>Ga0364919_10254_pt1 | contig 20586 bp, 16 predicted proteins | sample SorcelJu500001C7_2_FD_206953 | JGI IMG/M metagenome (GOLD analysis project Ga0364919, IMG submission 206953) | Enriched cells from Trout Bog Lake Hypolimnion, Wisconsin, USA - BchlTB.June20.5000.01.C7 | ecosystem: Environmental > Aquatic > Freshwater > Lake > Hypolimnion/Profundal zone | place... | reverse complement strand
CGGCTGCCAGATCGCGAAACCGCGCTGACACAGGCACATTTTCCGCCGGAAGGAACCAGACAGATTGCGCTGATGGAAGCGAAGACTCCGGCGCTGCGTCGGCTCATCTTCGAGGAGCTTTTCTTTCTGGAACTGGGCCTGGAACTGAAGCGGCGCAAAGGGCACAAGCAGCTTGGGGTTGCGTTTGCCACCGACGACAAGGTGCGCGAAGCCATCCGCGAAGTGTTGCCGTTTCACCCGACAGCGGCGCAGAAGCGGGCGCTAGGCGAGATTGTTACGGACATGCGCGAGCCGCACCCGATGCGCCGCCTGCTGCAAGGGGACGTCGGCTCGGGCAAGACCATCGTCGCACTGCAGGCCATGCTGGTGGCGATGGAGAACGGATACCAAGCGGCGATGATGGCCCCGACGGAAATCTTGGCCACGCAGCATTACCTGGCCGCGAAGAAGCTGCTCAGCCGGTCCTCAAAAAACTACAGAGTCTCTCTGCTGACCGGCTCGCTCGACCAGGACCGCAAGCGCCAGGTGCGGGGGCAGATCTTTCGTGGAGAAGCCCAGTTGGTCATCGGGACGCACGCGCTGATTGAAGAGAAGGTCGAGTTCGCACGGCTTGGCCTCGTCGTTGTGGATGAACAGCATCGCTTCGGTGTGCTGCAGCGTTTCCGGCTGATGAAAAAACCAAATGAGGCAGAGCCGGATGTGCTGGTGATGACCGCTACCCCCATCCCACGCACGCTGGCGCTCACGCTGTATGGCGATCTCGACGCCAGCGTGCTTGACGAACTGCCGCCTGGACGCACGCCGATCGTCACGCGCCGCGTTCCCGGCGAGCGCCAGGAAGAGGTTTGGGAGTTTGTGCGCAAGCAGGTGGAGCAGCAGCGCCAAGCTTACATTGTGTATCCCATCATTGAAGGCGCAAAGGACGACCAGCCGGAGCTGGATTTTGCATCTGCGGATGCAGACGCAACAGTGAATGCAACACCGGCCCCAGCGAAAAAGGCGCGAAAATCCGCAAAGGGATCGAAGGGCCAACTTTTTCCTGTGGCAGCAGAGCCGGTCGTGGCGAAATCCGAGCTGCGCTCCGCGACCGAGATGTATGACTCGCTACGCACAGGTGCGCTACACGACCTGCGTGTGGGATTGCTGCATGGGCGTCTCGATGCGGACGAGAAGGATGTCATCATGCGCCGCTTCCAGCGCGGCGAGATCGACGTTCTGGTTTCGACCACGGTCATCGAAGTAGGCGTGGACGTGCCCAATGCGACAGTCATGGTCATCGACCACTCCGAGCGCTTCGGCCTGGCGCAACTGCATCAGTTGCGTGGGCGCGTTGGCCGCGGAGCCGCAAAAAGCTACTGCATTCTGATGACCGGCGACCGTGTTTCCGAGCAAGCCGAAGAGCGGCTTGCGGCGATGGTGCGCACCCAGGACGGATTCGAGCTAGCCGAGCTGGATTTGGCCATGCGCGGGCCGGGAGAATTCTTTGGCACGCGCCAAGCTGGTTTGCCCGGCTTTCGCGTAGCCAATCTGGTTCGGGATCGCGATCTGCTGGAGCTGGCCAAGCAGGAAGCGGCGCGTTTTGCTTCTGCCCCAGAAGAATCGGTCACGGATGCGGAACGCAAGCGTGTCTGGGATCATCTGCGCCAAGCATGGCAGCGCCGATACGGTTTGATGGAAGCGGGTTAAACCGGCTCAGCGCGGCTCAAGGTAGCCATCCTAATTCCTACGATTGGACGGTTTGAACCTAAGCCGCCTCGGAAGCGTTATGCCGGACTGCGCTGGTCTCTACCGAAAAGCTGTGAATTTCGAGATCCACGCTGACAATCTCATCGCCGCAGTCTTCAAAATGGCTCCGCGTACATTGGCACAGTTCCGTGAAACGCAGATGCGCGAGCTGGCTGAGCTCGAGGCCTACAGCAATCAGGACGGTGTACATATCCACGCAGCTCTGGCGCTCGAACTCAAAGAGCATGTTGATCAGTCCTGAATCGTTGGCCCCGCGGCTGAGTACCCAGCCTCCGTTGCCCAGGATGGCGCCGGTAAGGGTCTGAATCAGACGCACCGGCTCCTCCATCGTAGAAGCTCGCATTTGCAACGCCCAAGCCGAATTCATTTTCGATCCTGCAGAAGGTAGAGTCATGGGATTCATCATCCCGTTCATCGGAGCGGAGACACGGTTCTTGACCGGTGTCCGGAAGTGCGACGGCAGTGCTTCAGTGCAGGACAGGTCCAGGTCATCAAGCCGAAACTTTTTGAACTGGAATTCGCACGCCCAGCATCTACCGATGTGGTAGCCTCCATCCAAGATGCTGATCGGAACGGGAATCGACCTGACGGAAATACCACGCATCCAGAATTCGATTGCCCGCTTCGGCAACCGCTTTCTGGACCGCATCTTCACGCCTCTCGAAAAGGAATACTGCCTGCGCAAGCGCAACGCCGCGGAAAGCTTTGCCGCTCGCTTCGCCGCCAAAGAGGCAGCTGCCAAAGCGCTCGGCACCGGCATCAGCTACGGCGTCAACTGGTTGGAGATTGAAGTCACCCGCGAGCCCAGCGGGCGTCCCGGCCTTGCATTCCACGGCCGCGCAGCCCAGATCGCCGCGCATCTCGGCGTCACCAGTACCGCTCTTTCCCTGACCCATAGCGGGGTTCTGGCCATGGCCAGCGTAGCTCTCGAAGGCGCATCCTCCGCATCGTCACCACAGGCGCAAGGTGCTTGAATGGTGGCCGGCATCGTGCGCAGGTTCGCTTTCCGTCTCTCCAGAATGCCCGGCATAGGGCATATCCGTACTATTTCAGTCTGGTATTCTCACACCATTGAGGACCTTTTTTAGATGCCAAGTCAGAAGGAACTTCGCTGGTCACAATTGAAAGTTGGCATCCTCACCCTGGCGGCACTCACCGCCCTGACCGTACTTATTTTCATCCTCTCGAACTCCACCGGCGGTCTGTTCGCCCGCAAGCTCAATCTGCGCGCTTACTTTGAAAATGCCAATGGGCTCAAGGATGGTGCACCGGTGACCCTGGACGGGGTAACCATCGGTAACGTGATCAGCGTGCGCATCCTCCCGCACCACGAACCGGATGCGGTCGAAATCGTCTGCCGTGTAGGAGCGAAATATCTTCCCTCCCTCCATACCGACTCAACTGTAGCCATCAATCAAGCCGGGGTGCTGGGCGATGCATTCATCGACATCTCTTCCGTGCATGCGACCGGTCCGGCTCCGGCTGACAATGCCACACTGAAGGTATCGTCCAAACCGGGCATTCAAGAGGTGATCAGCTCCAGCCAGGAATCGATCCAATCGATCAACGAGGTCATCCACAAATTGAGCAGGCTGATGGACACGCTGAACGAAGGCAAAGGTACGGCAGGCGTCATGTTGAACGATCCTGATGTAGCCAAAAAGCTGGTTCACACCATCGATCAATTGCAAGCGCTTACCGAAAATATCGCTGCCGGAAAAGGCAGCATCGGCAAGCTGATCAACGATCCCGAGCTATACAATCGCGCCAACTCCACCATAGGCAAGCTCGACGATATCGCCACCCGTCTCGACAAAGGCGAAGGCACGGCAGGCAAATTCCTGAAGGATGACTCGCTCTACAAGAACCTGAACACGGCGCTGGCCAACACCAACGAACTGCTCGGTGGCATCAACTCCGGCAAAGGCTCTCTGGGTAAACTGGCGAAGGATCCAGCGATGGCCAACAGGCTCGAAGAAACTCTCGGCCATCTGAACGGCATTCTCAAAGGAATGGAAGAAGGCAAAGGCACGCTGGGTCAACTGGCGCAGAATAAGTCGCTCTACGACAATCTCGATAAGACGCTGAACGACACAGGCCAGTTGATTACCGCCATCCGCAAAGATCCCAAAACCTATCTCACTGTGCACGTTAAGGTCTTCTAAGAACTGTTCGCTATTTCAACCTTAGAAGCTATCCACAAAACGGCATCTTGGTAACCGTCACGCTAGTAACTGTCATAACCTCAAGCGACACCAAATAGTAACTTACCGACTGAATCGCGTAATAAAGGTCGTATAAGACTTATATCGACTGCATGATCGTGACAGGCTACGCCTGCTCTCTAGGGCCTGTTAACACTCCTCGGGCGGATGGCGTTGGGAGCGCAAATCCGGCCAGACGAGGCCGAGTCCGCAGGGTTTGGTGGTTCCAAATTCCAGGAGGAGAACGAAGTATGGCCGGATTTGCGCTGCAACCCGAAGGGACAGGGCCAATTTTCCCGATTTCGTTGTCTCTCGTCGCTCCAGTAATTCATTACAGCGCGCTCCTCGCTCCTAGAACTCGGGAAAATTGGCTCCCGTCGCCACCGTCCGAGGAGTGTTAACAGGCCCTAGAATCATCTACCAATCAATGGAACACCTGTTCGGAATCGGATTGTCTCTTGGTTTCTGGCGAAGGGGTTTTCTATGTCGCTGCGACTCCTCCATCGTGTGTCTTGTGGACTGCTGGCAGCTCTTCTACTGCCGGGGTTCTCATCCTGCTTCGCGCAAGGCACTTCTTCCGATAGGCCGCTGGCCGCAGCCCGAAGTGCATCGACGCCTGACCTGACGGCCGCTTCCGAAAAGGGCTCCGCCTACAAGATTGGCGTGGGAGATGTGCTGCACATCACGGTGTGGGAAGAGCCTCAGTTCACCGAAGTAGCCGTAGTGCGGCCCGACGGAATGATCTCTTTACCGCTGGTCTCTGAGGTGCCGGTGGCCGGAATGACTCCGGAATCGGCGGAGACAGCGCTCACAGCGCGGCTCGAAAAATACGTGCATAAGCCCCGGGTGACGGTAACAGTGCAGGACATTCGCAGCCGCATGGTCTACGTCACCGGCGAGGTACAGCGGCCAGGAGCCTATCCATTGATCGATACGATGACCGTGGTGCAGCTGATTGCCCGCTCGGGAGGGCCAACCGATTTTGCGAAGAAAAACAAGGTCTATGTTCTGCGTGCCGGTAACAGTGCCAGGATCAACGTCGACTACCGAAAGGTACTGAGAGGGCAATCGCCGGAGCAGAACGTGGAGCTGGCGCCCGGAGACACAGTGGTGGTGCCATGAGAAATCCAAATTTCGTGACCGCGATGTGTGCCCAGGCAGTCGGGGCATTTCTGCTTGCGAGCCTGACCGCGCCAGCGCTGAGGGCGCAAGGGATTATCCGCTCCGCAGATGACGATGCGGACCAGGTGTACTCGCTGCACCGGATGGATACCGCTGCAACGCTCGCCGGAAACACCGAGCCGTTAAGCAGTTGCGGCGACGCTCTCTCCGTGGCCTTGCAACAGGGAACACCGGAATTTCCCTGCTGGGCAAACATCCGCACCGTAGACCGCTGGAACTCCGCTTCGATCGGAAATGGATTCACATCGAACCGGGACCGGACCACGATCTTGCCGGAAAACATTCCGTCAAGTTTCACGCTCACCGCCGGTGGGTTCAATGCATTCAGTCTGCCGGGAGACGGTCAGGGTAAGGCCTACGGTGGTTTAGCGGCAATGTCGGGATTGCTGGAGCGGCGCAGGTGGCAGCTGATGGCTGAAGACGCCGGAGGCGCAGCCGATTTCCAACTGAGCGGCGCGCATTTTGTAGGCCTTAATCTTGCCGCAGTGCGAGCGACCGGCGAAGTGACTCCGCGGCTGACGTGGCAGGGCTCGGCGACCAACACCTACGGGACGGACGCGGCTCGCCAAGTAGCCCCGATCGATTACCGGATGGTCGGCGAAGCGGACGCTCCCGCACCCGATACACCCGCATATGGTCTCCATGCAGGCTTGATGACCGAGGGTGAAGAAGGCCTGAAGATGCGCTACGAAGCTTCGCGGCGTTCCGCTTGGGACTTCAGTGCCTCGAACGGCTATACGAAATACAACGCTGACGCCTTTCTGGTAAATACGGCACGCGGACGCATCGAATATCTGCACAATGTCGCTGACGGGACCGCGCTCGGCTTCTACGGCGAAGGCGCGCATCAGACGTCGTCGCTGCAGTGTTCGCTGGGAGGAGGCGGGTTGCGTCTATTGTCTTCGTGGGACGATCACGCAACCCTCAACGTCTCCGGTGGAATAGTCGGCGCGAATCCCTCTTGCGGAAAACGTGTGCAATTTACCGGCGATGCGGCCTTGTACACCAAGCTGACCAACCGAACCGACTTGTATCTGTCAGCCAATCGCGATCTGAGCAATGGAATACTGGAGCACTCGATTTTTCTGAGCACAGGGGGCGCCGGAGTCCGGCATTCCTTCACCCACAGCATCGATGTCCATGCCAGCCTCAACGAACTCTATGGCACAGATCCGGTCACCAGGCAGACCTATCACGGCTCGTTTGTAGATGGCAGTTTTCATTACCGTCTGGGACTAGGTTTTTCTCAGGAATTGGAACTTCGCCGCTACTCATTTTCCGGCTTGGCAGAGGAAGCAGGCCGCACGGTGGGAGTATTCACGCTGTGGTGGTCTCCGCCGCGCAGGTCTCCTGAAGAGCAGCGCGCTTCGTTGCGCTGAGCAGGCCAGAGAGCCACGAACTATCCCCATTTCCAGAGGACTCATGCAGACAACTCCCCTCCTCGCACGATTGAATGCTCTCCCGCTGCGCCATAAGCTGATCGCAGCCGCAATCTCGTTGGCGGCAATCTTGGCGAGTCTCGTGCTGACGCGGAGCCTTCCGCACGCATATGCCAGTTCTGCGCTGTTGTCTTTCGATGCGCAAGCGGCTCAGCCGGGGGAGCAATCCGCAGGGGAGCCGGCAAAGGCGCGGGCGGAATCGATCTTGAGCGACGGCGCTTTGAGTAAACTCGCCAATCAACTAGGCATGTTTCGCGCGGATTCACAGAACCGGCAAGCCGCACAATTCCGCGCCCACCTCACCCTCTCTACGGTACCTGGATCGAAGCTTCGCGTAACCTGGCGGGACGACAAATCTGCTCAAGCCCAGGCCGCAACCAATGCCGTAGCCAATCTGCTCGGATCGTGGGTTCCTGCCCCAGTCCTTGGACGAAATCCTTCCAGTTCTGCGCCGTCTCCGCCCCCTCAAGCACCCAAAACCACAATAACGCCGGAACTGCGACAGCAGTCCGGAGATCTTCGCGGCAGCATAGACCAGCTCAAGGCGCGGCATAAGGCATTGCTCAGCGATGAGGACCAGTTGCTCCCTCAACTCAATCGGGCGGACCGTAAACTCGTCGCGCTCGACGCAGAACAACACCGGCTGGCCGGGATTGTCCAGCAAGCGAAGGCAGAGCGGCAACAGCAGATGAATGCACGCCAACCCACAGAAACAAAGCTGGCGGCAGCCCAAAAAAATCTCGAAGATCTACGCGCCCGGTACACCGAGGCATATCCCGACGTGCAAGCTGCAAAAGACCAGGTGGCGGAACTGGCAGCCCAGTTGGCTGCGCTGCCAGCAGCGCGCGCGCTTCCGCAGGCCGATCAGGCCCATCTCGATGCAACAACAAAGGAAATCGGCGACGTGCGTAGCGAACGGGGGCGCCTGTTGCAGAGTCTTGAGGATGATCAGACGTTAGACAAAACGCTTCGCGACCGGCTGGAGGTACTGGAGCTGTCAATCCCGTCGGCAACCCCAGACAGCGCACAAATTGCGTCTCCGCCTTCGCATGCCCAACAAGAACAGGTTCAAAATCAAGCAGCCGCAAAATTCGCCCTCACCAATTTCGCAAATGCGGCGAAAACCGTTCCAACAGGAAGAAATCCATTCCAGATTTTGGAACGCGCAGGCGCAGCGCAACCTGTCGACGGCGGGCGGTTGCTCTTGGAATGGCTGGGAATTGCAGCCGGAATTGTGCTGGGCTTCCTGTACTTGGCCTTCGCTCTTTGGTGGTTCCGCGTAGTTCAAGGCGTGGCAACGCTGGAGAAGTTTGTATCGGCCGAGGTCGCTTATGTTGGTGCAATTCCCAGGATGGTTCGATGACGACACAACTCTTGATGCCGGAAAGACGGTTGTCCCTGGACATCCCGACCGGGCGCGGCCTGCGCAAGGTCGTGGAAGTCTCAAGCAAGAAGATTCACCCGGCCTTCGTCTTCGCGGGCGACGAGCTCTTGCCGGCCGCTGCTCATTATCAAGGAGTAGCCGATAACCTGCTTCGCGGAGACTGGTGGAACCGCAGGCGCGTATTTGTGACCAGCCCGAGGGACGGCGATGGAAAGACATGCACGGCATTCAATCTTGCCTGGGCTCTGAGCTCGCGCGATCAATCTGTGCTGTTGTTGGAGCTGAATTTTGCGCGGCCTCAGTTCCGGGCCGTGCTAGGCGACCTGCGCATCTGGCACGGCATCGAATGCGCTCTACGTGGCTCGGCGAAGCCGGCGGACAGCGTATTTTCCATGGAAGCCTACGGTCTCAACGTGTGCGCCGTGCGAGACGCCACTCCCTTCTCGCAATTGAAGCAGCCTCTGTTCCGCCTCAGCGCTTTCCTCGATTGGTGCAGCCAAAAATATGATTGGTTGGTTCTCGACTGTCCGCCAGTCCTATCGAAGGAATGGAACCATTGGCATCGGGAATACGCTTCGCCGGCGCTAATGGTGGTTCGCGAACAACAGACGACGCTCATCGAGACCCGCAAGGCATCCAAGATTCTGGGCGACAATTTGAAGGGCGTCTTGCTCAACGATTCCGTTGCCAACGACGCTGCTCATTAATTCAAACTGAATTCTTTGCAATCGACCGGCACATTCCCGCGTCCAACTCACGGCATTGCTTCGCAAACCGGCGCTTGCTGCAAGAAAGTTATTGCTTGCTGCTCCTCGGTTGCATTGCAGTCGTTTATCGATATACTGATGATCGATTATTAAAGCTTCCTAGCGAAGGAGGAACTTGAATGCCCTGTTTCTTCAGAAGGCCGGTTCGACTACGCAAGTCCCCATACTTATTCACGATCTTCTTTCTGGCGATTGCACCCTCTGTAAATGCGCAGAAAGTGACCACCTCCCAGTACGACAACGCGCGGCACGGAGCGAACCTGATTGAGACCACGCTCACCCCGAGCAACGTGAGCGCCCAGCACTTCGGAAAGCTATTCACGCTGAAGGTGGATGGCGACATCTACGCACAGCCACTCTTCCTGGCAGGGGTCGAGATACCTGGCAAGGGCCGTCACGACGTGCTTTACGTTGCTACTGAGCATGACAGTGTCTACGCTTTCGACGCTTATGGAAATCCTTCGACGCCGCTCTGGCAAGTGAGCCTGCTTAAAGATGGGGAGGCTCCAGTTCCCGGACCCGATACCGACTGCCCGTTCATTCAGCCCGAGGTTGGGATCACCTCGACGCCGGTCATCGACGCTCAAAGTGGCACTCTTTACGTGCTGGCACGAACCAAGACGCGCCCAAGCATCGTGACAGCCCTCACCCGGCAAACCCCTACTTCGTATTTCCAGCGCCTGCACGCATTGGCCATCACCAATGGAGTCGAGAAGCTAGGCGGCCCCGTCGAAATCAAGGCCGCCATGAGCGGGCATGGAACCGGAAACCGCTCCGGCAATCTGGAGTTCAACCCGTTGCGGGAGAATCCGAGGGCCTCTCTTTTGCTTGCTAATGAATCGGTGTATCTGACCTGGGGCTCTTCCTGCGATGTTGGTCCATATCATGGCTGGGTCATGGCCTACGACGCCCATACCATGCAGCAGAAGGCCGTTTTCAATGCCTCTCCCGACGCCGACGACAGCGGCATATGGGCCAGCGACACCGGTCCGGCGGCAGACAAGGAAGGCAACCTATATCTTGCTACCGGCAACGGCCGGTTCGATGCCGCTACGGGAGGCCGCGACTATGGAGACAGTTTCCTCAAGCTAGAGGACAAGTCGCTCAAGCTCGAAGACTATTTCGCTCCTTTTAACGTCGACGATCTCGACGCCGCCGACAAAGACCTCGGTTCCGGCGGCCCTGTGCTTCTTCCCGATCAGCCGGGACCGCATCTGCATCTGGCAGTCATCGCAGGCAAAGGTGGAACCATCTACCTTGTCGACCGCGACAAGATGGGCCACTTCCAATCCAGAGACGACAGCCAGATCGTTCAGAGTTATCCAAGCAGCGGCGGCGGAGTTTACGCTTCGATGGCCTACTGGAACCGCAACCTGTACGTAGTAAGCGACAGCGATCATGACGCGTTACGCCAGTTCGATGTACGGGAGGGAAGGCTGTCGCTCCAAGCGTCCAGCGGCGACATGCTGGCAGGCATGTGCTCCACGCCGACTATCTCTGCGAACGGGATACGGGACGGCGTGCTGTGGGTATTGCGCTCGAAGAGCTGGAATGGGCCCGATACTCACGCAATCCTATACGCGTACGACGCCGCGAATGTGACCCACCGCCTCTACGACAGCGAACAGAACTCAACCCGCGATCGCGCCGGCCTTGCCCTCCGATTCAATATCCCCACTGTCATCGACGGGCGCGTGTATGTTGGAGCAAAACGCGAGGTAGATGTCTACGGCTTGCTCTCTGGGAACAAGACCGGCAAATGAGGAGAAGATGGCTGAGGTTCTGTCTCGCCCTTCCGTTGCTGCTATGTTTCGGATGCAGCGCCCCCTCACCGGAAAACGGCGCTTTGTTGTATCACAACAACTGTTTGGTCTGCCATTCCCTCAAACCAGGCGAAAAGGGGTACGGCCCATCGCTTGCTGGCTACTTTGCGCGCAATCCAGCTCCAACCGTGACCGAGACGCGCCAAATCGTCTCAGATGGCCGGAAGCTGATGCCCCCGTTCCGCAGCAGGTTGACGTCGGCGCAAATCGACGATGTGATCGCCTACCTTAAAATTCGATAGCCGCGCCCTGCCTCTGCGCGTGTTAGTTTTCTATAAAAGCAGTGCCCGCCCGGTCGCTGCTTCCTGAAAACGGCCCGCAAGATTTGGCTGATCCCACCCTGAGGGTTCCGGATGAAATCATCCAGCATTACCATTCCCTGCCGCGCCTTTGTTCTTTCTGCCTCGGTTTTGCTCATAGCCGCAACGGTTTTCTCTACCCAAGAGGTTTTTGCTCAAGACGGTCTTTCCAGCCTGCGATCTGTCTCGCTGGATGACTCCGCGCCAACCCCGCCTAAGCCCGTCGGCAGCCTTGACCTCAGCGCAATCGATAAAACCGCTGATCCCTGTACGGATTTCTACCAGTACGCCTGCGGCAACTGGATCAAAAACAACCCCGTTCCCGGAGATCAGATTCGCTGGGCCCGCTCCTTCTCGCTACTCGGTGAGCGCAACCGCTATCTGCTCTGGCAGGAGCTGGACGCCGCGGCCAAAGATCCCAAGACGCCGCTCGAAAAGAAGTATGGCGACTACTTTGCCTCCTGCATGAACACCGGCCTGGTAGAAAGAAAGGGCCTCAAACCGCTTGAACCGGCCTTCAAAGACATCGATTCCTTGACGGACTCTAAGAAGCTGGCCAGCTTGATCGGCAAGCTGCTGGAGTCCGGTAGCGTGGCAACGCTTTTCCGATTCAGCGTAACCCAGGACGATAAGGACTCCAGCAAACAGATCGCCGAAACCGGTCAAGCCGGCCTGTCTCTGCCGGATCGCGATTACTATCTAAGCGACTCCGAGCATTTCAAGACCATCCGTGAACAGTACGTCGCCCACATGACCAAGATGTTCACGCTGGCAGGCGACTCGCCCGACAAAGCCGCCAAGGAAGCCGCTGACGTGCTGCGCATCGAAACCGCACTGGCCAAGGGGTCCATGAGCCGGACGGAGATGCGCACACCGGAAAATGTCTATCACATCTACACCATCGAAAAGCTGGAAGAACTGTCTCCCAACTTCGACTGGCCGGTGTATTGGAAGGCCATCCGGATCGGGCACTTCGACACGCTCAATGTGGCCACGCCGGAGTTCTTCAAGACCGTCAACCAGCTCATCGAGACCGAACCGGCCGATGCGTGGAAGTCTTACTTCCGCTGGCAAAACCTGCATTCTTTGGCGACAAATCTTCCTAAAACCTTCTTCGACGAAAATTTCGAGTTCTTCGGCAAAACGCTGGCCGGCCAGAAAGAGCCGACTCCGCGCTGGAGGCAGTGCACAGCGATGACCGACCAGGCGCTGGGCGAAGCCGTCGGCCAGGACTGGGTCAAGGCGCATTTCCCTCCTCAGGCCAAAGCCAGCATGGATCAACTGGTGCTGGCGCTTGAAAAATCCCTCGGCGACGACATCAAAACGCTGCCCTGGATGAGCGACGAAACCAAGAAGGCCGCCGAGGAGAAGCTGAGCCTTATTCGCAACAAAATTGGCTATCCCGAAAAATGGCGCGACTACTCCGCGCTCGAGATCAAGCGCGACGATCTGATGGGCAACATCCATCGCGACGCAGTCTTCCAGCGCAACTATCGCCTCTCCAAGCTGGGCAAGCCCGTGGATGAGAAGGAGTGGGGCATGACGCCTCCAACCGTCAACGCCTACTACAACCCATCGATGAACGACATCAACTTTCCGGCCGGCGTCCTGCAACCGCCCTTCTTCGACTTCACCGCCGACCCGGCAGTCAACTTCGGCGGCATCGGCGTGGTGATCGGCCATGAGATGACGCACGGCTTCGACGACCAGGGCAGCAAATACGACGGCCACGGCAACAGAATTGAGTGGCAGACGGCGGAGGACCGCAAGAAATTCACCGAGCGCACCGATTGCGAAGTTGCCGAATACGACGGCTTCGAAGCCAGCCCGGCGCACGACGGCATGCCGGCACAGAACCTGAAGGGCGCACTGACTCTCGGCGAAAATACCGCCGACAACGGCGGCCTGCGCATCGCCTACATGGCGCTGCTGGATACACTGGCTGCGGAGCACAAGAGCATCGACGACAAGATCGACGGCTACACCGAGGCTCAGCGTTACTTCCTCGGTTTCGGCCAGGTCTGGTGCCAGAACCAGACCGATCAGTCCGCTCGCCAGTCTGCGCTGACCGACCCTCACTCCCCAGGACGCTGGCGGGCCAACGGCTCCGTCCAGAACTTCGAGGAGTTCGGCAAAGCCTTCGGCTGCAAGAAGGGGCAGCCGATGTATCCGGAGCATTCCTGCCGGGTCTGGTAAGCCGCCTTTGGGCAGCTGGGAAATTCGAGCCGTCTGCTCCTACCCTGGGTCTCGAAAACGAGACCTGGGGCGGCCTCGATTCTTGCGAATCTCGCCTGCCGTTTTTCTCCGATACCGGATTTTTCTCCACAACGTCAAAAGCACAAGCAACCAAACGGGGTGAGTGGTTTCCGGGCGTTTCGTCTCACCCGGAAACTATGCACAATGGCCCCCCACCTTCTACAATGCAGCGAGGGACCCCATACCCACCCAGCTCTGCTGCGGAACATGAAACCTGACGGAACTGGCGGAAAGCTTGGGCTGGATCAGGACGAAGGAATCGCATGAAGTTCAGGAAATTCGGCAAGACAGTGCTGACCGCTGCCCTCAGCTCGGCCATCGTATTCAGCCTCAGCTCTTGCGTTCGGAGTTTTACAGTTGGCTATCTGTATGTAACGGGCACAGTGACCTCCACACCATCCGGCAACGGCATTATTACCGGCTTCAAAATCAATAACGACAACGGCAAGCTGGCTCAGATGGATGGCTTCCCCCTTTCCAGCGGCGGAGCCAACCCGGTGCGCGCCGTCCTGCTCAGCGGCGGGAATTTTGTGTACGTGCTCAATCGCGGCGCTAATTCCAGCGGCGGCTCAACCTGCACCGCGTCGGCGCTCTGCACCACGGCCAACATTGTTGAGTTTGCTGTCGGCGGCAACGGCATCCTGACTCCCCAGAACACTTTCACCACGCAGGGCAACAATCCTTTTCGGCTCATCTCGGACAGCTCCGGCGCATATCTCTTCGCCCTGGATGCGATCGCGCCAGGAACCACGGACCCGACTAGCCCCAGCAGCAGCAGCAACCCCAATTCGTATTGCCAAACCTACTTCGGCACTGCTTCCTGCGGCGACGTCACGGTCTTCTCCATCAATTCCACTACCGGACGCCTTACCCTGGTCACCAATGCCCAGCTGACCTCCTCCAGCGGCACCCAGGTGACCTACTTCCCTGTTCCGGCTAGCCCGATCGACTTCACCATGGCTTCCGGCTATCTTCTGACCCTGTCTGGCGCGGCAAGCTCGAGCCCCACTGTAGAAGCAACGACAGCCCAGACGGTCTATCCGTACACCTATAGCTCCAGCACCGGACAGTTGGCAGTCAGCCAGAGCACCGTTCAAAGCATCTACAGCACATTGAACGACGCGAACGTCCCCATGGGACAGGGCACGGCCATCATTTATGCCAGCGGCAAGGTCTACATCCTGGACAATGAGCCAACCACCACAGATGCCGCGCCGGGGCAGATCATTCCATTCACTGTAGGAACCAATGGTGCACTGGATGCCCTCGTGGGCGGAGCGGTCGCGGACGACTCCACTCAGACCGACCCCGTTCAACTGATGGTGGAATCGAAAGGCAAGTTCCTCTACGTAGCGAATCAGGAGGGATACGGTATCAGCAATGGAGCCGGCGTCGTAGCCTACGTCATCGATCCGACTTCCAGCCAGCTCACAGAGGATTCGGGTTCTCCGTTTATTAGCGGTACTGGCGCCGAGCCGCAATGCATCCTCGAAGATCCCTCGGACCAGTACATCTACACGGCAAACGCGGGAGATTCCACGGTGACCGGCCATGTGTTGGATCCCAACTCGGGCGTACTTACATCGATGCAGGGTAGCACCGGAACCTTCTCGTTGACCGGTCCGGCAACCTGGTGCATCGTGACCGGCCGCACCAACTAACCTGCCCGTTTGTGAAGAATGGGAAGGCCCGCGTTCCGGCGGAAACAGGATCGCGGGCCTTTCTACTCAACCTCGAACCCTGGCAACTCGGCTCGCTATTCGCGATATGGAGTGGAAATGCCAAAGTCGAAAAACGAAGGAAACGCATGAAGTTCGGCAAAGTCGGCCAGGTTGTACTGGTCACCGCCATCGCACTCGTAGTGGCTACCTTATTTACCGCCTGCGGAACACTCACCGTCGGGTTCATGTTTGTGCCTACCACCAAACAGACGCCGGGCCAGATGGAAGTGTATGAAGTTAACTCCGAATCCGGATCGCTGCGCAGGATTCCTACCTCACCGTTTCCTTCCGGCGGCAGAAACCCACTGGCCGAAGCTGTTTCACCGAATTATCAGAATCTCTACGTCGCGAACGAAGACGACAACAATATTGTCCAGTTCGGAATCGGCAGTGACGGCAAACTCTATCCGCAAAGCACCGTCAACACCCCAGGCACCTACCCGGCAGCCCTGGCCGTCAACGCGGCTGGAACCTTTCTGTATGTCGTGGACATTCTGCAACCGGTCGCGGGATGTTCGCTCGCCAATGCCTGCCCTGGCGATATCGCCGTCTATCCAATCAACTCCGATGGCTCGCTAGGAACCCCCGTGGCGAACAACTCAACCTATTCCGACTACTGGCCACTGCTGCTCTCCAGCTCCAACACCACGACGGTGTTGACTCCGACGGCGATCAATGTGTTGGCGAACGGCAACGATGTATATGTGACGGCCTACAACCCCTCTACCAGCGCCGGGTATCTTTTCGCGTTCTCTACCAGCTCCACAGGCGCTCTGACCGAGCTTAACAATGGCGCACCGTTGAGCATCGGCGCTGAACCTGTTGCGCTGGCCAGCGACTCTGCAAGCCAATACCTGTACCTCGTTGACGAGATCGACAATCAGGTCGATTCTTTCTCGATCCAATCCTCAGGGGTACCGAGCCTGGTGGCAACTACCGCGACGGGAGACGAACCGTCTTCGCTGGCGCTCTTCAATGATGAGTACCTCTATGTAGCCAACTCGCTGGATTCGACCGTATATGGCTATAGCATCAGCTCCGGCGCTTTGACGAAGTTCGGGACCTACACCACTTCGACCAACCCCGTGGCCATTGCCGTCGATCCCAGAAATATCGGCTATCTCTACACCGTGAACTTCCTTGGCAGTTCGCTCAGCGGCTTCAAGATCGATCAGACGAACGGCTCGCTCATCAACACGCAGGACAGCCCTTACGTATCATCTGCCCAGCCGACAGCGATTACCGGCATTCCGCACGGCGGGTCGGTTAAGTGAGGCCGGCGAATCAGCCAGTGTGCCGTCCGGATGACTCCTGCCGGACGGGCACGTCCAATCAGAAACCTTATTTGTTCCACCCCGGACTGGTAAACCTCAGGCAGATAAACCCGTAACGAGGTCCGGCAAGTAGCCGAACGCCGTCTTGAGCTTTTACAATCGAGATGGACACAACCTAACCCAGTTTGCATAAGGCCATGCGACAAGTGGCCCTCGATGAAGGAAACAGATGAAGTTCAACAAAGTCGGCCAAGTATCTCTGGTCTCTGCCATCGCACTTATACTGGCCAGCTCCTTTACTGCGTGCAATCCTGTCACGATCGACTACGTCTTCGTTGCCGGCAATAAGGAAAGCCCCGGTCAGATTCAGACCTTCCTCGCGGATCGCGTCTCCGGCGCGCTCAGCACCATCAATTCGACGGTTTCTTCCGGCGGCGTGACTCCTGTATCCGAGGCCGTCTCGACCGACTACAAGAATCTATACGTCGCCAACCAGGGCGATAGCACCCTGGTGCAATTCACCATCGCATCCAGCGGCGCGCTGACGTCCACGAACACCACTACGCTCAGCAGCGAAGGCAATACTCCGGTAGCCATTACGATGAATGCCGCGGGCACGCTGCTCTACGTCGTAAGCAAGTACCAACCCGGATGCACCCTCTCCACCACCGTCTCCGGCGCCAGCACTTGCAGCGGAGGCGCTCTCTCTGTCTTTCCAGTCAGCTCTAGCGGTGCCTTGGGAACTGCTGTAACGAATGGAAGCCTCAGCTACTGGCCGGTGGACATCAATCCTACTGCCGTAAACGCGCTGGCTAACGGAGATTCGGTTTACGTCTCCACCTACAATTCGACTACAGGTCTCGGGTATCTGTATGGCTTTTCCGCAACCACCGCCGGCGCTCTGTCAACCATCAGCGGGAGCCCATTCGACGCGGGCGTGAAGCCGGTCAGCATCGCAAGCACCCCGACCAGCCGTTTCGTATACGCGGTCGATTTCTCACAGAATGAGCTGATCGCCTACAGCGTGCTTGACGGCGGCGTTCTGCACCCGTTAATCAACGGCCCGTTTAAGACCGGCAACCAGCCCTCGGCAATCACCATTGATCCACGTGGAATTTATATCTACGTCTCCAACGAGCTAGACAATACGGTCTCGGCATACGACATTTCCTTGCCGACCGGTACGCCGTCGGCGGCCGTCAACACCACTGGCAGCACTACAAATAGCACTGGCACCGAGCCAGTAGCCATCCTCGTCGACCCTGCTTATGGACGTTTCGTGTACACCGCCAATTTCCTAGATAACTCCGTATCGGGATTTGAGTTGAACGCAAGCACCGGCACACTCACCGCAGCGCAGAGCACGCCTTATCCAACGGTTGGACAACCCGCTGCACTGGTCGCAATTCCGCACGGCAACCACTCCGTCGAGGTCGATCAGCCCTAACGCGAATTTCAGCCTCGCACCGAAAAGGGCGGTCCCGAGTCGGGGACTGCCCTTTTCTGCATTTGGGAGTTAGTTCCCATCAAGCACCAAACCATCAATTACACTGTGAGCGTAATCTTCGAGCTTTCGCCATGAGCGATTCGAACCATCAAAGCCGCCCAGCCCTCTCTATGACCGTTCGCCCAAGCGATGACGGCGACCGGGAGAACTTACAACGCGCTCTAAACGACCTTGCTCAACAGAATCTGAGCGTCAAGATCGACGCAACTTCCGATAGCGAAGTCTTTGTTCTAAGCGGATGGAACGAGGAATCTCTTGAAACAACCTGCAGCCGCATCTTGCACGAATACAACATTGCGCTCGACCTCGGCGAACTCAGGGTGACTTATTTAGAAACCATTCGCAAACCAGCAGAAGCGGAGGGCAAGTACATCCGGCAAGCAGGCAGCTCTGGCAACTACGGGCATTGCAAGATTCGTCTGAGCCCGGGCGACGGCTCCCAGTTCATAAATGAGATCAAGAACAGCGCAACTCCCGATAAGTTCATCGCAGCTATCGATGAAGGGATTCGCGCGGCTCTGGAGGGCGGCTTGCTGTCCGGCCATCCCGTCGTGGATGTGACCGTGACCTTGTTGGACTGCAGTTATCACCATGCCGATTCAAACGAGATGGCCTACCGGATAGCCGGCTCTATCGCAGTGAAAGAAGCGGCAAAGAAGGCAAGCCCGGTCCTGTTGGAGCCGATCGTTTCGGTTGAGGCCGCAGTCTCGGAAGTGCATATAAGCGTCGTCGTTGGGGACCTCAACAACCGGCGCGGACGGATCGTAGATATCGCTCATGGAGCGGGTTTGCCGATTATCCGTGCTGTTGTGCCGCTGGCGGAAATGATCGGATATGCTCGATGGCTAGCCTCGGCGACTCAAGGCCTGGCACGCTCATCCATACAATTTCTACGCTATCAACCAGCTACCCGCAGCGATGATTTCGGGCTTGATGGCGCTGGTGTCGCAGCCATCAGGCCAAGTGACCCCAAACCGAGAAGCAGTTCTGCGACAGCCCATCAGGATGCTGGATTCGAACCATTTTGAATACAGCAATTCGAGTGCCTACGCTCCCATCCACTTTCTCAGCGCCTTCTGAGCTGGCTTCTCGACCAGATGCAGGGCCAGCAATCCCAATCCCACCAGAATCGCGTAGCTGATCCATGGGTCGAAGCGGCTCAAGCCAAGCGCCGGTAGAATCCCGCTCTGATGCAGCAGATTCCATAGGTTGAAGTGCATCAGATAGAGGCAATAGCTCGATTCGCCAACGAAGACAAAGACGCTAAATCCAAAGAGCTTCGACAATAGATTGATGCCCGAGAGACTCAGAATCAGACATCCAAAGAGCGGCATCAGCAGCCCATCGTGGATCAGCGCGTAGGGAACCGTTCCCAGCCATAATATTCCGTAGATTCCGGCAAAGCCCAGCAGGCCCAGGCACAGCCTCAGCCATCCCGTCCGCTCCAGAAACTCATCCAATCCCGCCAGCAACACTCCAAATGTAAAGCTGGCCATGTGCGGAATTGGCGTAAACTTCAGCGCCTGCAGCCAAGGCGCAGAGGAGAACCGATCCACATGCACGATGTGATCCGGATTGAAGAGGACATAGAGCGTGCCGGGAATCATACCCAACAGCCACACCACCCCAAGCCTGCGTAAATGCGCCACGATGCGCGTAGGCCGCGGAATAGCCGCCAGCCAGGGAAACATCACGTAGTAGGCTGCCTCGGCAGACATGGTCCATGCCGGAGTGTTGCCGAAGGTCGCAATCTCGGGAATCCAGCCTTGCAGCAAGATGGGTGTCAGAATAGCTCCCATCCAAAACATAAACGGCGTGTGGGCCGCACGCTCACCTTGAAAGGTCTGCCAACCCAGCGCCAGGCTCAACAGATAGATCGGATACAGCCGCGTCAGCCGCGCTTTCCAAAAGCGCACCTTATCCAGCTTGCCCTCGCGCGCTCGCCCAGCATAGTTATAGGCCAGCACGAAGCCGGAGAGCATGATGAAGAAGCTCACCGAAAGATAGCCGGCATTCACCACCGGCGCCAGTGGGCCGAACCAGTCTGGATTGGAGAAATGAAAAAAGACGATATTCAGGGCCGCGAAACAGCGCAGACCTGTCAGTGCATCCAGCCGGGCTGGTTTTTGGGCTTCCACTCGCGATTAGACGCTGGTTTCCTGAGACAAGAGTCAGTAAGTCAACCAGTAAGAGAGGGAGATTTGATCAAGAGAGAACAATCTCCGGCTCACCGGCGCAACAGGAACTTCAAGAGGTGACGAGCGAGCCCACCTTTTCGCCTAGCGCCACTCGGCGAATGTTCCCTGCCTGGTTCATATTGAAGATGATCATGGGCAGATTGTTGTCTTTGCACAGGCTCACCGCGGTTAGATCCATCACCTTCAAACCCTGGCGCAGAATCTCCATATAGGTGATCTCATCGTACTTGACCGCATCTTTGAAGAGCACGGGGTCAGCAGAGTAAATCCCCTCGACCTTGGTTGCCTTCAGCAGCACATCGGCCTTGATCTCCATCGCACGCAAAGAAGCGGCGGTATCGGTCGAAAAGAAAGGGTTACCGATGCCTGCGGCAAAAATGACGACGCGGCCTTTTTCCAGATGACGGACAGCACGCCGGCGGATATACGGCTCAGCTATCTGATCCATGGCCACGGCAGTCATCACGCGACACTGGATATCGTGTTTTTCGATCGCATCCTGCAGCGCGATGGCGTTGATGATGGTGGAGAGCATGCCCATGTTGTCGGCGCTGACCCGGTCCATCTCTTTGGCCTGATCTGCCACGCCGCGAAAGAAATTGCCGCCACCCACAACGATCGCTACTTCCACACCCAAGGCGCGGACTTCGACAATCTCGTTGGTGATTTCAATGACGCGTTCCGCATCCAGGCCAAAGCCCTTTTTGCCGGCCAACGCCTCCCCAGAAAGCTTAAGAACGATCCTCTTATACATGCCTTTTCGAGTATCGCATACGGGCCGCAAGA
>Ga0364919_10274_pt2 | contig 20706 bp, 13 predicted proteins | sample SorcelJu500001C7_2_FD_206953 | JGI IMG/M metagenome (GOLD analysis project Ga0364919, IMG submission 206953) | Enriched cells from Trout Bog Lake Hypolimnion, Wisconsin, USA - BchlTB.June20.5000.01.C7 | ecosystem: Environmental > Aquatic > Freshwater > Lake > Hypolimnion/Profundal zone | place... | reverse complement strand
CATACCAGGAATGCACAAAATACAACCAGACCCAACGAAGAAACGCAAAAAACAGAAGACTCTATTTTGATACTTGAAGTTTAGGAACGATCCTGGCGCGATTCCTCTTATTATGCGATTTCTATTCTTGCTGACGCCTGAAACACGAAATTGTGAAGGGATGGATATCACCACCACCGTTAAAATCTCATCGTCCTCCAGGTGACTGAGTTCTGCTCGGAGGCGGCAGATCTTCGCTTATGTCCCTGTGCACTTCCAATTTATTGATTTCCATGCTCACCGAAACCATCCAACTGGGTTTTGGTGGACGTGGAACCTTCAATCCTTTGAGTTTGATAGCCACACCCTCAGAAATAAGCTCACCAGGTGCTGACAAAATTCGTTCCACCGTTCCATCCGCACCGATAATGAAGACGACATTCACCACGTATGGCGGCTTAATATTCTTGGTGCAATCCCTGATTGCTTCATCCATGGGGTTTGCAAAAACCTTGGAAAAGCGTTTCTCGTAAGCTTTGCCTTCGCTTGTGCCGCCCATTTGAGTTGCAATAGCACGAATATCCAGAAAATTATCCGGCTGTGGCTCAGCAGAAGAAATAATTGCTGAAATTAGCAAGGCAAAGAATACAATAAATGCGGTTTTCATTGATGAATGTGAGAAACATTAATCTGCAAGGATTTAATTGGCAAGAATGCAATCCTCGACGCGCAAGCAGCATCTCTCTAAGCAGGCCTGGCTATGGATCATGGTGTGAGAAGAATGAATGTTGAGGACAGTTGGTTTGACGGCTTAATTTGATTCTGGTAACCACTGAAGGCATGAAGTGCAGCCTGCTATCTCCAGTCATTCTCTGCGCTCTATTCTTATTCACCGGCTGCTTCATGAACCCGGCTGATTTAAGTCTTCCTGTTTATAAAACCGATCAGACAGACTCCGCCCACGAAGACTGTCGCCGGGCGATTCAAAGTGCACCACCTCTGGGCGGATCAAAGTGCACCACTTTGGACGCGGTGGTTTTCTAACTTGAATGGGTTGGTTGTAGCAAGGTAATAGCGGATCAGTCGCGTTGGTTAGCAGCAGCCATAGGCTGCATCTGTTCCCCCTAGAGGAGGGGTTTGGGGAACCGTGGTTCCCCATTCGTTAATCAACTCTCTCACTTTTTGATCGGGATTGTTTTTGTTTTTTCGTGGCGCGTTGCCTGGCGCTTTCCTGGAGGCGATAACTCCGGCCCGTAATCGGGATCAACTCGGCGTGATGGAGCAGGCTTTGATGAGCTTGAGTATCATCCCGTCGCTCACCCGCCGGGCTAACTGCCTCATCAGCTTCCGGTGTGGGATCGTGTCGAAATACTGCGTTAAGTCGGCATCGACCACTTCGGTTTTGCCCATGCGCAATGCTTCACGGATCGCTCCCACCGCCTGATGAGCGCTGCGTCCGGGTCGAAAGCCGAATGAATACGGATGGAAGTCCGCCTCGAAAATCGGCATCAGCACCAGATACACCGCCATTTGCACCACGCGGTCTTTGACCGTGGGTATTCCTAACCCTCGATACCCTCCGCTCGCTTTTGGTATCTTCACCCGACGCACCGGCGCAGGCCGGTATGTCTTTTGATGAAGGTCCTCTTGCAGGGCGGCCAGCCACGCCGCTTCCACCTGGGCGTCGGCGGCGAGTTGTTCAATGGTGACTCCATCGACTCCCGCTGCTCCCGCGTTCTCCTTCACGCGCCGCCACGCTGTTGCCAGCATGTCAGCCCGTTGCACTTCTCCATACAGACTCCAAAACCGATACTCCGGTTTGGATTTCGCTTTCCGATACAGCGTGATTTGCAACTTCCGCACCTTATCGGGTGCTGTTAGCCCCCTCGGACCGTCACCACGTCCTTTGCTGCGCTTCACTTCTGCGGAACAAGTGGCACCCACTCCTTCTGAAAGAACGAATACAAAAATGAATAATCCAGACACCACCCCACCGGAAGCAACTATTGCCTTTTGTGCTCATCTCATCTGGGAGCACGAAGGAAAACCTGAAGGCAGAGAGAAAATCCATTGGAATCACGCTGTGGGGCAGCTGAGCGCATGCAATGCTCACGAGCAATGGATATTCCCCGAATCAGGTGAATGACCATGCAGGATGCCTTATTAGGATATTTTGAATGATTTTCAGACGAATGCGTCATATTCTTCACACGTAGTTTAGAACGGTGGCGCATGTTCTTGATTGTCGTCAGGAGTGTGCGCTGCCTTTTTTTATGGATTCTTTGCAACTTTTCTTCGGCTGTAGTTGTTGATAATCAGAGATGAAACGATTGAAAATTCCATTCCTTGCAGTTGCCGTGCTTGCAACGCTTTCCGCCTGCTCAACTGAAGAAGGCTTAAATCGAACACAGCACACCCCCATTTCGGCTGATGACAACCCTGTTGAGCATCCTGACAACGGGCCCTTTGCTACCGATCCTCACAGCGTATTCACCAATTAACGGATACTAAAATGAAGCATATTTCCAGAATCGATAATCCAAAAGGGCGCACATTCGGGTATCAAGTCAGAGTCACGCGAGCTGGCGTTGCTTTTACCAAATTCTTTTCAGGGTTAAACCGCGACAGCTTAAACCGTGCAAAAACATGCAGGGATCAGATCATTAAAGAAATGGAGAGACTTGTTGTGGACGGGAAGCCAACTCGCTAGAGCAAATATTTTGTTCTAGATTGCCCCACTGCACCTAAATGTTGGAACAACAGGCGGTTGCGTTGTAGTGGTTTTCGAAAAACCAAGGGGATCCGGGAATTTGCAACGGTGAACTCTCTTCAGTTCGCGCGAATTGATTCACTGGATTGCTTCAAAAAACCTCATCGTAATGTTTTGAGGGTTGAAGGTGTTTTATTGCGCCGCAAGCACCGCAGGTCCAAGAGGCGTGACTGTAAAGCATAACAAGAGACGCCCAACTAATCAGCCAAAGCCCCCCTGTAATAATTGAAAGGATGAAATGTAATTTGTGGTTAATTTCCCTCCTGTAAAAAGTTCTCTCCCTTCCGCACACGTCGCAGAATCCTTTTTGAATTTCAGATGCCATAAAAAAACTCAGTTTTTTCTCAAAAGGTGCGGATATAACTTGTGGTGCCGATACGTGGGTAGAAAGAAATGTCAGTTCGTTGATTTTAGTTGATTTCTTCGGGAATTATCAAGCCTTTTCATCTTTTTAGAACCAGTATTTTTAATGAACAATATCTCCAGAAAAATTGTGTTTTTCTGAACTGATCGGTAGTATTTCGCCTTACAAAAAGAAGGCAGTTTGACGTGTCTTGCTATTTCTAAGAAGAATTATGGGTGATTTGGTATGTAGGCTATCGCCCTACACTTTGAATAATCGATAGAGTGTTCAGCTGTCCGCGTGATCAATATCCGACTCGACGGTAGCATCTGGCGCGGGCTGGTGAAGTTCGGTTACAGCATGCTGCAGAACAGCCCCGATCTTATCAGTCGCCGCTCACCGTACAGCCGCCGGGATATCGGTTTGCTTGACGATCCATTCGTGTATCAGGGGTGGTGAATTACCGGGCAGATGCAGAATGATAACAGCAGAATGATAAAACCTTGACGGATCGTCGAAAATGTAGAAGTTATAAGTCGATATAATCGAGTGGAAAGTTTGTTATTTCGAGTTAGAGCGAAAACGAATTATCCAGTCAACCGGAAGCGGTTGCCTCCAAACATGTAAAAATGCAGCTATGAAAACACAACTGTTTAGCAAATTTCAAAAAAGTTTCCTGATTGCTGGATTTTTTTGTATTATAGGATCAGCCCTTTTTGCTGCGTCGATCACATGGACCGGCGCAACCGACACCAATTGGCGGGTCGCAACCAACTGGACAGGCGGAGTCGTGCCAGAGAGTAACGATATTGCGTACATTAAAACATCCGGAGCCGTTGTGAATGCAGGCACTGGTCCCTCAGGCGGAGACGACTACATTGCCGGAGGCGGTCAGATCTATCTTCAGGCTTCCGGGATTGCTCCGGTTTTTAATATGCTGACCGGTCGGCAACTCTTTTGTAACAACGGTAATGTCTTTGTGGGATCCGGTGGCAGCAACCTCGGGGGAGTCTTCAATGTGACCTATGGAATTCTCAATGGTTACTATAATGGCAATAATAATATTCTGAACCTGAATATTGCGGCAGTGGCGGCCGGGTACGGCAATGCAACTGGCACTATGAATTTCGGGCTCGCCACCGCTCCGACAGGCATCACCATGCCCAGTTATCTCGGTGGAACAGGCGGCACCGGAGCGGTCGTTCAAGTCGGACGGTATGCCGGCGAAACCGGGGTGCTCAACCTGAGCGGCTATGGCGTGTTTACGACGTACAATGGCTACGGCGGTGCCACCGGCAATGTTGCTTATGCCACCACTACTTATAATTCCACCAACGGGATCGGGGCGATCACCATCGCGGGAAATGGCGGCACAGGAACACTCAGTATTGCAGGGGGACATTTGACGATTGGCACAGGAACCTTAACCCTGGGAGCAAATGGAGGCACCGCCTATCTGAACGAAACGATTGATTCGAGCGGAATTAGCACGATCACCGCCACCTCAGGGATCAATCTTGGAACGGGATCTTTCTTTAATCTTGCCCTGGGATCCGGTTTTTCCGCCACGCTGGGTCAAACCTTTACAATCTTCTCCTCTGCCAACGGCACCATTAGCGGAACCTTTTCAAATCTTGTGAATGGCGGCATTTATACATCCAGCGGCTACACTTTTACCGCAAGCTACGGTACCAACTCGCTCACGCTCACGGTGACGAAGGTCCCCTAGTGCCGGAGGAATATTGACACACCTCTCCAAGTACAAACATTTAACTAAACAATAGACTAATTTGTTCATTCTTGAGTTTATAAATTTGAGAACGAACAGTGTGGATTAGGCTTTTGCCGAGCCTCCCGCGGCAAGTGCATATCCGATATTCCAACAAAACCCACCCCATGAATACAATCCGCTCAATCCGCCTCATCGCCCTTCTTCTCATCGCCTCCGGCCTGACGGTGCTTCACGCGCAGGTGCCGAGTAATTTCGCCGTGAATCTGCAAGCCACGGTTTCCGCCACTTCGCCGTGCATCACGCTCTCGTGGACACAGCAGTTGCAAAGCAACATTACGGGGCAATATATTTACCGTCGGCTCAAGGGCGGGACCTCATGGGGAACTGCGCTGGCCACGCTCTCCACCTCGGCAACCAGCTACGCAGACGTCTCGGCGACGACTGGCGTTGAGTATGAATATTGGATGGATCGCACCCTCAACCTTTATCCGAGTCCAGCCATGGGCTTCATCGCCGCAGGGGTGAATGTGCCGGCGATTGAATCGCGCGGGAAACTGCTTCTGGTGATCGACAGTACGATGGCCGGGCCACTGGCCCCTGAGATCGCCCAACTCGAGAACGATTTGACCTCGGATGGCTGGACAGTGGTACCGATTACCGCGTTGCGCTCGGGCACGGCGGGAACTGTGAAAGCGCAAATCATATCCGCCTATAATGCCGATCCAACCAATGTTAAGATGGTCTATGTTCTCGGCCACGTGCCGGTTCCCTATTCCGGAGAAATAGCGCCGGACGGGCATGGGGACCACTTTGGAGCCTGGCCGGCGGATGGTTACTATTGCGATATGACTGGCACCTGGACGGACACTTCGATAAATTACACGAATACTTCCTGGCCGGCGAATACTAATGTTCCTGGGGATGGTAAGCTTGACCAAAGCAATTATCCAAGCCTGTTGCAGTTGGGATTGGGGCGTGTTGACTTTAATGGCCTGAATCGGTCTCCCTGTCCCGTGGATGGAACGATTGAGACCTCGCTCCTGCGACGTTACTTGCGCAAAGCGCATCAATACCGCTATGAACTCGGAGCCTATTCTGCCATTCCTCGTCGCTCGCTGATCAGTGATAACTTTAACAACTTCGATAGCGAATACTTCGCCATCACGGGTTGGGCGGGCTTTTACACCTGCGTGGGACAGCCTCCGTCGGCCCCGATTGACCAAGTCCCCATCAACAGCAACCAGTGGTTCTCCTCCACCTACGCCGGGGGACAGACTTACCTTATGGGCCATGCAAATGGAAGTGGAGGTCCCGAATGTGAAAGCGAGGTTGGCACCTCGACCGACTATGGCCACTTGCCGTGCGGTGTAGTTTTTAACAGCGCGTTCGGCAGCTACCACGGCGATTGGAATATGGCCAACAATTTCATGCGCTCGGAGATTGCAGGCAATCCAAACGGCGACTCGTTGACTTTGTGTTGCTTTTGGACAGGTCGTCCCTATTGGTTTATGCATTCCCTGGGCATGGGTGAAACACTCGGTTACATGACGCGCCAGTCGATGAATGCCTCGCTTACTGGAGGAGGTAATTATTCACCCCTGGGATTTTACTCGGGGGAAATCCACCTCGGTCTGATGGGGGATCCGGCCCTGCGCATCCACGCGGTTCAGCCGCCGCGCAGTCTCGCTGGAACGAGCGGTTCCGGACAGGTCAACTTAAGCTGGGCATCCTCGACCGAAACCGGTCTACAAGGCTATTATGTTTATCGCGCGCCGACCTCAACCGGCACATTCACAAGGCTAACCCCAACCGCGCTGAGCGGCACAACTTACACCGATACCACAGGAACGGTGGGACAAAGCTACACCTACGAGGTGCGCACTTTGACCCTGGAAAGCGTCCCTGGCGGAACCTATAACAACCTCAGCTACTGTCCGCCAGTGAACCTCATGGTCACTTCGGGTTCGGCGGCTCCGAGCAGCCCTTCCGATCTGCTGGTCGTTTCCCCAACCAGTTCGGCGAACGCACAGCTCACCTGGTCAGACAACTCGAACAATGAAACCGGATTTATTGTCCAGCGCATGGTGAACGTCGGAGGCACAGGCATGGCAGGCTCGTGGAGCACGATCACCACTCAGCCCGCAGGGACGACAAGTTATGCCGATCCCGGGCCGTTTGCGGCAGGGAATGTGTATTATTACCAGGTGTTGGCTGCCAACGCATCCGGGACTTCCGCCCCGTCAAACATGGACTGGTTCGAGGCGAGCGCGGGCTTCGTCGAGATTCGCTTGCTCTCGGGCACAGGTATGATGTCGCCTCTGGTGCGCACCCTCACCGTGGCCAAGACAGCGGGTACCACGGCTCCTATCACCGTTGCCCGATTTGGTGGCGGAGTGGGCACAGTAACGGTGCGGTGGTATGTATCGAATGGGCAGGCTACCTCCCCCACCTTTTTCCCCGCTTCGAGCGGTACGCTGACTTGGGCGGATGGCGACATGTCCAACAAGACCTTCACCGTGCCGGTCAATAACACCGCAACGCCACAAGTGCCGATGGAGTTTTATGTGAACCTCAGCCCCCAAAGCGGCGGGGTGCGCTCTGGCGTTTTTAACACTATTTCCGTGCTCATTACCGATCCAACCGCGACCCTGCCCGCACCCTGGTCACAGGCGTTGCTTGGCACGGCTGCCATGTTTAATGCTCCTGCGGTAAGCGGGATTGGAATGACCGGCTCGACGGTTATCGGCTCAAGCATGATCGGCGGCGACTTCGGCGGCTCGGTTGACGACGGAAATTTCATTTACAGGCCAATAACAGGGGATGCCTGTCTGACCGCCTACATCAACAGCAATCAGCCTGCGGCATCATGGGCTTCTCTAATGGTTCTTTTGGCACGGGACACTCCATTTGCTGCATCGTCAAATATGGCGGGGGTAGCTCCCGGCGGTTATGGCACCAATTTTACCGATAAAATCAACAGCAGTTTCTCCAGTTCGACCGTTTTATCGAACTCTAACCCCTCTAATTGCACACCCTGCTGGGTTCGCCTGAGTCGAGTTGGCAACCTTTTTACGGCTCAACAATCCAAAGACAACATTACCTGGAACACAGTGGGCACGGTTACCCTGAGCAGCATGCCCACAACCGCCTACTGGGGGTTGTTTAATTATGCTGACCCCAGCAATATCAGTTCCGATTATTCCGCCGACTTCCGGTTATTCCAATATTCAAACTTCGCTTTTACTGTTCCTGCGATTCCGGCGGGAGTAATAATTACAAACACCACTACTAACGGGTTCACTCTTCAGTGGAACACCTCAGCCTACAGCGGGGGTTACTACATCGAACGGCTTCAGGAAGGCGGCACACTGACCCAGATCGCCAGCGTGACGGCAACCAATAGCTTGAGCACCCAGTCGTTTAGCGACACCGGTCTTGGCGCTAATACCGCCTGCCAATATTTTATCGTTGCGTATAACAGCCAGACAGGCACCTCATCAGTGTCATCACCAGTCACGGGTGTCACCACTAATGGTTCGCTTCCTAGCCGGCCCGCTTTCCTCACAGCCACGCTTGGCACGGGAAGCAATATAAACCTCTCATGGGTTAGCACCTCGACCAGCGGAACCAGTTTCCAGCTTCAGCGACGGGTTGCCAATGGCACATGGATCCTGCTACAAACGTTTTCATCCGCTACCACTAGTTATACTGACACTACCGCGCAGCCCGGTATTCTTTACCAATATCGGATCAGCGCAACCGGCACGGCAGGAATCTCAGCGTGGGACACCGTGGTTTCGCTCCCTCCCAACGGCGATGCCATCGTCAATAATCCCGCATGGTCCGCCGATAGCATAGTTTTTAATCAGGATACAACCGCCCCCGGCAATAGCTATGTACCTACGGGCTTCACTTACTACAACAGTACCTCTGCGCTCCCCTTTGTATCTGGGCAGACCCTTAGCACTACCTTCCGAAACAATGTCTCGGGCTGGGTTGGCATGAAGATCACGGTGGGAGCCTACCCAATTATCATTAGCCAATTGGGCCGATGGGTCATGTCTGGGAATAGCGGTACCCATACCGTGAAACTTGTGAATGCAACCACGGGGGTGGACATTCCTGGCGGCTCCTGTTCTGTCGCAACGTCCGGCGCTCCTGTTGGCTTCAACTATACTGCGCTTGTCGCCCCCATTACCCTCGCGGCAAACACGGCCTATTATCTTATCAGCCAGGAAACCAACGGAGGGGATTGGTGGTATGAAGCGAATACCGCTCTGACGTTTAACACTAGTCTAGCAACCATCCAAAGTGTTTATACTTCCGATAACATTAACTGGTGGCTCTACTACAACAGCTGTAGCTACGGCCCGGTGAGTTTCCAGTCACCCTCGCCCGTCCCCTTAACCAACGGTCACAGTATGACAACCCTGCGCAATAATTACACCGGATGGATGGGCATGAAGTTCACCGTTGGATCTAATAATATCCTAGCCAGCCAGCTGGGGCGGTGGGTGACTCCCGGCAACAGCGGCACCCATGCAGTGAAGTTGGTGAATGCTGCCACTGGATTGGATGTACCAGGCGCTTCCACTTCCGTCACCTTAGCGGGCGCCACAAGCGGTCAATTCCAATATAGCACCCTCGCCTCACCAGTCGGCCTCTCCGCCTCCACGTCCTATTACCTCCTCAGTCAGGAAACCTCAGGCGGCGACCAGTGGTATGATTATAACATCCCGGCAGGAGGAACTGCGACGGGTTATGAAACATGGCTCCTCGTCAACGGACTGCCCATGGATGCGAGCGGTGGCGGCAGTGCCACGGCCACCCCGGCGAACGACGGCCTGTCCAACCTGATGAAATACGCGCTAGGCCTGACGCCCAATGTCAGCGGCAATGGCGGGCATCTCAGCTATGGCAAAGTGAACGCTGCGGGCAGCAATTATCTTAGCCTGACCTACAGTTGCCCTAATCCCACGCCAAGCGACATCACCTACAGTGTCGAGACCAGTCCCGACCTGAGCCCTGGAAGCTGGACGACCAGCGGCGTAGTGCTGGTGAGCAACAGTACAAATGGAGGCTTGAGCACGGTAACCATGCGCAACAGCACACCCCTGGCCGGTGGCAACAAGGGCTTCATGCGGCTGAAAATCACCCAGCCGTAGCACGAGTTACACCCTCCAATCCCAACACGAAAGACCTTATGAACCACCCTTATCTGCTCAAGCGGCTATTACCGTTCTTGCTCGGCCTTTCAGCCATATCCAATATCCAAGCTGCCACCTACTACGTGTCAGTCATTTCTGGTAGCGATTCCAACAATGGATCGATTAACACGCCTTTCCAGCACATCCAGCAAGCTGCGAATGTGATGGTTGCAGGGGATGTTTGCAATGTTCGTGCCGGCCTCTACCGAGAGACCGTTACAGTCAAAGCCTCGAACATCACTTTTCAAGCCTACAATCCCACCCCTGCTACGCCCGCTACAGCGGACCGGTCACCATCACAGGGACGGAATTGATTCCAGCCGCGAATTGGGCCGTCGATTCCACCGGCACATCGGGCACCACATGGTCCGTGACCGTGCCTTCCGGCAACGGAACTGCAACGGTGGATCAAACCCAGGTCTTCCAGGGCATCCTGCAAACCTCTGGCTCCCAAACCGGTATCGTCATGCAACCCGAAGCCTGCTGGCCGAATCCCGGAAGCGACTACCCTTGGCACGACAGCACACTCGCCCATCCGTCTCCCTACAACCAAGTGGGCGACTGGTCCTATGTAGTCGGCTCTGAAAAACTCATGGGATCAAGTGTTGATGCTGGTTGCAAGGTGAAACATATTTTTAGAATACGACCGGAAACTTGCAAAGTTGGCATGAAATCTGGTCGAAATGACGCATGCACTTTCGAGGCAAGCGAGTTCACCAACAATCGTTTTTAATGCCGACTCTGGCGGAGCAACTGGACCGTCGGCAACCGCTCTTCAAGCTGGCCGATGGAATTCCTTGGCAGGTGTTCGAGAAGGAGTTCGGGGCGTATTACAGCGAGGAGGGCCGGCCGGCGAAACCGGTGCGGCTGATGGTGGGATTGCTTCTGCTCAAGCAGATGTTCAACGTGAGCGACGAGACGGTGGTGGCGCAGTGGGTTCAGAACCCTTACTGGCAATACTTTTTCGGAATGAAAGAGTTCCAATGGGAGTTACCATGCGATCCAAGCGATCTGGTTTATTTCCGCCGCCGCATCGGCGAGGAAGGCGTGACCTTGATCCTGGGGCTCTCGGCGAGCATGCACGGGGAGCGGGCGCTGGAGATTGAGGTAGTCATTGATACCACGGCTCAGGAAAAGAACATCACCTACCCGACCGATACGAAACTTTACCGCAAGATCATCACCCGATGCTGGAAACTGGCGGATCGCAATGAAGTGAAGTTGCGGCGGCGTTACCGCAAGGAAGTGCGGCGGTGCCTGATGGCGCAGCGCTGGAGGAAGGACCCTCGCAAACGCAAGGAGGCACGGCGGGGACAACGCAAACTGAGAACCATCGCTGGACGACTGGTTCGCGAACTGCAACGCAAACTGCCGGCGGCGGTGGTTGTAAACCAGCAGGAGAACTTCGCGCTTTACCGCCGGGTGCTCAACCAGAAGCCACACGACAAAGAGAAGGTTTACTCATTGCACGAGCCGCAGGTCTATTGCATGGCCAAGGGCAAAGAGCACAAGAAATATGAATTTGGAAGCAAGGGCTCGGTGGCGATAACCAAAAAGAGCGGCATCATTGTCGCGGCCATGGCCCATGAAAAGAACCTCTACGACGGCGATACGCTGCCCGAGGTGCTCGACCAGGCCGAGATGATCACCGACCATCGTCCTCAAAAGGCGATTGTGGATCGCGGCTATCGGGGACGCAAGCAAGTGGGTGGCACCGAGATATTGGTTCCAGGAAAGGCAGTGTCAGGGCAAAGCAGAAGCCAGACAACCCGGATGCGAGAGCGGTTCAGGAGGCGGGCGGCGATAGAACCAGTCATCGGCCATCTCAAAGCGGACAACCGGCTGATGCGCTGCTTCCTCAAAGGCTTCGTGGGCGACAATCTGAACCTGATGCTGGCGGCGGCGGCATGGAACTTCCGGAAATGGATGCGGGAGGTCGCTTCTTTTTGGCTCAATTTATTGTGCGTGCTATTTGCAATCGCCGCACCCCCAATACCTGCCGTTCCTTAAAATTAGTTGTAGAGTCGAGGAGTGGCGCGGTGAAGGGTAGGCGTAGCCATAGCTGAGACCGGCCCTTTCGGTTGCCGGTGCCTGAGTAGCTCGCCGTTCTCTCCGTTTCCACTCCCCGCTCATCAAACCGGACGTGCGGTTTTCCCGCATCCGGCTTTCGGACAAGGTTATTCATGCTTTCGCCCACGGAAGGTTACGCGTTGTCTGCACAAGTTGATGGAGTCCCAATCCCATGTGCATATATGCATCCGGATAACGCACAGGGTGGGTGCCCCGACTCCGGTGTTTCGCATTCAACCACTGGCGCAGCCGGTGCCGGGCGTGGCTATCCACGATTCGGTAAGATCGGCTAACTGCTCCAAGGCAGAAGTAGTTCCCCCAGCCGCGCAGTTTGCGATTCATCTCATTGACGATCACTTCCACCGGTTTACGTTGGGTGTGTCGTCGTGTCATATCGCTGATTTCCGCGCAGATACCCTTCACTCGCTTCTGGGATGGCTTGCTGCCAATATAGGCTCGGCCCGTCCGAGTCGAATAGCAGCGCCCGAGCGTGTACCCAAGGAAGTCGAATGACTCCTCCGGCACATGGGCTATGCGTGTCTTCTTCTCGTTCACCGTAAGCTTGAGTGCTGTCATGATCTTCTGCATCTGCTCCTTTGCCCTTACCGCGTTCCCACGGCACAGGATGACGAAGTCATCTGCATAAACCACCACCCTCGCTTTAAGGTGCTTTTCGTAGCCACGTTGTTTCCAGCCCAGCACGAATCGCCGCATGTAAAGGTTCGAGAGCAGCGGTGAGATCGGCGCACCCTGTGGTGTGCCACGCCCACTGTCCCGAGCGCTGGTGGAGCGATACTTACCGCCCCGTCCATCGTCCTCTTCTACCGGCATCTCCAGCCATGCTTTAATCAACGCGAGCAGGGTGCCATCGCTGATGCGTCGCACCACGCTTTTCATCAGTTCATGATGCGGTATGGAGTTGAAGTAACCACTCAAGTCACAGTCGACCACCTCACAATATCCCCGTTTCAGTAACCCGTGGATTTCACGCACTGCATCGTGAGCACTGCGCCCACGCCGATACCCATACTGTTCTTCAGCCAAATCCGCCTCAAAGATCGGTTCCAGCACAATGACCGCAGCCATTTGTACCACCCGATCCCTGATCGTCGGAATGCCCAGTGGCCGTTCTTTGCCGTCGGATTTGGGTATCCAAACCCGAAGCACCGCCTGCGGACTATACTTCCTATCCCGGAGTTCTTCCGCCAGTTCCCTAAGCCACCGTTCCACACCCCACGCTTCAATCTTCTCGAAACTCTGTCCGTCCACGCCGGGGACACCACCATTGGCTCGGCAGCATCTCCATGCATGTCTCAACACATCGTCACGATGAATTTTGTCGTAAAGACTGTAGAACCGATAGCCCGGTTCTTCCTTCGCTTTCACATCCAATGCCGCCTGAAGCTTCCAGACGCTTTCCGGAGTTGTTAGACTCACGCCAATCTCCTTGCCTTCGCTTCTTCCTGCATTGCCCTTGAACCAAGGCCCCTTCCCTCCACCGGCGTTACCCGGTTTCTTCGGTTATACGGACCTCTCCGCCATCCCGCACAGCCCAGCCTTTCCCTCACGGGTTGCCGGTTGATCCAGTTATTGCCGGACCACTGCGCGGGACTTCCCGTGTTGCCACAGGTCTCCTGTTGCGTGCATGCCGTCACCAATACCCCGGCGGATTCGCCCGGTGCTTTCTTCGCTCGCTTCCCGGTCAATATCAGCCTTCCCTGTCTGAAAACCAGGTCGGCATCCGCATCAGTCGGTTTCGGGATTTGCTCAGTGTTCATTCGCATTACGGCCTGCTCACTCGCTGACTCCCTTTTAGGAGCCTTTTACATCGAGGGCTTCGGACGTTTCGTTGCCTCCGCGCCCGCCCCGACTGCTACCGGCTGGAGCGAAAGTTGCCGGGTGGGTTTATTTCACAAACTCTCCCACTGGAGTCCTGCGCCTTTCCACGGCGCACTTTCAGAAACGCCTAGAAGGCGCCCTATGCTTCCAGGCGGTATTGATCCATTCGGCAATGCAAAAGGGTTCACCCTACAATCCAAGTTCGGAAAATCGTCGCGGCGATTGCATCGATTTTAGAATGACACTTCCGCTCGCTGCTGGAGCGATAGTTGTGACAGGTGACGGCCCTTTCGTCCGCAGGCTTCGGCAACACCGCGGCGATCCCCAAGGGCGGGTATTCCTAGTTGAGGAGTTCAATAACACGATTAGCGCAATTCCGTAGAGGCTGATCTATCCTCAGGAAATTTCTCATTTCTTAATCTCGTCGGAAGCCGATTCTGCTCGTTTCATGATACGAAGGATATCTGATACAAGAGGCAATGGTTTATAGGCTTTTCGCTCAGCAACCTTAGCTTGGAATTTAGCCTCATAGGCCTGCTTGAATAATAAGAATTCTTCGTTTTGGAGATTCGCAGGCGGGTACGGCACAAATGCATTAGATAGCCTTGTTCTCGATCTTGAGAGGAGCGGAGAAAACCATTGCCGCGTAGCGCAATGCCTGAATATTTCGTGTGGCCGGTAAAGGTAATCCGCTCGTGTTGCTTTTTTTTGCTCCCGGGGGTCAGGAAAGCACCATTTTAGAAACTCCAGTTTTTCATTTAGAGCATATAAATTTCTATGAATTGGGCCGAAAACCTCCTGGGGGTCTATTTCTTGATACATTGTCACGAGCCTCGTCACAAAACCCTGGATAGATGGCAACAGTTTTTCAAATGGTTTACCGAAAGATTCTTCGAATACGGCTGTCAGCGCACTCTCTACGTTTAAAGCAAGCGCGCCCGAATTTATGAAATCATAAAAATCTCCTTGGGCTTTAAAATCATCATCAAACGCCTGTCGAATGCCTACCATTCGCTCTGCTACAGTCGTCTTGGAATGGATGTCTTCCCAGCTCACTTCCTTAAAACGATCAGCGATCTTTTCTGCGGTTAAAATCTTACCCTCTTCAAATAGTTGGTACGCATGAATGTCTTCCCATTTGCCTTCCGCCCAAGATAGCAAAGTCTCTGCACGTTTGAGCACTGCCGCGAAATAAGGATCTAAATTCTTCTCTGCGATTCCAGGATTATTTATTACATCTTGTGAACCACGTTGCGGCGGATCGAAGTTGCCTGCAAGGGTTGCTGCAAGCTGCGCGATCTTCCAGGCCCGATCTTGATCCGGTGCCACCTGTGTTGATAATTCCGTTGATGATGCGGCGCTCTTAACAGGGCGCGCTCGTGACACAGGTGCTTTCTTCTTTCTGGATTTCTCAGCCATGGATTTGCGCCGCTTTTAGTTCAGGGAGATCCGTCAAGCCAGCGTAGTAGGATGATGTCACCGACGGGCTGCTGTGGCCAAGAAATTTCTGTGCATGGAAAAGTCCAAAGGCGTTGGCCACATACGAGCCAAATTCCTTGCGCAGCAGATGACAGGGCTTGGCATCGTTAATCCCATGGCTACGGAGCCACGCAGCAAGAGCCCGGTGGTGCATCCCACATCGATAGCTGAGGTTTTTCGGCTCCTTGCCAGCGGGATAAACGCGCGGGGCGTGCCCGGGCACGATAAAAACATCGTCCTTCTTTTGCGCCAGTAGTGCATCGTAGAGTGGCTTGTCCACCGGGATGACGCGCCGCTCCTTGCCTTTCGGCATAAAAAATGGCGTCTGTCGAACCTCCAGATAAATTCTCCCCTGATCATCGGCACGCAGCCAGTCCCACTGGGCTTTGTCCGCTTCATGACGCCGCAACCCGAGGCCAAGCTCCAACAAGAGAAGCAGGTACGCCTCCGGCTGGGGCTTACGAAAATCATGGTCGTCCCACCTGCCACGCGGTTTCGGTTCCGCCGCCTCTGGATTCCCGTCTCGTAAAAGCGAAGCCTGCTTCCATATCTTATCAAGCACTTCCTTTTGCAGGGGTGAATACCCCTTGATTTTTACGCGCCGGAGCTTTGCTCCCTTGAACGGGTTTTCAAGCGAAAGCCCGATACGGGCATAGCCTTCCAGTGCAAGTTTTGAAAACATCGCGGCCGCATTGCGAAGCCAGGAATTGATGCTCGTCTTCACGCTCTCCGGTTGCCGTCCATCTGCCAGCGCCTGCTCCTGATAATTTCTAACAAACGCGTCGATTTTTGCTCTGTCCAACTTCTTGAGACGTGAAATGTTCGCGTGCAGGCAAATCAGTTTCAGGCTCCGGATATAATATTCGATTGAGGGCTTGGTCGGTGGAGACTCCGTTTGCGACATCGCGTCCCGGTAAATGTCGCAGAATTCCTCAATGGTTGGATCCGTGGGACGGACGTCGTTCCGACGGCCATGCATCCGGATAGTCTCCTCCAACCCACGACTTTTGAGGTCCGCCATGATTGCGGTAGCCTTTTGGCGAGCTACCTTGAGTGAACTCTCCCCCGTTGAAAACTTCCGCCGTCTGCCTTTATGCATCACCCTCACCGTATAAAATGGCGACCGGGGTTGCTTGAATAGGGCAAATTCGTTGCGTCCAGATGACTGCTTTTTGCTCATTTGAGAGGAGAGTTAGTAGGCCAATAGTAGGCCAATCTAAATCGCGCAAGACTCCATCAAAGTCAACATAAAATCGACCTCATAAAATTGTAATACTCTGATAATTAGCGTAGTATCGTGCAGTTTCGTGGAGTATCGTAAAGTCCTGAAAGTCAGCGTTCCAGTGATTCGTAATCAGCAGGTCACGGGTTCGAGTCCCGTCGTCGGCTCCACTCTTTATCCCAAATTTCTTAACGAATCACGGCGCAACCGCATTGATAATCGCCCAGGTTTTGTCACTGAATGTCACCAGGAATCCAAGCGCTCGCGTTGAAGCGTCAAAACCGCGGCTTTGACCGGCCACCTGCGGGCACGCGGTGAAGATCGAGAACGAGGCAATCACCTTGGATACCCCATGCACTCTCATCTTGCTCCCGGTTTGGAATAACAACTGCAGTTGCCCGGCGCTGTCGACAGACCAAATCCCCGTGTTCACGGTTGCTTTGACTCCCCCTATCTTCGCGAGGAGAATCGGACCGCCCGTGTCCGGCAACACGACTTGATCAAACTCGGAAAACAGTCCGTTGACTACGCCTGGCGCGGAGTCGCCCGTTCGCGCCAAAAGCCGCATCGTGCCGCTTGTGTTCGCCCAAATTCCCGATGCCGTCTTGGGCGTGACCAGGTTCTTCTCTGTCAGCAACGAGCCGATGAAGGCGATCCGGTCGTTATGGTTGAGAACCGGATCATCAAACGAGCTGAATAATGCGCCGCCACAATCAGGGGCGGCCCCGGCGCTTCGCGCGAGAAGCGTCGTCGTGGTTCCGCTATCCAACCAGAGACCGGAACTCTTGGTCTTTGTCACGGTATTCATCAGCGCGGCTTCAAATGCAATCGTTCCATTGGCATTGACTGCCGGGTTTCCAAATGCCGACCATTGGGTCTGGCCGACTCCGGGCACATCCGCATCCCAGGTTGCCGCCACGAATTCACGAGCAAACCCCGATGCTTGCGGCGTCGCCACACAGATTGCCGATGACTTGTCAGCAAAGGTAAGAACAAACGTCAGATGTCCGTCCACCGTGTCCACGCTCCGGCTTTGGCCGCTCTCTTTTTTTGTAATCGGGAAAGCGTTGATCGCGGCGACGGTCCGCTGGCCGGTGCCGGCGAGGAGGGAATCCCCGGTGCGAATCACCGAATGAAGCGTCCCCGCCAGATCAGCGCCCCACAGGCCGGTGTTCGTATTCGATTTGATGTTCGTTCCGGTAAGCGTTGCCAGAAACGCCGCATCGACAGCCTGCTGCGTTACAATTTGTTCAAATTGATTGTATTGGGTGCCCGGTTGATCCGCTGCGGACCCGCCGCTGCGGACGATCAGATTAGTGGTTAGGCCATCGGACAGCCAGATCCCGGCGGCGTTATTTTTAGTTTTCAAAACATCGCCCTCCGCCAAACTGCCGCCGAAAATAATGGCCCCATCCTCGTGCAAGGCGGGATCACTCAGGCCAGTAAGCACCGCGCCCAGGGTGTCTGGAGCGGCTGCGCCCGTGCGAGCCATCAGCGAACCCGTGGTGCCTGTGTAATACCAAATGCCAGTATTACTGCTGGAACTGATGGCACTCGATTTCGCGATTCCCGTCACGGTCGCCTTGAACACCAGATCCCCAAACGAATCGACCGCCGGACAGCCTGGCTTCAGGAACTTTCCACCGATGACGCCAGGCGCCGGGTCGTTCTGGGCCGCGACCACGGTTACAAATCCGCCGCCAAGGTAAAATCCATTGGTACTGGGCATAAATGTTGGACTGATGCTCACAGATATATCGGCAGGGGTCTGCCATCCCTCCACTGCGCTGAAACTTACCGTGTGGCGGCCGGTTGAATAACCAGACACCATTTCGCCGCTATGGTGCCAAGCCTTGCCGTCCAATTGCCATTGCGCTCCGGCGTTTACCGCGTCCGAAGGGCTAATAATTACCTGAAAAAAGCCGGCCTTGGCCGCATAGGTTCCGTTCTTGGACGTGGTTTGACCTGCAAGCACCGTCACCGTCTGGCTGACGGGAGTAGTCCACCCGACCACCGAGCTAAAGGACAGCGTATGGGTGCCCGTCAAGAGCCCCGTCACGGCAGCTTCGCTGCTTTGCAGGGTTCCACCGTCCACCTGCCACTGGGCTCCCGTGCTAACCGCACCGGCAGGATCGATCGTTACTTTAAGAGTTCCCGGCTGAGCCCCGAGATTGGTTGACGGATAACTTTCATTCGAGCTGTCTGTCCAGTTGGGCGAGGCAAACCCGGTTGCCTCATTGTAGTAATTGACCTTAAAATTATTGGCGGCGCCGCTAAACACGTTTTTCCCCATCAATGGGGCGTTGCCAAAAAAAGTCGCATCAGTCAGGTTATAACAGCTCTTGAAGGCCTGGTCCCCGATATTGGTGACGCTGGAAGGGATCATGACACCGGTCAAGTTGATGCTACTTAAAAACGAATAGCTGGTGACGGTGGTGACGCTGTCAGGAATGGTATAGCTGCCGGCCCGTCCGCCCGGATATTGAATGAGAGTGGTCTGGTTGGAATTGAACAGGACCCCATCCAAAGTGCTATACATGGAATTCGGTTCGGGCATCGTGATGGACAACAGGCTGTAACCATAGAACGCATAGGTTCCTATGCTGGTAACGCTGGAGGGAATAATGACACTGGTCAGTCGGTCGGCATAGAAGGCACTGTCTCCGATGGTAACGACGCTGCCGGGGATTGTAACGCCGGTCAGGGTGCAAGCCGAGAATGCGGCTTCCTGGATAGTCGTGACAGTAGAGGGAATTATGTAACTACCTGTGAGGCTTTGCGGATATTGGATGAGAGTGGTACGGTCATGATTAAACAAGACTCCATTTAAGGTGCTGTACATGGAATTTTGAGGAGGAGTCGTGATTGCAGCCAAATTGGAGCAGTAACTGAACGCATGGGATCCGATGCTGGTAACGCTGGCGGGGATCGTGACGCTGGTCAGGCTGTCCTTGCCTTCAAACGCATAGCTGCCTATGGTGACGACCGGCAGATTACTGCCGGAAACGTTGATCGTGTCGGTGATCGTCAGGACACTCGCGGTACCGGTGTATCCCGTAATGGAAACCTGATTGCCGGCAGCCTGGTAAACAAAACCTTCGCTGGAAGTTCCTGTGGTGAGGGCATGGCTTGTGGCAGAAAACAACAAAAGGACGAACAGCGGTGAAAGAAATAGGGATAGGCCGGATTTCAGATGCGTAGGTATTTTCTTCGGTATGGTTGATGTATTTGGTTCCATATAATGTGTTTGGTTTAAGATAGGATTTGCTGTGACACTCCCCTCGCCGCGCCTCTGCACTACGAAACCGCTGGCGCACGAAAGACCGCTGATTTGTGGCTAATTTTTGGGGGAACACTTGACTGTCGTGAACCAGGAGTCACGACAGCTACAACGCCTGCTTGGTGATCTATCAGATTGATCATCATTAGCCCAGTCAATTCATAGACCTTATCTTGCTAAATATCGGCATTATCTTGTTATGCCATTCACGCACTCCCTGGCAGCTGCGGCACTCCGTCGCAATCCTTAAGCACACCACCCCGGCGTCAATCCCCCACCTGAATCGTTCACAGTTTCAACCTGAACTCCGAAATACAGGTCCACGAAATACACGGAAATACAAACCGAAAATACAGACAATTCTGTCCATCTCCAAAAACCCTCAAAGTCTTTTGTTTTCGTGCTTTTTGTGTATTTCGTGGACCTGTATTTTTGGAGTTCAGGTTAAATTCAGCGCGCCAATAACACATGCTGCTCATACGATTTAACCTCACCCATCCAGTCCGCCGGCCAGAACTACACCGACCCGACGCTCGAGTACAATTACGTCGGGTTTCGTGTCGCCACTGTTTTTTCCTCGTTTTCCTCGATTGACGGCTGGCTGAGTTGGCATGGATTTTCATCCACAACAAACCTCCGAAGCGCTCCGAACCACGACGGCGTATCACTGCTGATGGATTATGTCCTCAACCTTAATCCCACCCAAAACCAAAGCGGCAGCATGCCAAAGCCGGTGGTCTCGGGGACTCAAATGAGCCTTACCTTCTACGCAGGGATCGTGACGC
>Ga0364919_10279_pt1 | contig 20863 bp, 18 predicted proteins | sample SorcelJu500001C7_2_FD_206953 | JGI IMG/M metagenome (GOLD analysis project Ga0364919, IMG submission 206953) | Enriched cells from Trout Bog Lake Hypolimnion, Wisconsin, USA - BchlTB.June20.5000.01.C7 | ecosystem: Environmental > Aquatic > Freshwater > Lake > Hypolimnion/Profundal zone | place... | reverse complement strand
TTCAGAATTGCAGGCCTGATCCCTTTCACAGTAGCACTGGAGGTGTGAATTGACGCTCACATAGGTGGCGACCCTCCGGGACGCCTTTAATTAATTGGACATTACCCAGGGTTTGCTAGTCCCTCCGGGACGCGCTACACCCTGGGCTTACAAAGTGCCACACCGCTGGTGTGAGCGGCAGATCTCATTTAATTTTGCAGGATCCGAGAGCCACATACACCGGAGGTGTGGTACTTTGTAAGCTCAGGGTGTAGCATGTCCCGGAGGGACTAGCAAACCCTGGGTAGAATCCAAACAATAACAGCGTCCCGGAGGGCCGCAACATCAATTGTTGTTCACACCCCATCGTGGAGGTGGTGAAAACTGTAGCATTGGAGACTGGGCTGTTGCAATTATAGCCCTTTGGGCTTTTCGTCAGCTCAGGGATGTTTCGCATCGGTCAGTTGGCGGCGACAATGGAGTCGGCACCGGGTATTCAGCCTGAAGGGCTTGTAATTGCAACAGCCCAGGGCAAAGCCCTGGGTATGAATGCATTACAACATGCAGCCTGAAGAGGCTGACAAGAAATAGGACCAGATCGCTTTTTGGCGCTTTTTTCCTGATCTCCACCTCAACGCAAATTCCCTACTCTCAAGAGTATGTGAATTTGCGTTGAGGCGGACCTCAGAAAAAAATCACTCAAAAATCGATTTTGGTCTTATTTCTTGTCAGCCTCGAAGGGCTGCCATAAATCAAGCGGGAATTGCTGCCTAGTACCTCTATTCACACATCCTGAATTTTATTCGTTGTTTGTAGCGCCGTGCTGGATGAGCAGCCTTTGGTTAGGTTCTGAGAGGTCTTTTGCTCCTTCGAGGTTTAGGTTTTGGGCGGACAATGCCGCACTGGCAGTGCTCCACTTGAGCATAGGATGGAAATGACCTTGTTCATCAAAAAGTGTCCATCTTTTAAGCGCAGGCTCATGTGTTGCAATAAGGATTTCTTTGCCATCTGGTAGAAAGCGCACTCTTTGTATATCGAATCCTAAGGCTAGGCAGTGGATCTCTCTGCCGGTGTGACAATCCCACAGCCGGACAGTTTTATCGTCGCTTCCGGAAAGAGCCCAATAGCCATCGGGGGAAAACGCGACGCTAGTAACGTAGTGCTTATGCCTAAGAAAAGAGCGTAGCTCCTGTCCAGTTTGGCAATCCCACAGCCGGACAGTGTTATCTGAGCTTCCAGAAAGAGCCCATTTGCCATCGGGGGAAAACGCCACGCTAGTAACACCCTTGCTATGCCCAAGAAAAGAGTGTACCTGCCGTCCGGTGTGGCAATTCCACAGCCGGACAGTTTTATCGTAGCTTCCGGAAAGAGCCCATTTACCATCGGGGGAAAACGCCACGCTATAAACACTGTTTGTATGCCCAAGAAAAGAGCGTAGCCGCTGTCCAGTATGGCAATCCCACAGCCGGAGAGTGTTATCGTGGCTTCCGGAAAGAGCCCATTTGCCATCGGGGGAAAACGCCACGCTTTTAATACCGCTTCTATGCCCAAGAAAAGAGCGTAGCTGCTGTCCGGTGTGGCAATCCCACAGCCGGACAGTTTGATCGCTGCTTCCGGAAAGAGCGCATTTGCCATCGGGGGAAAACGCCACGCTATAAACACTGTCGCTATGTCCAAAAAAAAAGCATAGCTCGTGACCAGTGTTGCAATCCCACAGCCGGAGAGTCTCATCGTAGCTTCCGGAAAGAGCCCATTGGCCACCAGGGGAAATGCTAATATCGGATATAAAAGATTGTGTATTTCTAGTCTGGTGATTTGAGATTCTGTTGAAGTTGGGGCCGCCGAGATTCACTTGAGCAGTGTTTAAGATGGTGATGGCATTTGAAGCGGCAATGGCAGCCTGAGGATCGCTTTTCGATTTTTCTATGAATTCCAAAAAATGATCAATAGGTGAGACAACTTTGGGATGACTGGCAGCTTTAATCAATACATTGGAGGGGGCATCCACATGATGCTCAGATTTAGATGTGACTTTTGGCAAATCTTCCAAAACATCTTCAATCAGTCTTCCTTGAAGTCTTGTGAGATCCTTTTTATCGCCAATTGATGTTAGAACATCTTTAGCATAATCAGCTGTGGCCTTGTCTGGCAAAGCGGCACAACTCATGAATTTAGCTAAAACGCTCTTTTTGATTTCTTTTTTGTCTCCCCATTTGGCGTCATTCAGAAAAAGATCCGACATTCTATCAAGTGCCCATTTCCTTTTTTCGACATCAGGATCATTTTGAGTGACATCGTGCAAAATGAAGAGGATATTGCCGACAATGTGTGGATTGGTTGTATCTTGAATGCGCGTATCCATCACTTGCGAAAATAGATTGTAGTCTCTTTTTTCGCTGAGCAATTTCAAGATGCGCACATCTCCATACCACTCCCTTTTTTCCTCTTGAAAGTCGACGGATTTTTTAAAGTTCTCGTAAGCACTAAGTAAAGAGGAAAGATCCGTATCCATCACGACCTTACACAGGCTTGTTACTCCTTTGGCAAAGGATGCACCATGGCGCAAGGCAGACCTGAGTTTTGTTTCATCATTTGGCACGCGCACCAAAGATTGTTTGGCGTGGGCAGCCTTGGCGGCGATGAGAGTATCGTCGTGATCGCTTAGTGTGTCGAGAATCGCATAGAGTGGATCATGCAAGTCGATGCGTCCTACTTTGATCACATTAGCATCGCCCATGACATCCAAAATATCGGAAATAGTTGAAACACCGGCGTAAAGTTTATAGTTCGTTTTATCTTGTTGATGGATCGCTGTAATGCGCTTCAGTGTAATTTGCAAGACTTGAATTAGATCATCCGGATCCAACGCATCAATCAAGGAATTGATGAGTGTAGTCTTTAATGATTTCAGGAGATCAATATCAAGCAGTTCTCCTTGATTAATCTCTTTGACAAGGACTTTTAGAAGGGATTTTGTGATGGCAGTGTTATTGGCATAAGCTAAAGCCGTGACTTCATCGATGAGTGATTTTGTTTTGGCTTGATGTTGACCAAACAAGTTAATGACATTTAGGGCCAATTCTTGCATGGCGGCGTAGTTGCCATCTTTTAGATCAGTTTTCTCGAGCTCTTCAGCCAAGGCCTGGGTAGAAATGAACTCATTGGGAGCTCCCCCTGACAAGCCGCGCGTTAAGTAAAACTTGCCATTTTCGGCCAGTTGTAATGAAAACCCCTTGCGCAGTAAAGCAGGAATTTTTTCGACGGTAACAGTTTGCTTCCACCCATCATCAAAATAGTGCGGACCCAGCAATCCCTGCTTGTAAGCCTCTAGAGCGGCACTGGCTGGTGAAACTTCCGCTTTTGGCGAGTCTTGTCTTGGTGAAAGTGTACTTTGATTACTTGCAGTAATCAAATTGCGTGAAACTAAACCCATGGCAACCTTCCTTTTCGTTTTTTGAAAAGTTTCAAAAGCCAAAATATATCCACAACAACGAATAACAGTAAACCTTTTTTACCACCGTAGGGATTGCTGCTAGGTTCTTCAGGCCGAGACGGCCTGAATACCTTTTTGTCAGGAAAAGAGTGTTATCAGGAAAAGAGTGGTCAGGCTGTCTCGGCCTGAAGAGTCTAGACATGCTTTCACCGCCTTCGCGGCTAACAATAGAACATGCAGCCTCGAAGGGTTGGCATAAATCAAAGGTTTTAAAGTCGCAATAGGCAGCAGATGAGGTCGCCTTCGTCGATCGTAATGTCGAAGGAGTTTTCAAGACAAATATTTGAAATGCTCATAAAATTTGTGTCGAGAGTGGAGTGATTAAGCTCCCATTTCAACCCTTTTGTCGTCACTCCTTTGGCCGGCGCACCAAGAGGGATCAATGAGACTGTCTGCCCAGGATGGCAGGCAAGACGACTCTTTCCCGAGATCACAAAAAGCGATTCCCTTTCAGTTTCGATGATGACTTTATGGGCGTGACGGCGCATCAGATGTAAATTTGCCACGGCGTGATCCGTGCGCCACTCCATGGCGCCGAAAATTCCGATCTTTTTCACTCCCATAGTATCAGCTGCTTGGACAGCAATTTCCATGTCCGTTTCGTCCTTATCGCGCGGAAATTTCTGCATAGGTGTATCCCGATAGAGGTGCAAGAGTTCTGCAGAGACGGAATCGAAGTCGCCCACCAGCAAATCGGGTTGCACATGCATCGTATGACAATGGATGAGGCCGCCGTCGACGGCGATCCTTTTGTCATAGCCGCGAAGAAGTCCTGCGATGAAGGCGTAATCATGGATGGCACCATTGGCAATCAATGCTACTGAGTCGACGTTTTCAAACATGTTAAAGTCTATTAGATAGAAATTGCGGCCAAGATGAGTCGAACATCCACCGAGTTGCCCCGACTAGAACCTGAATCTAGCGCGTCTACCAGTTCCGCCATGGCCGCATATAGTAACGGTAGATTTTATCCCACGAATTTCTTTTTCCGCAACCGAAATCGACAGCGGCGAATGAACACCATGGACAGCATCGACACCGAGGTTAAAATGTTAACATATTGTCCTTTCAGGGTCCATTGCAACTGTCCTTTGTCGTGGATTAAGTTGATTAATTGTTGTATTTATTTGTTAAAAGATGTTGTTTAACTTGAAAAAATGAAACAGATCATCTACAATATATTGTGTTCACAAAACAGAAAATGCTTTTAAAAAAGCAGGGTTATTATGGCCACCAAAAAAGAAATAAACGAACATTTAAAAATAGCTGTCAGTGAAATTGGCAAGATAAAGCCATGGTACGATGAAAATTACAAAACGTGGATATTTGAGCACCCTGCATATCCCGTAGGTTGTGAGGGTAATTCTTCTGAAGAAGTCATAAAAAAATATCGTGTGTACCTTAGAGATTTTATCAAAGAGCGTCTTAATGAAAATCTCGCTCATTTTATGGAAAAAGCTACCCGAGGCCATGGCGGGCAAAGAGTTGGGGCTGGTAGACCTCATGGAACAATCAAAGAGCCTACAAAACAAGTTCGTCTTCCAATGGATATAGCGACCTGGATAAAAACTCCAGGAATGATTTCCAACATTAGGAAAATGATCCAGACACATAAGCACGCATAAAAGCCATTGAGAAGAAATCAATTTTTGCATATAATGTCACGCAAAATCCTGGCAGTATTCTTTGCCGGAAGGGTTTTTTCTATACAAATTTGACTTTGTCCACAAAAAAGTGTACGATAATGAAGAAACGCGATAGGGAAATAAATGAGAATCTCGCTAGAAAAATAGTACAAATAGCTACGAATAATCCTGCAAAGAACCCGGAGCACTAAAATGATGGAACTAGAAGGCAAAGTATGGAAGGATCCTGAAAATTCAGGATGGCTTGTAGAAATTGCATTTTTAGATGTAATGACACAGGGCAAGTCAAGAAAGGAAGCATTAGAGATGATTAGAGATGCAGTACTGGAGCTTTTAAAAGATTCTTTTGAGGCTTCTGTGGGTAAACAATTTAAACTTTCTGTGACTCTTTATGAAAATGGGGTTATTGGTCTGAGTGCTTCTGATGATAAGCTTCTCTTTGCTCTTGGCCTAAAAAGGCAAAGACTTAGAAGTGGTTCTACAATTCGAGAAGTTTCCAGAAGATTAAAATCAAAATCTCCTAATGCTTACGCTCGTTATGAAAGAGCTCTTGCAAGACCAAGTATAGAGAAGTATGCAGAGCTATTGCATGCCGCCAATCCAAGCAGAAGACCCTTATTAGTTAGTTAGTCATCATAGCATGTATGTCGGATCAAACTTTTCCCTACACTAAAACCAATCCATTCATGGCGACGATTACAGAGAGGTATACTCTCTGCAAAGCAGGCTCGCAAAAGAGCACGTACCATGTTGTCCTGGATTTAAAGGGATCGGGAATCAACTACCGCGTGGGTGATAGCATTGCTGTCCAACCGGTCAACGATCCTGAGGTCGTTGCCTTGACACTCAAGGCATTAAATGCCGACCCCGCAGAGACCGTTCTCGACAGACATAATGAAGCCTTTCGACTGGTCGACTTTCTCACAAAAAAGGCCAATCTGGCAGAGGTTCCACGAAAACTGATCGCCCTGCTGGGACAACGCCAAACAGATCTTCAAAAGAAAGAGAGACTGGAATTTCTGTTGAGCGAAGGGCAAAAAGAGCCTTTGAAAGAATATCAGGGGGCCCACGAAGTGTGGGATGCCTTGGTAGAAAATGGTGAGGCCAAAATACATCCTCAAGAGCTTTGCCTTATTTTGCAGCCGCTTTTACCGCGCTTTTATTCTATTGCATCGGCGATGTGTGAGGTGGGCGAAGAGGTCCATCTCACAGTTGCCGAGCTCACATACGAGACAAATAATCACCTCCGCCGCGGAGTCTGCACCCATTTCTTATGTAATGTGGCGCCGATGGATGAGGCAGTAGTCCCTGTTTATCTGCAGCCGAGTCATGGTTTCACTTTACCAGAGTCTCCCGAAAAGCCCATGATCATGATCGGTCCAGGGACCGGTGTAGCTCCATATCGTGGATTTTTACAAGAGCGTATGCGGCAGCCTTCGGCGGGGGCGCATTGGCTATTTTTTGGAGAGTGGCATCGCGCGACAGAATTTTTCTATGAAGATTATTGGAACGAATTAGTCGCACGTGGAACTTTGCGGTTATCTACAGCCTTTTCAAGGGATCAAGAACACAAGATATACATCCAGCACCGCATGTTGGAACATGGTCTTGAGCTATTTGAGTGGTTGAAGCAAGGTGCCTACATATATGTTTGCGGCGATGCGCGCCGGATGGCGAAAGACGTCGATGCCGCTCTACATCAGCTTGTGCTGGCACATGGCGGCGGTGACGAGCAATCGGCTAAAGACTTCGTGAAGCAGTTGAAAACAGAGAAACGCTACCTCAGGGATGTGTATTGACCCTTTCCATGAGGTAGCATAAAACTCACTAGACCTTCAATTCGATAATGCAGTTAGCAAATGAGAATTTGTCAATGTTTTGAATTGTCTCTTCTGCAGATATTGTATTTTCATTCAAAGGCAATACAGTGAATTCATCGGTCACATTTCTCAATCGGGCTAGAATTTCAGCTGGGATGTCTTTAGTTCTTTCGTTCAATGGTCTTATGTTGCACCAAAAGATTAGTTTATCTTTTGCAACAGTCATGATCAGATGCGATATGCCTTTGACATCACAATATAATCCAAAACCGTTTTTATCTATTTGAGGTTGGTCATGAACCTCTGAGTCGATCTGTGGATGACGGATTTCAACTCCATACTTTTCAATTTGCCTATTTTCATCTAAAGCATAGGATTTAAGTGGGTTTACACGTTCAAACTTATTACTTGCCAGATTCAAGCTAAAGGTATTATTAAGGTTTTCGTTGATTGTCCTAATGAGATCAGGAGCTTCGCTAAGATGGGCTTTCAGTCTTCTTAGTTTGGAAGGTTTTGTTATACGATTCTCACTGTAAAGTTTAATTTCTGTACACTTGACATGGTCTTCAAATTTTCCACGATAGCGTCCATTTTGATAGTCGTGATATTGTGGGTCATCATCAGTGATCGCAATTGTAAAGACTTGTTCCTTATACTTTAGTTTGAGTGTATCTCCGGCTTTGAGATCGCCAATGACGTTTGATGGGAGCAACAGATGGATATTTTCTTTACCTTCTTTTCTGATGAGCAATGGAACAAGCCAGTCATTTTCTTTTACATCGATAGGAGTGCCATCTTCGAGGGTCAATTGGGTATAGGGAGGAGTCAAGTAGGAAAACCACATTTTTGAGTCTAGATCAAAAAAAGGTGATTTAGGAGAGAAAACCATGGCTTTATCATGACAGTCGATATCGTAATAGCCTTTGTAATTCCCTGTAGTGGCACGTTCAAGCCTTTCCAGAAGATCATTGGGCGTATAAGACCGATTTCTTTCGAACTGGTGGAACCGCTCTTTCGGGGTTATAGCACTTGTTATTCCGCGAGCCAAATCTCCTGCAATTCTTAACATATTATCCTCCAAATCTTTATAAAAAATTATGAGTTATTTTATAGTTTTTGTAGTTAAAAGTAAATAAAAAAAATGAATTAATTGCACTCTGATTGGTGTACCCAGAATAATTATTTTAGCATCATGGGAGGTGTAAATTCCCTGACAAACTCTCTGTGCCACCACCAGCCGTGTTTTTTCTTTTCTTCAGCAGTGCTGAAGACATATTCATACATTAATGCTCTGACAAAGCGTGGGGGAGCATCCGGGAAAGGGTTTCCGCGTAGCAGCGCCAACACTTCGCGATTCCCTTTAAGTAGGCAATAAATGAATTCCCCAAGCCATGCATCATATCTGAAATGCCCAAAAGGCAAAAACCACGCTTGCCAGTCCAGACGTGGCTGGTAGGGGGATATGCGACGCGGTCTCCGCTCAATTTCTGATGGTTTGTAGTAGAAAAGATATTCCTTCCACTCCACACCATCATGACTGCCTTCGAATACAATTTCGTTACGGGTAGTTGTCATCACTGCAAAGATTCCATACCTATTCGCAATATGGTATCGACTTAGTTTTTGTAGCCAGTGGCTAAAGAGGGGATTGGGTGCAAAGTGATCCCATAGATGCATCAACTGCACGATGACGAGGAATAAACCTACTCCATAGCAAAAGATATCCAGTGCCCACGGCGCCGACATCGTTTCTGGGACTGCAAACCACGACGTGAGGTATTGGTTGGCGACTAAAACGGTGCACAACACTACGGTAAGATGATTTAAGAATGAGAAATTGCCTGTAAACCAGATCAATATCTGTAGTCCGAAAAGACAGTAAAATACCCCTAGACGCATCCAGTCGGGACCAAACATTCCAAAAGGGATCACAATTTCTACGAAAAGCATTAGGAAGGTGGAAAGTTTCTGAAACCATATCGGCAACTTATAAGCATACCACGCTTGCGTGTTGGGAAGTGGTTGCGATTGGTAGTGGTATGCCACGCCTGTCAAGTTGCGCCAATTGGGATCGCCACTTTGCAGCTTGACAGCGCCACCTTGAAAGTGAAATCTGAATAGGATGAGATTGAGGCTGATCCACACCATCACGTTAGGCACCGGTGTGAGACTCATAAAGAAGGCGCTGATGGTGACCTCCAAAAGAAATCCTTCCCACCCAAAGCCTAAGAAGTCCTGTCCTGCATGAACAATGGAAAGGTATAGGACATAAATTAAAAAGAGAAGGAGGGGAGGATAAACACCGAGCATCAAGAGGACAGATAAGGCTGTGCCTGTACCCACAACTGCCATGAGAGCGGTGTCAGAACAATTCAACCAGAAGACCGTCGGGACAAGTGTATAACATTTCTTGGGGTAATTAGCTCTAATCAATCCTAAATACGTGCCGATAGGAAGGATGCCATTTTTGCCGATGAGGCCCTTGATCTGGAAAAGAAAGGCTCCGAAGGCAAAGAAAAATACGAGGCCTAAGAGCCTTGGAAAAAGGGATGCGACAATGGTATACGATTCCGGAGTAAACAAGCGCTCTCTCCAAGTAAATTACACATTTTCCTCTGTAGTGACAATGGCGAAACATTGGACGCCATCGCCACAGCCGAAGTCTGTCAACCCTTCACCCGAAGTGGCTGTGATGCCGATTTGGGAGATGTCTAGACCCATCACACGTGCGGTATTGGCGCGCATTTCGAGGAGACGTGCTTTGAATTTAGGTTTTTTAGCTTCAATCGTTACAGCTACATGAGTAATCACTTGTTTGTCCAGTGTTTTTACTGCTTCTAACAGGAACACTTCGCTATCGGTAATCCCATCCTTGAGGCATAGGTCGTCAGCGATGGCTCCTAGAATCAGGGTGCCTGTCAACGAGCTGATCGCATTGCAAATGGCATGGAAAACCACATCGCCATCGGAATTTGCATTGAAACCAGGAGCTCCATCAAAGATGATGCCTGCGATGACGCAAGGTTTTGCCGAGTCTGGCGGTAAAAATCTGTGGCTATCTTGCCCGATACCTGTTCTAACTCTTTTGTACATGTCAAATCTCCTTTTCGACACGTAGAATACACAAGTTAGAAAAAGAAAAAAATAACAAAATAATGTCTTTTTCTTCAGCGAAAATTTAACACAGAGGCACAGAGTCACAGAGAAAGATTTGTTTTCATTCAACAAACGAAAAACATACTTTTTAGATACTCTTTAAGGCAAAAAAATTACTCTCTGTGACTCTGTGCCTCTGTGTTAAAATTTCGTATTTCTTAAACTTTATTAGTGGAAAAGGTTCACGTAGTCGATGAGGAGGGTGCCACGGCTTTGAATCGAAGCAGATTCCTCTAATAAGTAGGCTTGATAGGCTGCCAGGAGATCTAAATCTCCTTTTTGTCCGCGATGATAAAGGTCTAATATCGATTGATATGCATCAGATTTTAAACAACGGCGCTGTTCTTGGTAGCCTAATTTTTCTGCTTCGGCATGGAATGTTGCCAAGGCGAGTTCCCTTTCTTCAAGTTGGCATAAAATCTTTTTTTGATTCATTGCTGATTGACGTCTGCAGCTTTGGCAGCAAACCGTTCCTGCGGGCGTTCCTACTGGGAAGCAGCATGGTAGTGTTGGTAGATCTTGCTGACAGCACAACGAATCGCATAAGTCTCCTGGGGCATAGCTGAGTAAAGTGGCCAGGTGGAAGCTTGCCTTCTTTATGGCCAGTTCGAGACTGGACTGTTGCACGAAGAGTGCATCTAGGCTGATTTGTTGATCACTTTGATCGAAGACATTCAACGAACCATTCTTTGCAAGTCCTTCAGTGATATTTAAAATGCATTGTTGCGTGCCAATTTGTTGTTGCAGGATATTCGATTGCAGCTGAGACATACGCAATTCAATGTACGTTTTGGCGACGTCTGCAGTGACATGGTTAAGTGTCTCAAGTGCTTTGGCCCGCGATTGCGCCGCTGCCAATCTTACATCGAGATTTCGGCACGCAGCCTGATCGACAAGTGCTGTCAAACAAGAATCGTCAAGAGCTTCGTACCAAGGGAAGCAGCTGGGATCGTCTTCAGTCATGCGGCAGTCGAGCGGCGTTTGCCAATGGCAAAAAAGAGCGATAGGTTCGCACAAAGGGCAAGCCGTTTGACACCCTGCTGTGGATAGTGCTAACGCTGCTATGGCGAGGATTTTACTTTTTTTCAATAAAGACATCCATCTGCTCCCCGATCACCAAAAAGGCATCTTTTCTGGTTATGCGATAAAGAATTTCTAAAACTTGCGTATCGACTTTTTCATTTGCAGCGTTGGTGAGATATTTTTTTGGCACCATCATAGGTTCCGCATGCAGAAATTCGAGAGGGAACTCAGCATTGTGGTCCCCTTGTCTAAAAGCTACTGCAGGCTGATTTTTGTTGATCAATACAGCATTATATTGGTCGATGCTAACTCTCAAATTCACAGCGTTGACATTACCCAAAATCATGAGGGCTTTAGAAGGATCTGGACTAGAGATTTCCCCATCGTGGATTTTGATCTGTAAGACAGTGCCGTCGATTGGGGCTTTGATATATGTGCGTTCAATTTCTGTTTCGATGCCTCCAACTTCTGCTTGTGCTTGAGCGACATTTTGGGCGGCAATCACTAAATCGGGCTCCCAGGTGCCCGCTTTAATTTTTTCAAATTCGGCTTGGCTTTCCCTTAGGCTTGCTTCAGCATGTTGATATTTATATAGACGACTGTCTTGTTCTTCTTTGCTGATGGAGTTGGCCGTGGGGAGGTTTTGTGTGGCCGTGTACTGCATTTTGGCTGCATCCAACATCACCGTGGCTTTTTTGACAGATTCAATAGCGATAGCGAGATCTTCTTTTCGTGGAGCATCTCTGAGCTTTTGCAGATTTGAGAGGGCCTTTGCATATTCCGTTTGTTTGACATGTAAATTTGCTAAAAGGTCTTGATTGTCCAATTCCAGAAGAATATCCCCCTCTTTCACATCGTCATTGACTGCCACGTGGACCCTTTTGACGATGCGGTTGAAAGGTGTGCTTATCATAATGTTACCGGAACTAGGTTCCACCACTCCAACACCATTGATGTAACGGCTATAGGGCGATTTATCTGTCTGAATATTCTCGGTAGTACGAATTACCGTTGGTTTTATCGCTAAAAAATACGACAAAATAAGCGCTAGGCAAAACAGCGCCAGGGCTAATATCCACCAAAAGTACTTTCTATGCATGGTTCTCCTCAATCTTTCCGTCACTGATATTAATCATTTCATCTGAAAATGAAAAGATGCGGTGATCATGAGTTACCACAAAAACCGTTCTATCTCCCTTCGTCAGATCGCGCAAAATCGTCATGAATTCAAATCCCGCCACCTGATCTAAAGCGCTTGTGGGCTCATCACAAATGATGATTTGTGGATCGTTAATCAATGCTCTCGCAATTGCCACACGCTGTTGCTGACCTCTAGATAAATGCGTTGGGGGAACATCTGCCTTCATTCCGATATTTAATTTATTTAAAAGCGCTAAAGCTTTTTCTTTGGCGACATTTTCATGAAGGCCTTTGATGATGGAAGGTAAGGTCACATTTTCCAATACTGTAAGGCTAGGGATCAAATACAAAGCCTGGAAGATGAATCCCAAATGATCGCTGCGGAATTTGGCTCTTTGCAATACATCCAATCCATTGATGTGTTGCCCAAGAAGATAAAGGTCTCCTTCATCAGGAGTAAGAATGGTATCTATAATGGACAGCAACGTTGTTTTTCCCGATCCCGAAGGTCCGACAAGCATTGTCAATTTTCCGCTATCGACTGCGAGGTTGATGCCTCGTAAAGCTTCGACTCGGCTTTCGCCTTCTCCGTAGTATTTTTTTATGCCTTTACATTCGATTGTTTTCATGTTGTCGTCATTAGTATGTGTGGGTCTAATTTGATAACTTTTTTGATGCTTAAACAGGCGGTAAATACACAAATGATCAATGCTAAAGTTCCTGTCAATACCAGAAGTTGCCAAGGAAATTCAAAGGCAAGTGAAGAGCCGCCTACGGCAAAGCCCCACAGCAGTGTGGCGCCAGTACCAAGAAGGTATCCTATCGTGCCGGCAATGAGCGCCTGCGTGATAATCATTATTAAAATCATTCTATCTGTTCCACCAAGGGCCTTTATCAGGGCATAATAGCTTAAGTTATGGATGGTCATCATATAAAAGATCTGGCCGGCAATGGAAAATCCGATGATCATTCCAAGCAGCACTGACAGGCCAAAATTGATGAGAATGCCTGTTTTTAGAAAATGGTCTGCCATCCGTTTTTTCATCTGGGCGCCGGTCAAGCCGATGAGATTAGGATTAGCATCTATCTGATCTAGGACTGTGCTGATATTTGTTTCTTTGTTAGTTTGGGCAGCGATATATTGGATTCGATTTGATCCACTGTACTTCTGAAATTGGTTATTGGTCATAAATAAAATGGGCTGTGGATAGAATCCAGGGGTAGTGGTGCCTATGCCTACAATCACAGCGCGACGACCATTGATTTCCAAGATATCGCCCATCTTGACATCTTTTGCCGAGATGGAGTCGATGACAACACCATCTTCGCCATGTAAATCGTCGATATTACCTTGAATGAGTTTTGGGGCGCCAAAAAGAGTTTCATCATCGACGCCATAAATTTCGGCCACTTTGAATATCCCTGAAGGGAGAATAACCGGCAGTTGACCAAAGTTGATGGGCATGGCCCATTCGATGCCGGGCACATTGCGTACAAATCCCAGATAGTCTTTTGGCATGCCTCGTATGACGTCTTCTCCTTGGGTTGAGGGATCAATCACCCACATGTTTGGGAGGGGATTGTCAGAGACAACACGATAGGAGCGCGAGAGCAGGCCAAGAAAGATAGCGGATTGTTGGGAGATGAGCAGGACAGCCAGGAAGATGCCGAAGATGACGCCGATAAATGCGGCTTTATTGCCGATGAGCATTTTTAGGGCTACAGAAATCATAGTTTTGCATCCAAAAGTTGTTTGACAGCCAGCATATCATTGAGGTTGAGCCTTCGACTCAACAGCATATAGGTTGGCTGCGAATGTGGATGGAATTTGGCAAAATATCTTCTTTTTGATCCCAGTCTAAAAAGCCATGAGAGGGTTTTATAAACCATGCGGATGAAAGTTTTTTTCATGTGGCTGATGCCAACAGTCTCCCCAATTTGTTTTCCGGCAGTGGCTCCTAAACAAACATAATGGCAATTTTCATTTCCTAAAGTTTCAAAGACTTGGCTCAATAGGCATTCTGAAGCACCTACAGAGGCTTCTTTGATGGCGAAATAGAAGGTGACGACCCACCCATGGAAGATGTCTAAGGGCGAGAGGACCAATAAGCCGATCACCCGACTATTCTGCATGGCATAGAAAATACGTTCATTGGTTCGATTGACGGGGTAGGTGACGTTGCCTAAATGAAGTTGTGGGCCGTGCTTGGTTTTCAGCCATTCTTCAGATGCTAAAATCATGGCCTTTTCAAGTTTAGGGTCGTCGTGGTGGTATTCTTTCACGACAACGCCGTGATTGTGGCTTTGGTTGATTTTCCAACGCAGCTTTTGTGTGATTTGGAACGTCGTAGGATTTAAGATAAGCTCCTCTCCGACTTGCATGGATGTGCGGCAGCCGTTTTGCACGGCCCATTCTGCAAACGACTTAGACGCTAAGAGATAAACCATGGAATAATGAGATTTTTTGCAAAACTCTTGAAAGGCTAACGTTAGGGCGGCTCTGTCATTGAAAGAGCATGCAGGATCACCAATCACCACAGCACAATTTTTAAAGACACTATATCCAATGACTCCATCAATTCCCGGATGCCAAAAAAAGGTGCAGGGAAGATGAAGCAGCAAGGTGGACACAGGATTGCCATAGCGTCTTATAATAGAGGCTGTAACGTCGTCTGTTTTTTTAGCTTTTACTGTCATTTCTTCGAGGGTACTCATATTTCCTCAAAGTACAGGCTAAAAAATTAATTTGCCATGCATTTTTAACATGGAGAGAAATGTTAAAGTAGAAAATCCTCTCTCGGTGATCTCTGTGTGCTCTGTGGTTAATATTCTTTAAAGACCTCTCAAAGTGAGTGCCTTCATCCTTATGTCTTCGGCTGGTCTCCCATGGCGTGGATGATTACGCGTGCGATGCGGTTGGGGACGTAGTGATAGGGGATGATCTCGATGTTTTCGATCTTTACTGTTTGATAGTCAGCACCTTTCTGTATTGCGCATTGAATCGCTTGCTGCTGTAACCGGCTCAGCACCTCTTCCCTGCGGTCTAAGGAAACGACGGTGTCGACAATGCCACAAATCTGGGCCAGTGCAGCGCCATAAGCATTCGCCACGTGTGCGTACGGAGGGATCACAAACCGACTATCCAACAATTGTTTGGGGAATAATGATGAGCCTCCACCGATCATAACGATGGGCATCTGTGCTTCTTCTGGTCCAATCTTCCCAATAAGAGAGTAAAGCATTTTTATGGACTCGTTTAACACCGCGCGGCACCCTTTGTGTGAAAGGGTCACGTTCTGCGGCTTGGCTCCAGGGATATCCAAATGACCAAGCGCCACGGCAATATCTGTTAAAGTCAGCTGCTTGCCGCCGAAAGCTAAGGAGTCGACGAAGGTGCGGTTGCCGCAACTTTTTGGGCCGACAATCAACTTGCTAGCGCCGATTTCCACATGACTGCCTCCACCCATGCCCACAGAATAAACATCGGGCATAGGAAAGTTGAGGGTGACTCCTCCGATCTTTGAATTATTCAGGCAGCGGCGTGGTATTCCATTGCGGACGATGCCGACGTCTGTCGATGTTCCGCCGACGTCAATAATGATGGCGTCTTGCACTTTAGCCAGGCGCATACCGCCGATAAACGAGTTTGTTGGTCCGGCAGAGATGGAAAGGATAGGGTTGTCGATGGCTTGATGCAAGTCGACGATGCTGCCGTTGTTCTGCGTGACCCACACTGGGGCGACAAGGCCGAGCTCGCGACATGTCGATACAAGGCCCTTAAATGTGTTAGACATCACTTGTTTCAATCCGGCGTTGAGGATCGTCGAATTTTCCCTTTCGATGAATCCTGTGCCGCCAATCTGGTGTGAAAGGGAAATCGGTATGTTCCCTTTGGTGACTTTTTGTGCGATCTCTTTGACAAGGAGTTCCTGATTGGGATTTAAAGAGGAAAATACACCGACGACAGCGATGCTTTCTGCTTTCTTTTTGACCAGTGCTTCGATGGCGTTTTTTATTTCTGCATGGTTTGTGGATGTGATGATATCTCCATCGCATTCATAACCTCCTCCTACCGTTATGGTGTCGATGTAGAGAGATTTTTTCAGGCTTTCCGGCCACCCATAGCATGATGGGATGGAGGTTGGGTGGTGTCCGGCTAGGCGAATGACGCCGACCTTATAGAGGTTTGCTTGTTGCAGTACGGCATTGGTGATTTGTGTGGTCCCAATGAAGATGCCCGTGATCTCATCACTGCCCACTTGTGTCTCTTTCAGCACATGTGAGAGGGCTGTTTTGATGCCGGTGTTGACATCTTCGGTTGTGGCCGTCTTCATATGCGAAGTGATTTTGCCGTCTGCATCCACCAATACCAAATCAGTGTTCGTTCCGCCAACGTCGATGCCAATCTTGTACTTTTGCTTTTTCGTCATCATACTGCCACTCCTACAGCATTGGCATGCTGTTTAACTTTATGAAAAGGAGTATAATCCATTTCATATCCAAAATGTCGCGGACCAACGAGCGCCAACCCTTCCTGTGTTGTCCACAGTGGGGGACTAGGCAAGGCGATCAAGTTGACTTTTAATCCATAGCGCATGCTTTCGCTGGTGATGGGAAGTCCGGTGTCCACTTCAAGCAACGTGAGGATGTCCGGCGTCGTTGCCACGACTTTTCCGTTTATTTTGGCTAGAAGAAATTCGTTTTGGAAGAAGAGCTCGATATATTCACTCTTATTTTGGATGACGATGCTTCCTTTGATAAATCCATCGCGTATTACCCTGTCGACGTCGGTAATTTTTCCGTTTCCCAACAACATCCCTTTACACGTCTGCAAAATGGCACTTATCGGATCTTGTCCCTTTTCCTTAGCTTCACGACTTGCTTTTCCAAGAGCTACTGCCTTTGATATGCTTTTATCCAATGTCATCTTGGGTACCTGAGCCCCTGACATTGGGTATAGGCCACATCCTGCAATCGATCCCATGGCGACGGTAATCTGACGCCCAATTTTTTCTACCGTCATAGTGTTGTTGGCATAGATGACGACAGAGTTTCCTAAGCAATCGGTGATAAAGGCTGGAGCGACAGAAGCGCCAAGGAGTCCACAAGAACACATTTGAGCTTCGGGAAATGCCCTTCCCATAGCGTCGGCGTCGACGATGGGAATACCCAATTCCGGTGCGATCACAAAAGGTGAAAAGGCATTGCCGCCTCCAATTTCAAGGGGCAAGAGCGCTGTAACTTTTTTCTGGACCGTCTGTTCCAGTTGGTTGATGATAATGTTAAATTCGCGGCCGCTGAAAATCTTTTCTGATTCGGCCAGGGGAGCTCCGATATAACCAATGGTCAAGACATAATCATCAGCCTTGAGTTCCGCAGTGGTGATCAACGTTGAAGGTCCCCATTTATCAAAGACGGTGCGTGCATGCATATAGGGGTAGGCTGTGTCGCCACCACCGCCAGATCCCAGGATGGCAGCGCCTATTGCTAAGTCGTCAAGGTTACTAAGAGTAAACTTTTTCATAAGATTCCCCTTTTATTAATATCAACAAAGTGCCCAATGAGGCACCGAGAGTAGCATCGAGCACAGAAATGCCTGTGATGGAATATCCAACCCAGCTGACCATGCCGACAGCTAAGCCGATCACCCAAGCGATGAGGTGAATGGTATAATATTTTTTATGAAGTTCTAGTCCGTTTTTCAGTGAAAGGAGATAACGCGTCAGGACCACGCCACCCATACTGCCAATGAGGATGCCGATCATTTCTAAAACGACATTAAGATGCGCGAGAAGGTCCACACAGGCTAGAGAGGTACCTACAACGCCAAAAAGTACCGTCAAAATATATGTAGGCCATTTTTTTAAAATCAATTCCATGCAGACAACGCCAGAGTACAAATTGACATTATTCGTTGTCCATCCTGCCAAAACAAGAAATGAAGCCACCCATATATTCCACATAGTGCTATTGCTGCGTTTAAAAACATCGATGAAGGTGCCGTCGGGATTCGCCGCCGCAAGGTAGACGCCGACCATTTCAAGCAGGGGCAAACTGAGGGCAACGACAATGGCAATGCTGATATAAGCATGTTTATATGACAGAGCATGCCGATAATAAGTTGGAAGGTCAATGACGAATCCAATTGCCATAGCAATGACCAACGAGATCCCCCCAAACGATACTGGCAGGCTTTCGGTAGTGAGTTTTGCTACTGGCAAGTCATCGACAGTATAGACCGCGTAGCCAATGGTCGCTATAAGGAGTGGCATACTGATGTTCGCCAACAGTTCAATGCCCCTAACGCCATATAGCGCTGCCACAGTAATGAGAAGACCCAATGCGATATTTAAGAGAATGGAAGAAGAAGGGGAATCATGCAGAGAAAACAGCTCTACAACACCCAATGTCATCATGTTGAGCTGAATGGCAAACCATCCGACCAACATCAGAATCATCGCCACAGAAAACAAGATCACACCTTCCTTGCCAAAATAATCGACAGCATTTTCCATCGTGTTTTTTTTGCTTTCGACACTCATCCGCGCAGCAATGAGAGCCAAGAGGAACAAGAAGGCATTTCCCAGCACAACAGCAACGACAGCAGAAATAAATCCATAATGATGTATTAATGTCTGACCAATCATCAAAACCGGCATGCAGATGACTCCACCGATTTGGATGGCAGAAAGTTGACCCCAATTATGTTTTTCAATCATGATAATTAATTTTTTGTTTGTTTTTTATGTTAAAAAAGGTTTTGTACGAACATCCATTGAGGCATATCTAACCAATTTTAATCAACCACGGAAATGCAGAATGAAGAAAGAAGAGGCAATAAAGGAAGGGCAAGGGCGAGGGAGAGGGGCAATAGGGCAAGGGCAAGGGCAAGGGCAAGGGCAAGGAAAGGGACAATAGGGCAAGGGCAAGGGCAAGGGCAAGGGCAAGGAAAGGGACAATAGGGTGAGGGTGAGGGGGGCCTGCCTGCTTGCGATCCTAGCGTGTTGCTACGACAGGAACTTCGGCACGTGCCTTTTGAGAAGGTACAGAATGTTTGACGTATGGGCTGTCAATGGTTTCTCTAACAACATCGACATCAAGTGCTGCTAACTTAGGAGCAAGTCCTTGATAACCACGATCTAAGAAATGAAGGCCCGTAATCTTACTGGTTCCTTCCGCCAGCACAGCGGCCATGACGTAAGCAAAACCTGCACGCAAATCTGGAATGACTATGTCCTTAGCCATCAACGGCGAAGCGCCTTTGACGATGAGGCTGTGACAGAAACTTTGTGAAGCAAAACGACACTCCTTGCCACCCAGACATTGCCTGAACAATGTGATGTCTGCTCCCATCTCGCCAAGCATTTCCGTATAACCAAAGCGATTCTCATAAACAGTCTCGTGAACGACAGACGACCCTGCCGCTTGCGTCAACAACACCACAAAAGGCTGCTGCCAGTCGGTCATGAAACCCGGGTGCACATCAGTCTCAAGATGCAGCCCACCTTGCATCGGACCATCATAGAAGAATTCAATGCCATTGCTTTTGATGTCAAATCCACCGCCGACCTCTCTGATCTTATTCAAAAAGGTCACCATATTGTGGTGCTGAGCACCTTCAACAAAGACACGCCCTTTGGAACTTATTGCCGCCATCCCCCATGATGCCGCTTCGATACGGTCAGGGATGACTGTATGCTCGACTTCATAAAAACGACGCGTCCCCTGAATGCGAATCGTCCTGTCGACATCCATGGTGATAATTGCTCCAAGCTTTTGCAAAAAGAGGATCAATTCAACGATTTCAGGTTCGATGGCAGCATTTTTGATGACAGTGATGCCACGTGCCGTCACGCTAGCAAGGATGGTATTTTCTGTGGCGCCGATGGAAGGGTAAGCTAGATTGATTAACGTCCCTTTCAACCCATTGTGCGCATGGGCAAAGTAGGCGCCTTCTTTTTTCATGCCTCTATATTCGATACTCGCACCAAGTTTTTGCAATGCATCGATGTGGAAGTCCACAGAGCGTGTGCCGATAGCGCATCCACCGACAGTAGGGACAATAATGTCCTCGTCAGTGCGGCCTAAGAGGGCTCCGATCATGAGGATGGGGATACGGTTGGCTCCGGAGAATCTTTGAGGGATATAAGATGTCTTTAATTCTTTGGTGATCACTTCCATGACGCCCGCTTCGCGGTCCCAGTCGACTTTCATGCCGATTTCTTGGCAGAGGTCCACAGTGACTTCGACGTCGCCGATGTTTGGGACATTGTAGAAGCGGCATTTTTTGTCGGAGAGGAGCGAGGCGACGAGAAGTTTCGTCATAGCGTTTTTGGCGCCAGCAGCTTTGACTTGCCCTTTGAGGGGTTTTCCGCCAGTAATTTTCAGAACATCCATGTAATCATTCGCTTAAATCGTGTGTTGTGATTGTTGCTTATCAGCTATATTAAATTATCCTTTTCTTAACATCCTTGATTTTTTTACACAATAAAATTTAGTAATAAATGGAGAAAAATTTTACACACAGAAATTCAAGTGTTGACGTTTAGTTACTTGTGAATTTTTGGCGAGAGGAAAAAAAACTGAGGAAATCAATCAAGCATGCC
>Ga0364919_10278_pt1 | contig 20874 bp, 19 predicted proteins | sample SorcelJu500001C7_2_FD_206953 | JGI IMG/M metagenome (GOLD analysis project Ga0364919, IMG submission 206953) | Enriched cells from Trout Bog Lake Hypolimnion, Wisconsin, USA - BchlTB.June20.5000.01.C7 | ecosystem: Environmental > Aquatic > Freshwater > Lake > Hypolimnion/Profundal zone | place... | reverse complement strand
CAGCGCCGCCGACCGTGCCCATACCATCCAGGTCGCCCTCGTTTTCCCGGTCTTCATCGTCCACGACGATGACCATGCGTCCGGCACGCATCTCTTCCAGCGCAGCGGGGACATCACAAAATGGCGGATTTGGACTCATACACTCCGGATTCTAGCACCTGCGGCACAGGGGCCGGTTTACCGGAGAGGGAACTGATCGCACCCAAAGACCGTATCAGCTACTGGAGTCAGATGGTTGGGAGTAAAATCGACTGTTTGCGTCGCAAAATCTTGTAACATCGGGAGCGCTCATGAAGAACAATTTGTTCAGGATAGGATGGCTGGTGCTGTTGGCCGCCGGCGTTTGTCTCGCGCAGGACGCCGCACCGCGGGTCCCCGCACAGAATGCTCCGCAGTTGGAGCGCTTCGATGCGTCGATGCTGGACAAGTCGAAGGACCCTTGCGTTGATTTTTATCAGTACGCCTGTTCAAAGTGGCAGGCGGCAAATCCAATACCAAAGGATTTGCCGTCGGTGGGGACGTGGACGCCGCTCTACTTGTGGAACCAGACGATCCTTCGCGAGACTATGGAAAAGGCTGCGGCGGATCCCAAGGCGAATGGCACTGAAAAGCAGGTCGGCGACTACTGGAAGAGCTGCATGAATTTGGACGAGCGTGCCGCCAAGGGAAAGCATTGGATGGCCGAGGCTCTGAAGCCTGTAGACGCGATGAAGAACAAGCACGAACTGCCGAAAGTGCTGGCGCATCTGCACGGAGGGTTGGTTCCCGCCTGGGAGGTCGACGACGATCAGACGAACACCGCCATGTTCGGATTCGCTCCGTATCAGGATTATGAGGACTCGTCGAAGATGGTTGCGGCATTCGACCAGGGAGGCCTGTCGCTGCCTTCGCGCAGTTACTATCTGGATGAGGATGCGAACTCGAAGAAAATTCGGGAGGCATATAAGAAACACTTGGTGAGGATGTTCGAGCTGGTTGGAGATACGCCAGCACAGGCTTCCAAAGAAGCGGCTGCTGTTTTTGAGATTGAGAGCGGATTGGCCAAGGCACAGATGGAGGCCGTCGATCGCCGTGACCCGGTGAAGATCTATCACAAACAGTCGCTGGCGCAAATCAAGGCTGCGCTGCCGGACTTTAATGTCGAAGAGTACTTGAGACTGAGTGGCGCGCCGATGCCGCCATTCTACATTGTGACCACGCTGGAGTTTTTCCCAGTCCTGAACGAGCAAATCAAGACTAGGTCGCTCGATGAGTTGAAGTCGTATCTGCGCTGGTGGACGATTATGTCAACCGCAAACAAAACAACTCCTGAGCTGGAGCAGGCGAACTTTGATTTCTTTGGCACCGAATTGCGTGGAACGCCGAAGATGCTTCCACAGTGGCGACGCTGCGTCGCTTCGGCGGATGCGCGAATTGGTGAAGCGCTGGGCCAGGAGTATGTAAAGATCGCCTTCCCGCCGGAGAGCAAGGCTAAGGCTCTGGAGCTGGCAAACGGTATTCGGACAGCGCTGAAGCAGGACGTCGGCGAGTTGGATTGGATGGCGGCGGCAACGAAGAAGCAGGCCACTGAAAAGCTTGACGCGATGATCCAGAAGATAGGGTATCCGGACAAATGGCGCGACTACTCCTCGTTGAAGATCGTTCCGGATAATTTTCTGGCAAACACGGATGCGGCCAATGCCTTTGAGGTGCGTCGCCAGCTCAACAAAATCAACAAGCCCGTGGACAAGATGGAGTGGGGGATGACGCCTCCCACCATCAACGCTTATAACGACCCGCAAAACAATACAATCAATTTTCCGGCAGGTATTCTGCAGCTTCCGTACTTCGATGTGAAGCAGACGGATGCGGCGAACTACGGCGAAATAGGCGCGGTGATCGGTCACGAGATTACCCACGGTTTTGACGACCAAGGTCGCAAGTTTGACGCGAAGGGTAACCTGCGCGATTGGTGGAGCGCGGCTGACGCCAAAGCTTACGATGAGCGCGGCAACTGCATCTCCACCGAATACACCCACGACGTTCCGGAGCTTGGCCCAGGGGTCAAGACTAACGGCAAACTTACCCAGGGAGAGGATACGGCTGACAATGGCGGTCTCCACCTGGCGATGATGGCGCTGGAAAACCTATACAAGGCGCGGGGCAAATCTCTGGATGTGCCTGAGGCAGATGGCTTGACTGCGCGGCAGCGCTTCTACGCGAACTATGCATTCACTTGGTGTGAGAGTGCGCGTCCGGATATGGAGCGAATGCAGATCACAACCAATCCTCACTCCTTGAACCGCTACCGTGTAAATATGCCAGTGAGCAACCAGGCGGACTTTGCCAAGGCATTCGGCTGCAAGGCGGGTCAGCCAATGGTTCGAGAACCGGCTTGCCGGGTTTGGTAGGAGCGCTATTGCAATGGAGCAGTACAGCGGGGAGCAAGGGCTCCCCGCTTCTCGTTGATGAGGATCTATGCGGCTGGATTGAAGAAGTGGGTCACGTAGAAAATTGCAGCGGCAACTGCGGCTGAGGCTGGAATGGTGAGCACCCAAGCCCAAACAATTCGGCCGGCAACTCCCCAGCGCACGGCAGAGAGACGCTGCGTCGTGCCGACGCCGACGATAGCTCCGGTGATGGTGTGGGTGGTAGAGACAGGGATGCCTGCCAGGGCGGTCCCAAAGAGCGTAATGGCCCCGGCGGTTTCCGCGCAGAATCCACCTACTGGTTTGAGCTTGGTGATCTTGCTGCCCATGGTGTGAACGATCTTCCATCCGCCAAAGTATGTTCCGGCGGCGATCGCGCCATTGGCGGCGATGATGATTGGCCAGTGGAAGCGGCCCCAGTCATGAGCGATGTCGTATTGCGAGATAATGTGCCCGGTGTAGAGAGCTCCGGCGACGATGCCCATGGTTTTTTGCGCGTCGTTGCCGCCATGGCCCAGCGAATACGCGGCAGCTGAGAGCAGTTGCAGCTTGCGGAACCATTTATCGACCTGGCGGGGCGGTCTTCTGCGGAAAATCCAGGAGATGGCAACCATGAAGCCGAAGCCGAGCACCGTTCCCATGACCGGAGCAACAATGATGAAAATGATGGTCTTCGTCCAGCCACCGGGGATGATCACGCTGAGACTGTGATGCCATCCATGCAGAATAGCTGCGCGGGCAATGGCAGCACCGGCGTAGCCTCCGATGAGTGCGTGGGAGGATGAAGTAGGTAAGCCCCAGACCCAAGTGAGCAGGTCCCAGGCGATGGCTCCCATCAGCCCCGCAAGCACCACGTACTGGGTGACAATGCTTAGCTCGATCATGCCCTGACCGATAGTCTTGGCGACGGCCGTACCGAGCAGAAAAGCAGCGACAAAATTGAAAAAAGCGGCCCAGATCACTGCCAGTTTTGGCGAAAGAACCCGGGTTGAAACCACGGTTGCGATGCTGTTGGCGGCATCGTGAAAGCCATTAATGAAGTCGAAGGCCAGAGCCACCACACAGGTGAAAATGACCAAAAGCAATCCAGTGTTCAAGGCGTACCTCTAGCGGAGGCTATATTCATCCGCGATGTGGGCCGTTACTCAGGCGCTCTTGAGTACCACGGTTTCCAGAACGTTGGCTGCGTCTTCGGCCTTGTCTGTGGCCATTTCCAGAACTTCGAGCAGCTCTTTATGCTTGATCAGTTGAATGGGGTCGGTTTCGGTTTCGAAAAGGTGACCGATTGCGGCGCGACTGATTCCATCGGCTTCATTTTCGAGCCGATTGACCTCAACGCAGTACTTGATGAGAGCGTCACCCTTTTCAATTAACGCGACTGCTTTGGCGAGCTCCTCAGCCTGCCTGAGGATGATGGTCGCTAGCTCGACGGCAGCGGCAGGGGGCTTGGTGATTTTATATGTAGTGAGGCGGTCGGCGGCGGCATTAATGTAGTCGAGCACATCGTCCAGAGAACTGGCCAATGTATGGATATCTTCCCGGTCAAAGGGCGTGATGAATGACGAATTCAGTTTTACGAAGACCGCATGGGCAATGTCGTCACCCCTGTGCTCGGTGCCCTTGATCTTCTGGACACATGAGGAAACGTCCTGATAATCCTGCAGAAGGTCACGCAGTTGGCGGGCTCCCTTGGTCAGATTGTTTGCCATATCTGCAAAGAGGTCGAAGAACTTGGTTTCGCGTGGGATAAAGCGCATAACGCGGAGGAATCTCCTGTTGGTAAAGCAGGTTTAAGTGATAAGCGGCCGGGCAATGGCCTTCTGTTCATCAAATGTTAACAATTGAATATCGCATCTGGAGTACATGGCCGTCAATTGAGAGCGGCACCAAATCGAGGGTGCGGCGAGGAACGGGGAGAGGCGGCCAAGTAAAAAGGCCGCCAGATTGGCGGCCTCGTCAAGGCTGAACCGCAAGTTCAGCATTTACATCTACAACGTAGATTCAATTTCAAATCCCCAGGCCTCAAGAAGCGGCTCGGGAATATACTTCGAGTTCTTGTTCCTGCGTGCCCACTCGCGCAGACGCGTGGAGCGAAGGTACTGATCCGGAGTCAGCTTAAATTCGCGGACTACCTGCTCGAACTCAGTAATAGTTGGAGTTACGGGGCCGATTGGTTCCGGCTTGCCCCAGTTGGGATTACCACGTCTTTTGGCCATGGGTTTTGTCCTTATCTCTGCGATGAAATTGAATCATCCGAGTGGAAAATCAAGTTCATATGGCGTGCTGAAACTCTCCGCCCTCTTTATTTTTATTTAGCAGCTATGGCACTGGCCCGATCACAGACCGCGAGAGGATTCGCACTACGCACATCCAGCGTTAAAACCACCCAGTTTAACGAGTCCTGCATGACAACAACTCTATTGATAATACTACGAATTCGGGGTGAATATCCAGCCAGAAAATCAGGCTGACTCTGACGACACTCAACAAAAAACAATAAGTGCCATATTTTCTTGTATTTGATGAATATTTTAGTCGCCAGTTATCAACCAGCAATATGTGAAGCTGGATGATAAAACTGACAGTTTGACCATGCAGCGGCAAAACATATTATGTTTTCGGTTGCGGTGCTGAGAGATTCAGTGTCAGGCGATCTCGCCGCTGGCGTTTGCTTCGGAGATAGCTGCGCGCAGCCGCTTCCAAAGTTCGTCCTGTCCGAGCCCGCTCTTTGCAGAATACGGGAGCACAAAATCGCTGCCATGTGCCTTCTTGAGGGCATTCAGTGATGCCTGGACCCGACTTCCCACGCGATCGGCCTTGGTGGCAACCACGAGCAGCGGTCGATGGGTCTGGCGCAAGTAGTTGATCATGTGCGTGTCCGAGGGCTGCGGCGGAATATTGGCGTCCACCAGGCAGAGGCACAGACTGAGCGTTGGGCGTTCTGCAAGATACGGCTCGATAAACTCCGGCCAGGTTCGGGAGATCTCGCGCGGAACGCGGGCGTAGCCGTAGCCGGGGAGATCGGCAAAGATGAGTTCGGGACGAGGGCGGCCAGGCCAACGAATCTCAAAAAAATTGATTGCCTGGGTGCGTCCAGGCGTGTTGCTGGTCTTGGCGATCTTGGCGCTCACTAATGAGTTGATCAAGCTGGACTTGCCAACATTAGAACGGCCAAGAAAGGCGATCTCCGGCAGCTCGGCAGGAGGGAAGTGTTCGGGCGCGTAGGCCGAGAGCAGAAACTTGGTAAGAACCTTCATCTTTGTATTCTAGCCTGAAAGGCGCTTCCGAGGGCTCGACTGGACCAAAGAGCCGGGTTTGCACCATTGAATTTGGAACTCAACTGCCACATTGGGAGCAAAGCCGACGAGTCCACCTCGACCCCAGAGATGAAATGCCAAAGAGCATTCCGGTTGGTTGTCACTGCTAGAGAAATATCTCCGGAAACGAATCAGAGAGGATCAATTTCGATACCGGTGAGATGACTTCCATTGGGCCTGCGTTGCTTACAGCGCGGGGTACCGTCGCTGGGAGAATATGAAATAAGCTCGTGGCTTGGCAATGCTGTTTCTTTCGTGCCGGGAGAGGCGCACTCGTGTAAATTGGATTTAGCAACCAAATTGCGATGAAAAGTAGCGAATGGGGAAGTTGAGCCACAAGTACGGCCTGCGGATGGTGGCGGTCATAGAAGCACTGAAGGGCGCAGCGGTGGTCGCTCTCTGTGCTGTGCTGCTGTCACTTCTGCACCAGGACTTAAACACGATTGTGGACCATCTGACGGAGTTGTTGCGCCTGAATCCAGACTCGCGGATTGCGGACTGGTTCTATGAACTTGCTGACCGCACGACGGGACGGGGAATCTGGACCGCTGCGTCGGTGGGGCTGGCGTATTCACTCTGCCGCTTTGTGGAGGGCTACGGCCTATGGAACGAGCGGCGCTGGGCAGAGTGGTTTGCTGTAATTTCTGGAGCTATTTACGTGCCTTTCGAGCTATTTGCGGTGATCGCGCATCCCCATTGGATTCGGTTCGCGGTGCTGTTCGGCAACATCCTAGTTGTACTGTATATTCTGCGCATTCTGCTTGAGAACCGCCGGGGGCGTTGCGGGCTTACACAATGCCCGGAAAAAGGCGGAGATGAATGAAGCCATGCGGGGCTTGAGCCCCGCATGGGTAGTGCGTTCAGGGCTGATTAGGGAATACGGGTCCAGTTTTCGGTTCGTCCCAGCATCGAGAAACCCACAAATCCACGCATGGAGAGCTTATCTGGACCGACGGTCCAGACCTTGCCTTTATAAACCTTGCCACTCTCAGGATCTACCACGGTTCCCCCGGCCCAGACGTCGCCGTCCGGGCTGAAGTCACGGAAAATGACCATGCCCAGAATTGGCTTGTTCTTCAGTTCGCCCCCACATACCTCACAAAGATCTCCAGGTTGGCGGCCCGGGCGCAGCTGCGTGACCTTACCAAATAGTTTCCCGTTCACCACGTAGATTTCCACCTGGCCACCTGGCTTGCCATCATTGTGAATTACCTGCCAACTTCCGATAGCGGCCTGAAGCTTTGGTGAGAGCTGGGCGCTGGCGCCGACAAGTGACGCTAGCAGAAACAAGGCACAAGCGATGACGCAAAGTCCGTTGCGGCGTGTCTTCATGAACGAAGCCCCTTTAATCGGCGAAAGATGTCAACTGATCCAGTATGTTAGAACCAAAGTGGCGAATTATGGCAGTTTATTTACAAAAACTTAGCGCTCTATTGAAACGGAAAAAGCCTCCATTGCTGGAGGCTTTTGGCGATAAAGCGATTTAAGCTTCTGCGCTGACTGGCTCGGTACCCTTACGGGGGCGGCGGCCAGCCTGTAGAATCTTCTTTCGCAGACGGAGCGACTTGGGTGTAATTTCCACAAGTTCGTCGTCGGCGATGAATTCCAGGCTTTGTTCGAGGCTGAGGGTACGGAAGGGGATCAGGCGAATTCCCTCATCGGATGTGGAGGCGCGCATGTTGGTCAGCTTTTTTTCGCGCACGGCGTTAACGTCGAGGTCGTTATCGCGAGAGTGCTGACCGATGATCATGCCCTCGTAAACCTCTACTCCGGGACCGACGAAGAGCTCACCCCGCTCCTGCAGGCTATTGAGGGCATAAGTGGTTGTGGAGCCGTGGCGATCCGAAGTCATGACTCCGGCAGCGCGATGCGGGATCGTGCCCAGCCATTCGGTATAGCCGTCAAAGAGCGAATTCATGACGATGGTTCCGCGAGTTTCAGTGAGCATCTCGCTACGCAAACCAATCAGGCCGCGGCTAGGCACACGGAATTCGATGCGCACGCGGCCGTAGCCGTGATTGTGCATCTTGCGCATCTCGGCCTTACGCTGCCCGAGCTTTTCGATGACCACGCCGATGAATTCCTCCGGAATATCAACGGTGAGCATTTCAACCGGCTCCATGAGCTTGCCGCCGATAGTGCGGGTGACAATCTCAGGCTTACCGGCTGCAAGTTCGAAACCTTCGCGGCGCATCATCTCAATGAGGATGGCGAGCTGCAGTTCACCGCGGCCCATGACGGTAAAACTGTCTGGCGCGGTCTGATCGACGCGGATGGAAACGTTGGTCAGCAGCTCTTTTTCAAGGCGTTCGCCCAGGTTGCGCGAGGTAACGTACTGGCCTTCGCGTCCGCAGAATGGCGAGGTATTGACGACGAACTGCATGGCAATCGTGGGCTCGTCGATCAGAATGTGGGGTAGTGGATCGGGCGTCTCATAACTCGTGATAGTTTCGCCGATGGTGATGCCCGTGACACCTGCAACGGCCACGATATCGCCCAACTCGGTCTCAGTGATGTCGGTGCGCTTGAGCCCGTTGAAGCTGAAGAGCTTGGTAATTTTGACCTTCTCAATTTCACCGCTGAGCTTGGCGATGCCGACCTCTTCGCCGGTACGCAAAGTGCCGTTAAAAACGCGCGCAATGGCGAGGCGGCCAAGATAGTCGCTGTAGTCAAGATTAGCGACCAGGATCTGCAGGGGCGCGGCTGGATCTCCGGCAGGTGCGGGGATGGTCTTGACGATGGTTTCAAAGAGCGGTTGAAGATTGACGCCGGGAACAGCAAGGTCGGTGGTCGCTGTACCAAGCTTTCCGTTAGTGAAAAGCACGGGGAATTCGAGCTGCGACTCTTCGGCATCGAGATCGATGAACAGGTCGTAAACCTCGTTGAGTACTTCCTGGGTGCGCGCGTCGGCCCGGTCGATCTTGTTGATGACGACAATGGGCTGCAGGTGGGCTTCCAAAGCCTTGGCGAGTACGTAGCGCGTCTGCGGCAGCGGGCCCTCGCTGGCATCAACCAGCAGCATGACGCCATCGACCATCTTCAAAGCCCGCTCGACCTCTCCGCCGAAGTCGCTGTGGCCGGGAGTATCCACGATGTTGATCTTGAGGTCGTGATAAAAAACAGCGGTATTCTTGGCGAGAATAGTAATACCGCGCTCGCGTTCGAGATCGTTGGAATCCATGACACGGTCCACCAACTCCTGGTTGGCGCGGAATACGCCGCTCTGGCGCAGCATGGAGTCAACTAACGTGGTCTTTCCGTGATCAACGTGGGCGATAATAGCGATGTTGCGAATCTGCGTGGTCAAACTTTTATCCTTATTGGCAAGCTGGTGCGTGACGGCGCTGCGCTGGCGGCGCGCGAGTGAGGCAGGAAATCCTGCCGCGAGTCCGTTGCACGATTCGGTTAGGAAGCGAGGGAACGACAACTCAGAAATACTTGATCTATTATATCGCGAAGCGCCATTTTTCGCAGCTTTGGTAACGATATCGCATTGAATCCGCTTCAGGAATCGGCTTGGCCTGAGCTAAACTTCATCAGAAATCATGGCCATCGAAAATCTTCCGGCAAGGCCGGTCAAAGCCGACGTAGCGGCAGTAGCCGCAGAGCGGAGTGGCAATTCCGCGGCCGCTCGCGCAGCTTCGCACGGCTGGACGAACAGAATCGCCGCCATGCTGCTCAGTGAGCGCTGGTTGAGCCGGATTGCGATACTTCTGCTCCTTGGAATTTATGTGCGCGCGATTGGATTCGCGCCAGTTTATGACGACAATGTATTAACTACGTGGGATTCACTGAGCGACATCCCAAAGTTATTCACCCACGACATCTTCGGCTCTGATGGAACTGCGCACTCGGTTTATTACCGGCCGGTGGCGCAGACCTGGTCTCTGCTGATTTACCTGTTCACCGGCGGTACGCCCGGCTGGCTACACCTGAGTGCAATTCTGCTGCACGTTGCGGTGCTGGTGCTTGCCTACGTCTTCGGGCGCCGACTGTTTGGCGACGCCCGTCTGGCTATGCTGACAGCCTTATTGTTCGCGTTGCACCCTTCAAAGGTCGAGAGCGTGGCCTGGATCGGCTGCAGTTGCGTGGACGGACTGGGCGCGGTGTTTTTCTTCGGCTCGCTAATCGCATTTTTGAAATGGCGGGAGGGAGCGGCTGCGCGCTGGATGATTGTTTCCGTGCTCCTGTTCACAGGCGCGATGTTTACTAAAGAGACCATGGTGTTTGTTCCCATCCTGATCGCGGTTTATCTCTGGTTGACGTTGCTGGGAGCGGGGCGAGTCTCGCGGATATTAAAGATACTGCTGCCATACGGTGTTGTTTGGATTGCGTACATGGCGATCCGGCATGAGGTGATAAAGCCGGTGGGTGCCAGTGCCGAATATATTCATCCAACTTTCACTTTGGCGAATGTGTGGACTGCGCCCTATGCGATCTGGTGGTACATCAGCCATCTGCTAATGCCCTGGGGATTGTGTGTTGAGTATGCGACGACGATTCTGGAGCGCCCGACTCTGCGGGGATTTGTTCTGCCCGGAGTGGGTCTCCTCATTCTGCTTGCGGCAGCAGTGTGGCTTTGGAGTTTGCGACGCTCGAAGATTGCTGCCTTCCTGATGTTCTGGTTTGTGCTAACGCTGTCGCCGGCGGTAATTGTGGCTCCCATGGTCTTGCAGCACGACCGTTACCTCTACATTTCATCCTTTGCGTTCTGCGCTTTGATTGCGTGGGCCATTTTGTATCTAGGTAGTTTGCCAGCGGCGCCGCGCTTGGTGGTGGCCGTCTGCATTGTGGCTCTCTGGTCCGGAATGACCTGGCATGAGATGGGTTACTGGGATTGCGAGACGACGCTGTGGGGCCGGGCACATGAAATTGCACCCGCGGAACCGAAGGCGCAGTTGCAACTAGCCTTCCTCTACAAGAATGAGGGAGATACTCCCAAGGCCCTGGCCGTGCTGGATGAAGGATTACATTACCGCCCGAACTCTCCGAACATCTGGCTGGCGCGGGCCAACATTCTTTACAGCGATGGGCAAATCGACCTGGCACGGGCGGCCTTTCTGAAGGTGATGCGGGTGACCGAACCCGCGCCGGGAGAGTCAGTTCAGGCCGGTGCATCCACACGTTTGCGGGCCAGCGCGGCGCATCAACTGTCGTTGATGGACCTTTCGGCGAAGAATTTTACGGAGGCCGAACGTTACGCGCGAAGCGCGGTCAGCCTGAACTTCAACGGCGCCGGATATCACAGCGTGCTTGCCGAGTGCCTGCGTGGCGAAGGCAAGAAAGATGAGGCCGTTGCCGAAAACGCTCTGGAGATGCGCCTGCGGATGGCCCAGTACGCGAACGATCAAACTCGTCATCCGTGAGAGAATAAGAAGACAACTCACGGTGCGGTTTACTTCTGAATGATTCAGCTTACAGATGCCGGTAAACGTTACGGCCACAAATTACTTTTCGAAAACCTCAACTGGCTGATCACCCCGCAAGATCGCGTCGGACTTGTTGGCGCCAACGGCACGGGGAAATCGACCCTGCTGAAGGTGCTGGCTGAGATCGAAACGCTCGACTACGGCAGCATTACCCGTGGCAAAGGGATAAGCGCAGGCTATCTTCCGCAGGATGGACTGAATCTGAGCGGGCGCACCGTCTTTGCCGAGTGTCTATCGGTCTTCGACGACGTGCACGCCATGGAGCGTGAGCTTGAAGAACTTACGCGTCGCATGAGCGAAATTGATCCAGCTGGCGCTGAGTACGAACAGGTGAGCGAGCGCTTTCACCGCGTGCAGAGCGAGTTTCTGCATCGCGATGGCTACACCCTGGAGTCACAGGTTGGCACGGTGCTGACCGGCCTTGGATTCGGCAAGGAAGACTGGCTACGGCAGACAGAAGAATTCAGTGGCGGCTGGCAGATGCGTATTTCGCTGGCTAAACTGCTGCTGGAAAAGCCAAACATGCTGCTGCTCGACGAGCCCACGAACCACCTCGATCTTGAGACGCGCAACTGGCTGGAAGACTATCTGAACAATTATCCGTACGCGTACATCCTTATCTCCCACGACCGTTATTTTCTCGATGTGACGGTGAAAAAGATTGTGGAGATATGGAACAAGGGTGTGCACTTTTACAGCGGAAACTACGACAAGTATCTGCGCGACAAGCAGCAGCGGCGCGAATCGCTGGAGTCGGCCTACCGCAATCAGCGCGAGCGCATTGAGCAGCTTGAGGCTTTCATCAGCCGCTTCCGCTACCAGGCGACCAAGGCCAAGCAGGTGCAGAGCCGGATCAAAGAACTGGAGAAGATCGAACGCATCGAGGTCCCCGAAGACGAGAAGACGATTCACTTTACTTTTCCGCAGCCCAAGCCCAGCGGCCGCATTGTTGCCGAATTCAAGAACGTCAGCAAGAGCTATGGAGATAAGCACGTTCTGCGCGACGTGAGCTTCACCATCGAGCGCGGCGAGCGCATTGCGCTGGTGGGCATCAATGGCGCGGGAAAATCCACGATGATCAAAATGCTGGCGCAGATCGAGCCTGCAACTGGAGGCAAATACTCGCTGGGACATAACGTCGGGGTCGATTACTTTGCGCAGGATCAGTATAAGGAGCTTGATACCGAGGCTCGCATGTTGGACGACCTGAACATGATTGCGCCACGCTCGCAGACTGAGTTGCGCAGCCTGCTGGGCAGCTTCCTGTTCAGCGCGGACGACGTATTCAAGAAGATTGGTGTGCTCAGCGGCGGCGAGCGGAATCGTTACGCGCTGGCGCGGATGCTGCTGCATCCTTCGAACTTTCTGTTGCTCGATGAGCCGACGAACCACCTCGATCTTAGGGCCAAGGATGTGCTGCTGGAGTCGCTACAGAAGTTCAGCGGAACCTGCGTCTTTGTCTCGCACGACCGCTATTTTATAGACCGGCTGGCGACGCGCGTCTTTGAGGTTGCCGATGGCGTTGTGAATATATATCCGGGAAACTACGAAGATTATTTGTGGCGTAAGCAGAATGGCGCACAGGCCCTCGAGGAATCGCTACGCGCCTCGGTGAGCGCCGCGCCCTCGCCCATCGCCGCGGTGGAGCAGGGCATTGATCCGGTTGCAGAGCCAAAGAAGCGCGTAAACCCCATGAAGCGTAAACAGATGGCGGAGCAGTTGGCAAAGGTGGAGGCCGAGGTGAGTCGCACCGAGGCTGTGATCGCCGAGTCTGAAGAGTCGCTGAGCCGCTACGTCAGCACCGAAGAAACGCAGAGAGTGTCTGAGCTGCTGGAAGTAAAGCGGCGCGCGCTGGAGGCCCTGGAGAGCGAATGGGCCGAGCTGAGCGAGGCGCTCGAAGAGAGTGAGTAGGCAATATCTCCCTGATCGCGCCGATTGGTCTAATGCCCGAAAGCTGCCTGCGCCGTAAGTGGAATTTTGTCGGCGTACTTAACCAACATCGTCACCTGCCAGCGTTGCGTATCCGATAACGTACTCGCAAAGCCGGGCATTCCGGAGAGTCGAATGCCGTGTGTGACCTTCCAGTAGGTCTCGCCTTCCGGGTCGCCAGTCATCATATCTTCCTTTTCCAGCAGCTGGGGTGGCGAAGGGAACATTCCCTTCGACAATGCCGTACGCAACTGTTCCGGAGCACCGTGGCAAACCGCGCAGTTCTCTTTGTACACACGCACCCCGGCCAACATGTTGTCATCTGTGAACGGAAGCGGATTCTTTAGACCCGTCGCGTTTCCGATACTCGCGCGTAGCGCCAAGTCTGCAACGGTCTGCTCCAGCGGCAGGGGCCGTGCAGTCGTTGCCAGGGAAACTCCTCCGCTGCGCACGAACAAGTAGCCGCCCACGACCAATGTCAATACGGTTAGGATTACACCGAGAACGAATCCACGCACGGGTTGCAACCTTTCTTCCCTCCAGAGATCAGATGCTCCCGGTGTCATCTCTGTTTGCTGGTATCTGGTCGGGGGAGGCACTAAAGTGTGCTTGCAACTTGCCCGTCGCCCAGTTGCGCGATAACGTGAGAGAGCATGTTTGCGAGCAGGACAAACTGGAATCTATCGGTAAACCGTTACTCGCTGGCCCTTGAACAGGCGCGGCGCAGCGGGCGTACACTGCTCGACCTCACCGCTTCTAATCCCACCACGATAGGCCTCTGCTATGAGGGCGAGCGCATCCTGCGTGCGCTGCAGCATCCGCGGGCGCTGGAGTATGAACCTGCCTCCAAGGGAATTCTGGCGGCACGCGAAGCCGTGGCGGGCTATTACGCGGCGCAAGGTACCGAGATTTCGCCCGAGCAGATCATTCTCACGGTCAGTACCAGCGAGGCGTACTCGTACTGCTTCCGGCTGCTCTGCGATCCTGGCGACGAGGTGCTGGTGCCTTCGCCCAGCTATCCACTCTTTGAGTTTCTGGCCGATCTGCAGGATGTGAAACTTGTGCCGTACGAACTGGTGTATGACCACGGCTGGCAGATCGAGTTTGAGTCGCTGAGACGGGCGATCAGTGGGCGCTCGCGGGCGATCATGGTGGTGCATCCTAACAATCCCACCGGGCACTTCACGCGCGCCTGGGAGCTGGAGCGGTTGAACACGTTCTGCCGAGAGTATGAACTGGCGCTGGTGGCCGACGAGGTCTTTCTCGACTATGGATTGACCGGCGGGGGATTGACTGAGGAGAGGCCGCTGAGTTTTGCCGCCAACAATGGCGCGCTGACGTTTACCCTGAGCGGGCTGTCGAAGATTTGCGCATTGCCTCAGATCAAGGTCGCGTGGATAGCCGCCAGTGGTCCGGCTGAACTCGTGCGCGCGGCGCTCGAACGCCTTGACGTAATCGCCGATACCTACCTTTCCCCGAACGCTCCAGTGCAATGGGCAATTACCGAGTTGCTCGGCACGCGTGAAGGAATCCAGCGGCAGTTGCGCGAGCGCACCCGCCACAACCTCACCGAACTCGACGCGCAGCTTGCGAAGGCGAAGATGACAACGCGGCTGACGCTCGACGCAGGTTGGTACGCCGTGCTGCGCACTCCCTCGACGCGTAGCGATGAAGACACGGCCATCGCGCTGCTGGAGCAGGATTCGGTGCTCATCCACCCAGGACACTTCTTCGACTTTCCCGGCACAGGCTATTTGGTCGCCAGCCTGATCGCGCCGGAGGAGGATTTCCGTGAAGGGATTGGGCGGGTGCTGAGAAGCCTGGATGCGGTACTTTGAGGCTTGGAAACCTGTTAAATTTTGAAACTTTCCCTCCTGCGTCTATCATCACACTATGATTCACGAGATTCTTGCGGTTGGACCTCTGCAGTGCAATTGCTCCATCGTTGGCGACGAGGTGTCGCACGAGGCGATGGTGATAGATCCCGGCGCGGATGTCACTGAGATTCTGGCGATTGTGGCGCGGCATGGGTTGCAGGTGAAGCAGATCGTGGTGACCCACGCGCATATGGATCACATTGGCGGGGCAATGGCGCTGAAGAAGGCAACTGGCGCGCCCATTCTGCTGAATGAAAATGACGATGCGCTTGTGGCCATGCTTCCCATGCAGGCGAAATGGCTTGGAATGCGCGATCCCGGCAAAATTGAGATCGACGGCAGTCCGAAGAGCGGGGACAAGGTTTCGGCCGGAGCTGTGAGCGGAGAGATCTTGCTGACGCCGGGGCATACCGAAGGCTCTCTGTGCTTGTACTTTGGGGCGGAGAAGAAACTGATTGCCGGAGACACGCTCTTTGCTGGCTCGATCGGGCGCACCGATCTACCGGGTGGAAGTCTTGATCGGATTATGCGCTCGCTCCACATCACGGTGCTGGCGCTTCCCGACGATGTGATCGTGGTTCCGGGGCACGGGCCGCTGACCACGATCGGCGAAGAGCGCGAGGAAAATCCGTATCTCCAGAAGTAGTCTGAACGCCCCGGAAGCAGCCCTGGGAACCTTGCTGCGGTATGCTGGAAGAGTTCGGCTGTTCTCCTACGCCGGTTATCCAAAATCATAGAGGACATGGGAATGAAGGCTACGCCAAAGATCGCGGTGTTTGATACCACTTTAAGAGACGGGGAACAGGCTGCAGGGACTCGCCTGGGGAGTCGTGACAAGATCACGATTGCGCGCCAGCTCGCTCGCCTGAAGGTGGATGTCATCGAGGCGGGCTTCCCGGCCTCATCTCCAGAAGACTTTGACGCTGTCCGGAGAATTGCGCTCGAGATCGAGGGGCCAACGATTTGTGCTCTCTCACGCGCGCTTGCCGCAGACATCGAGTCCTGTGGCAAGGCGCTTGCCAAGGCTCCACGTCCGCGTATTCACACCGGCATCGGTGTCTCCGATATTCACATCATGGGTAAATTCCGCGACGACCGGTATGGCAAAACGCTGGGCGCAAAGAAGGTAAAGATGCTGGCCTTGGCCGTGGACGCTGTAAAGCGCGCCCGCAACTGCGTGGATGACGTTCAGTTCTACGCCGAGGACGCTGGGCGGGCCGAGCCCTTGTACCTATACGAAATGCTGGAAGCAGCCATCGATGCAGGCGCGACGGTGGTCAACATTCCCGACACTACGGGATACACCGTTCCCGAGCAGTATGGTGATCTGATTCGCGGCATCCGCGACAGCGTTCCGAACATTGCAAAAGCAATCATCAGCGTGCACTGTCACGACGATCTCGGTCTGGCCGTCGCCAACTCTCTTGCTGGCATTCGCAATGGCGCGCGCCAGGTGGAGGGAACGATCAATGGGATCGGCGAGCGCGCTGGCAATGCCGCTCTGGAAGAGGTCATCATGGGCCTTCGCACTCGCGCCGACTACTACGGAATGAGTACCGGAATCGAGCCGCGTGAGTTGTACCGGACCAGCCGCATGGTTGCCGACATGCTGGGAATGCCGGTTCCAGCCAATAAAGCCGTCATCGGTACAAATGCGTTTTCCCATAGCTCAGGCATCCACGTAGACGGCTTCCTGAAAGAACGTCAGACTTACGAAATCATGCTTCCGGAAGATGTTGGACTCTCCGAAAGCCGGGTCGTATTGACGGCGCGCACAGGCCGGGCAGGACTTCGTTCACGGCTGGAAAAGCTCGGATACGAGCTCTCTAAGCAGGAGCTTGATACCGTGTACCAGCGCTTTCTTACCGTCGCAGACAAGAAGCAGGAGGTGCTGGACGGAGACTTGGATGCACTGGTCCACGATGAACTGCCTCCGGCCGAACAGTACCTGAAGCTTGAATACCTGCACAGCTACGGTGGAACGGCGGCGATACCGACGGCAACGGTGCGTCTAATGGTGAGTGGGAAGCTGAAAGAAGGAGCTTCGATTGGCGACGGACCAGTCGATGCGGTATACAAGGCGATTGCTAAGGTCGCCGGCACCAAGGCGAAGCTCTTGCGCTATGACATTCGAGCCGTGACTGCGGGAACTGAAGCCATGGGAGAGGTTACCGTGCACCTGGAGGCTGGTAAACGGCGGGCGATGGGCCGAGGAGCTTCCACCGATATCATCGAGGCCAGTGCAAAGGCTTACGTGGATGGACTGAACCGGCTGGGTTAAATCACAACTTCATAGCCAGGCGGAGCAGAGAGTTCCTTCGGTTTATAAACAAAGATGGCGCGTCATGATGACGCGCCATCTTTGTCTGCAAAGGCAAAATTTTTCAGCGACTCAGCCTACTTTGCCGGGGTCGTTTTCACCGGAGCGGACTTGGAGTTATCCAACACGGAGCCGCCGCCGCCATTGTGACGGGATGAAATGATCGCCAAAGTGAACGAGGTCAGCATGAAGATAATCGCGGCCCATGTGGTGAGCTTGGTGAGGATGTTGGCTCCTGCGCGCGGCCCGAATGCTGTCTGGCTGCCCAGTCCTCCGCCGAATGCACCCGCGAGGTCGGAATTGGCGCCGCTCTGCAGCAGAACTACAGCAATCAGGAACAGGCAAACAATAACGTGAACAATGGTGACCAGAACGATAATCATGCTTTTCCTTGCCGACGGGTACGCACGCCGGACATTTCTGAACTTTGCCTGCTTGGGCCGGTTTGGAACGCACAACTCCGGCTCGAATAAGCCGGGGAGGACGTATGGTGCGGAAGGCGGGACTTGAACCCGCATGCCTCTCGGCGCCACCCCCTCAAGATGGTGTGTCTGCCAATTCCACCACTTCCGCACTGCCATCGCCGCAGGCGCCGGACTAAGTAGTCGGGCCGCAACGATTCATAAGCTTCCAAAGAACGTAAACAGGGGCAAATCGAGTATAGCAAACTCGGCGCGATTGGGAAGCCCTGGCGCGTCGGGTATTGCACATAACTGTGGAATTGGCCCAACATCTTCCTAAAACTGTTGGAAATGGGGCACTACGGCCACAGCTCTCGGCCCGAAGCAGCGAACTCACATTACCACTTCACTATCTTTGAGAACGATTCAGCCTTAAGGCTGGCCCCTCCGACCAATGCTCCGTCAATCTCCTCTTGCGAGAGCAACTGGTGGGCATTTTCAGGCTTAACGCTGCCGCCATACAGAATGCGAAGCTGTTGCGCGAATTCGTCGCCAAAGATGTTGGCAGCCTCTTGGCGGATGAGTTGGTGCGCTTCGTTTGCCATCTCAGGGGTTGCTGTCAACCCAGTGCCGATGGCCCAGACCGGTTCGTAAGCGACGGCCATTTTGGCAGCCTTTCGGGAGGAAATGCCGGCGAAAGCTCGCGAGCACTGGCGGCGCAGCACGTCTCCGGTAATTCCGGCTGCCCGCTCTTCCTTGACTTCGCCAACGCATACGATAGGGGCGAGTGTGGCTTCGAGCGCAACCTTCAGGCGCCGGTTGACCGTGTCATCGGTTTCGCCAAAGTACTGGCGGCGTTCGGAGTGCCCCAGGATAACCCACTTGCAGCCGGCTCCTACCAGCATTTCGCCGCTGATTTCGGCTGTGAACGCGCCTTCTTTTTCCCAGTACATGTTTTGTGCGCCAACTTCGATCTTGGTGCCATTGGCTTTTTCGGCGACGATGGCGATATCCACGAAGGGCGGGCAGATCACGATTTCGTCGCGGTCGTGTCCGGCCACCAGGGGTACGAACTCTTCCATGAACTGGCGTGCCTGCTCAGGGGTTTTGTACATCTTCCAATTGGCGGCAATGATCTTCTTGCGGCTCATAGTTGCCTCATTCGTTTGTTGAAGGATTGATTTTATCGAGCGGCAGGGTCGCAAAGTTCCAGCGGGAGGCATTACGCCGAAGCTGTTCGTCCTTTGCAGCCTGTACAAAAATGGAGAACATCTCAGGACTGTACAACACAAAGCGCACTTCGTGAACGTTACGCGTCTTGGCTAACTCATCAACGACGGTGCAAACCGCCACAGCCGCCGCTGCTTCGGCCGGATATCCATAGACTCCGGTGGAAATCGCCGGAAAGGCCACCGAGTGCAAGCCCAGCCTGTCCGCAAGCCGTAGTGAGTTGCGATAGGCATTGGCAAGAATGCCGCTTTCGCCTTGCATCCCGTCGCGCCAGATGGGGCCAACGGTGTGAATCACAAAGGCTGCGGGAAGTCTTCCGCCTGTGGTCTGGACCGCTTCGCCTGGCGGCAGGTGGCCATCGCGGGCGACGATCTTGCGACACTCTTCAAGAATAGCGCGACCACCGGCGCGATGGATCGCTCCATCGACTCCGCCTCCGCCCATCAAGCTGGAATTTGCGGCGTTGACGATGGCGTCGGTGGCTTGCTCCGTGATGTCGCCGGCCTCAAAGAAGATCAGCGCACCTTCCCCAGGGTCCAGCCGAACGATGTTTTTCACGATCTACTTATTTGTCAGCGCTTCCACGCCGGGAAGTTTTTTGCCTTCCAGAAATTCAAGAGACGCTCCGCCGCCGGTAGAAATGTGCGTAATCTTATCGGCTACACCAGCGTTATGGACTGCCGCTACGCTGTCGCCGCCTCCCACGATTGAAGTCGCTCCCGGGTTGTCTGCAATGGCTTCGGCAATTTTAGTGGTGCCTTTGCTGAATTGAGGGAATTCAAAGACGCCCATGGGGCCATTCCAGACGATGGTGCGAGCGCGGGAGATTTCCTCCGAAAAAAGCTCAATGGTTGCCGGACCGATGTCGAGCGCCATCCTGTCGGCTGGAATCGACTGGCCTTGGGGGATGATTGTGCCTACGGCGGTAGCATCAAACTTATCAGCCACTACATGATCCACTGGAAGCAGCAGTCGAACGTGTTTCGCCTTGGCTTCTGTGAGCAGTTCGGTTGCTAGCTCAATCTTGTCAGCCTCGAGCAGTGATTTGCCGATCTCCTGGCCTTGCGCTTTCAGGAAGGTGTATGCCATGCCGCCGCCGATGATGAGCGCATTTACCTTGGGAAGCAAATTGCGAATGACGCCGATCTTATCGCTGACTTTGGCTCCCCCTAGGATCGCCAGAAAAGGCTTGGCCGGATTCTCTGTTGCCTTGCTGAGATATTCCAGTTCGCGCTCCATCAGCAGGCCAGCCGCACTCTTGGCGATGAAGTGGGTTACACCCTCGGTACTGGCGTGGGCGCGATGAGCCGAGCCGAAGGCGTCGTTGACGTAGATTTCGGCAAGACTTGCCAATTGCTTGGCGAAGGCCGGATCATTCTTCTCTTCGCCCTCGTGAAAGCGGACGTTTTCAAGCAGCAAGGTCTGTCCGCGCTCCAGTTGATTGGCCATTTCGCTGGCTTGGAGGCCAATACAATCGGGCGAGAACCCGACATTTTGACCACGGCCCATGCGCTCATCCAGCAAAATGCGCAGACGTTCGGCCACCGGTTTCAAGCTGTATTTTGGATCGGGCTTTCCCTTGGGGCGGCCAAGATGCGAAACCAGAATCAGCTTCGCGCCGTGGCGTAATGCGTACTCAATGGTGGGCAGCGTCTCCCGGATGCGCGTGTCATCGGTGACGCGTCCGTTGTCGAGAGGAACGTTGAAGTCCACTCTCATCAGAACTCTATGATTATTTAGCTGCAGATCGCGGATCGAAAGCTTGGCCATGGCGTGCGTACCTGTTTGATTCGTTACTGCCGACGACTTGCATCGTGCTTTGACGCGGGAATAAAAATGGGTTGGAGCCGACTGCCTCCAACCCGTTTCGGTCTGCTACAGTCCTCTTGCACCAAAGAAATTAATCAAATCTTTGACCCGGTTGCTGTAACCCCATTCGTTGTCATACCAGGCGAAGGTTTTC
>Ga0364919_10131_pt2 | contig 20892 bp, 18 predicted proteins | sample SorcelJu500001C7_2_FD_206953 | JGI IMG/M metagenome (GOLD analysis project Ga0364919, IMG submission 206953) | Enriched cells from Trout Bog Lake Hypolimnion, Wisconsin, USA - BchlTB.June20.5000.01.C7 | ecosystem: Environmental > Aquatic > Freshwater > Lake > Hypolimnion/Profundal zone | place... | reverse complement strand
AAATGGATTGCTTCGTCAATGATTACAAGAACTGTCTTTCGAAGTTTTATCGCATCTTCAATAGCCAATCGAAGACCTGTAACCGTGCCGCCGGATGAAATGTGGCAAAGAGATCGACGACCATCTTGCAACCTGTCTTCCTGTTTCTTATCCAATAGTGGCTCTTTAAGTTCTTTTCCTAATTGAATATAAAACATGCGCCAGGAAAAGCTCTTATCTCCTGCTGCAGGCGCAGAAAGCAGAACTACAGGAATCATGCTTTGGTCCTCTTTCATTTTGTCAGCGTACTGACTAATCAGTCGCGTCTTCAGATATTTTGTAAAAGCCGATTTACCAACACCTGTTGGTCCTATTAAAAGGGCTATATCAGTTCCTGATCCAGGTGATACTTTATCTTGCATCTCATCAAAAACTAAATCAATCTTCAAATGCTTAATCCTGACATTGAAAAAATATATTTTCTTTTCCTCGTCAGATAAAAGTTTGGCCTGCTCGAGAGTTATTATCTTTGGATCTGTTTTAGAAGAGTCCATATTCTTCCCAGTCGTCAATTTGGATTGGTATAGCGCTCAAAGGATCGATTTTGCCGTCCGGTAAACCGGGACCGCCGCTCGTCTGCACAGATGCTGGATCGTTATTATTACTTTGGCCTACCACGGCTTCCACAACTGTCATCCCTAGAGGTTCATAAATGATTCGTGCTTCTGACTGTTCCTCCCTCAATCTTGGGTCAAAATTCCTTGCATCGAGGACTTTCATCCACTCAGCTACCCTCTCGGGACTTAAATCTTTTTTCTTCACTCCTTCTGTTTTCTCCATCTCCTCGAAGGCATACCGGAGTTCGATTTCGGTATATTGACGCAAGCGCATCGCAAGCTTCGAGATGCACTGATGCCATACATCTTTTACCAACGCATACACTACACGCACATCCCAAGGGTCAATACGTACCTCTACGGGTTTTCCATCCAGTTTAATATCTCGAAAGGCGTCAGCCCAGTACCAGATATGACTTACTTTCACCCCACGCTGGTAATCTACAATGCGAGTTCCCGTCATATCTACTGGCGGGCACGTTTTGATGCGAAAAGTACGGTCCATACAAACAAGGCGGTGAAGCCGCATTCCCGTCTCAATCATTCTTTCCGCAAAATGTTTCACAGGCTCTTCACCATGCGCCGGATGATTTTCAGTCCCGTAAAGAACTTCAAAAAAGTAATCTAGCGCGCCATGCAAGGCAGGTAATGTCCATTCTACAAAATTTTCTGGACTGATCGACTTGGTAACGGTGCGAAGATACTTCATCAATTGGGTGTTGCCATTTAGATTGTGAATTAGCTCTGAGTTGACGGTACCAAACAACCGTTCCAGTACAGATCCATGCCGTGGCTGGGCCTTCGGACGGTATCGAACGTGGCAGCCGTAGTCCTTGCAAGCAGCTTTAAATGCATTGGATTGAAACTCTTTGCCATAGTCTACAATGATCATCTCCGGCATTCGGCCGTGTCGGCGGACAATATCGCGCAAAACCATCATGCAAGACCGATAGCTTGCGGGCTCAAAGCTTAAATAAAATCCAACTACACGTCGGGATTCAGCATCTGTTGCCAGCGTCAAAATGACTTTCTTGTTTTTCTTACATTTAGGAAGCCGCACCAGGAGATCAAGAGGGGTGTGGTCAATGTGAACGCACTGGAACGGCCGTACGCCATGTATTGGCTCATCAACTTTCAGGTACCAAACAATTGCCTCATTTTGGTATACAAAACGCTTTCCTCTACGGGCCCGATCCGATTTATTTACGTCAACTTCTATATTAAAGGTTGCCTGTGAACAAGGGTTCAATCCAGCCTCATTACAGGCGCTAATAAATATTTTATAAGCCATGTTCTTCTTTATATTAGTGGGGGTGTTAAATTTCTTCTCCACTAGTGACTTAATCAGACTTATCAGTTCCACTGAAATTTTTCGCGTCTTGCCACAGTTACCCCATGAAGGAACTAAGGCTTTAAGCTGTTCGGTAAGACTATCGCCAGCTTCTCTCATTTTCTTTCTGTACCGCTGGAGTGTACGTTTTTGTGAATTTGTTAAAGATTTAGGATCAAGCTCTGCATTTTCTAGCCGTTCACTCCGAGCAAGTCCAATGGCGAGGTATTTAGATTTGATTTTATCTTCGCTATCTTCAATAATATTTGAAATTTTGTCTTTAATCGAACGTATGATGAGCTTTCCATTAGCATGCTGCTTCTCTAGCAAGTCTAAAGAAATTTCGGTCGATCCCTCATCACCCATCAGTATTACTGATTTTTTGCCGACAAGTTCGATTTTATATCGTGTCCCCTCATAATCGACCTCGGCTCCAATCTCAATTGAAGAATCAAGTCGATAATTATAGTCAATATCCACTGTGGAGTACATTTTCTGATAAAATTTCAACGAAATTTCATCGCGGTACACCTTTGCTGTGTGTGTATTGGAAATATCCTCATTTAGTAGATCAAAAATAACCTGTCCATCGGCTATTGCCTTGTAAATATCGTCTCCAGTTATTATTAACGAACCATCTGCGACCTCTTCCGTATTTAATTTGTCCGCCACATTTGCGCCATTCAAATTAACAATTGGCAAGAATTCCGTTAGGTTCGCAACAGGCCTATCAGCAAAAACCGCCCGTATAAAGTCAAGCTTCCCCTCATCAATAGGTAGACAGGACGGATGGTAATATCCAGCCAAAAAAATTATATTACTTACATATTGATGTGGGTGCTCATCACCAGAGCGAATACGATATGTTATACCAAATTCTTTAAGTTGCTCTTCAACCTCCGGATAATGCCAACCATCATCCTCTTTAACGATTCTTCCTGGATATTTTTTTGCGAGAGAGGAAAGCCGCGCCTCCGTCTTCCACTCTTCGAGGCAAATTTGATCATTTTGAATGACAAGATAATCGGGGACATGCTGGATGCGTGATGCCTTAATTCTACCGCCATCAGTAAGAATTATGTCGATTCTGCAGGGTTGGGGATAGTACTCACGTATCAACACGTTTCGCTCATATTGGACTACAGCAGGATACTCTACCGTTCGACTCTCAGTAGCGATTTCCCGATCCATTTTGTTGCTTTGAAACAAGGTTATTACATTACCCGAATTTGACTGAACTTTCCGAACTGGCGCTTCTCGCCGAGCCTTTTCCACCAGTCGACGGCCTTTTGGAGGAGTTCCAAGGCGATCGAATAATTCGTTTAACTCAATTGAGCTCAGCATTACATCGCTCCGAAACAACTCCGTTGCCAGGCTGTGATTTTTTACGGATCATTCTTGTGGACGCAACCTGCATGAAGCCCCTCAACTAGCTATAGCGAAAAATGAGGCCCGTTTATAATAGTGATCACTGAAAGGGCTAGCGCGCCTTGAGCTAGTATTTTCCAAAAAAATTCTGGCCAAATCATAAATCTTTGCCGTCCCCTTTGCCGTCCCCTAAAACGCTGCTGCGGTTGCGCGTTACCATAACTACGACGAGAATATGGCCTACCAGCTGCCAACGTTATTTCTCTAAAAATGATTTTGCTTGTTTTAAAAATATCTTCAAATCCTGAGGGATCAGAGGCCCTATGGCCACATACAGGTCCGGTCCATTCGACTCCAGCCTCGCGGGACCCTTATCGTACATATTCCAGTTATTTACCCCCATAAGGTTAAGAAAATGCACAAGGTCAACCAGGCAAGAGTGAGACGTAATTCTCGCCTCGCCTGCCCCTTCTTTGGAAATGACAATTGATAGTTGCATTGACTTTCCATTACGTACCAAGGTATGGCCTATTGGTAATAGGTTACGTTACACTAATTACCTAGGTCAATTATTCAAACGGCACACAAAGCACTTGTTGAACCCGCGATAGAACTTACGTCTTTTGGGGTTCTAGTGTTGTGGCTAGATCCGAAAGTTCAGACTCCAGACTGTAGCAAACCATCTGCAGCAAAGCCACTCGCTATAAACCGCCTTGGTGTCGACTAACGCCCTTTGGCGTGAGTTACGCCTCGTCCTGTATTTGCTTTTCAGTCAGTACGCTGAGCCGATATCCGTTTTTAGCAAGAATTGCTTTTTCGATAGCTATGAGTGCCTGAAATGAGGGCAAAGCGGCTTTGGCTGCCGGTTTTATTTCTTCAATAATTTGGGATCCGTCGCGCCGGCTTACAAGGAGTCTCGGGAATATTGCCTTTACGACGCCATCCTCTTCATATTCAAGATAGAATGGCTGAACCTTATAAGCGAACACACCTGGGTCCATTTCAAGTTGCATAACTCGGGCGAGTTCCAGGTGCGACTCAAGCTCAATAACCCTTCTGCACTTCAGGCTAACAAATTTGATAAAGTGTAAGTTGTCACCGAAGTTGCCCTCTGAAGTGCCTTTTTGACCGAAAATCTCGCAGTCCTCTGGGAAAATTATCCGACCGGAGGCCCCCTGTGCCCGCCCCAACTGGTTAGAAACTTGAACTTTTGGTTTTTTCATTGTGAAGCCCTCTTTTCATTAATACCTTTATGGCACTTGACTTTGTTGCCATAACTAGACTAGATATAGCGGGGAGCACCCAATTTCGACGTCGCACCCAGTGCCACAAAGCTACTGCTACAGGCGGAACTTGTCAAGAAAAAACTGTCGCACCCAGTGCGACTCATCCAAATGAGGGAGAAATGCCTTACCAAACTGTCCTTAATGAGCTCCAAAGGCTCAAGGATTTAAAGAACAACTGGTATTCGGTCGCTATAGCAGTAGGCAAATTGAAGCATGAATCTGACGGCCCTCGGCAACATGCCCGGCGTTTATTAGATGCGTCAGATGCCTGTGGCTATCTTACGAATACTTTAAATAGGATGCTAGCCGTAAGAGAGTTTTTAGATTCCGTCAAGGACCGCATTCCCGAACTACACGCGATTGATGCGAACACGTTACCCTTTACATCCCTTGAGGTGGTAAAGAGATTGCACCACGTTGATCAAAACCTGGGAATCCAAAGACTAATTGACGTTGCTACTGGCAGGATAACTATCCGCAGACTCCGAGAAATCTACAAATCTACGGTAGCAAAAAACACAAAATTTGCTTCTGCCCATCAGATGGCTAGAGTTGAAATAAATGATTTCGAAGAGACTGCCTTAAAGGCTGTTAGATTTTCTGCGGAAGAACTTTTGGGAAGGGATAACAACCTTGTAATCGACCATCCTCCCTTTTCATTTCAAATCAGTGCGGTTGCTTACGAATCGGGCACTCAGGAAAAGGATTTGCCGCTTTACGGATTTGACTTCGCGTTTAATCGCTTTTTTGACAAAACTTCCGTTTGTGAGTTCATACGACGAACTTTGTTCACTTCTAGTTTTTTTCAAAAGTATTGGATTGTGTTTCCATCAACATTTAGTGTTGATCGTATTAAATATTTCTGTCTGATACTTGACGAGTTTGAGAAATTATCAATTGGAGTTGTAGTTCTGCCGTGGGGGGACGACAGAACCGAATTATCAGATCCTTATCAACTTCGGGTTATTCGTGCCCCTAAAACGGGACCATCACCTAACTGGACTCAAAAAATTTTTAAAATCATCGAACTTCAGAACAATTTGCACAAACCCCCACATTTAGGTTAAGCTCACCGCCCACCCCGCGAACCAAGAGTCCTGCAGGATAACGGCGGCCTGATAGTGCTCCGCCAGGGCGGCGTAGGTGGGGTTGAGATCTGGTTCGTAGCGGCAGGTCTTGGTAACTCCACTCTTGAGATTGTCAGGGACCAGACATCTTGGCACCGCCCCCATGTAGACGAAGGCACGTACGTGGGAACCGGTCCAATCGGGAAGCGCCTGACTCCGGGTATAGCAACCGTGGCACCAGAGAATGGCATGGCCGCAGCGGGGACACCTCTTGGGGCGATACGAATCAGGCTCTTTCCGCAGAGTGTCAACGTGTTGAGATAGGGAAAGGACCCCAGGGAGAATGAGTGCCAAGAGTGGACTCCTTTATCGTCGTGATCGGGTCGATGCCGTTTCGCGATATTAAAGGACAAGTGGCAGATTTACAGGCTTATTGTGCCGCGGTATTTGAGGGATGGCGTCAGGAGGCAACCCGAAGGTTCGCGGGACGAAAGGTCTTAAGCTCTATGGAAGAGAGAAGGACGTAACATCATGTCCGGGTTTCCCAGTGAGGTGTTTTGAACGCGCACCCTGTATGGAAGGAATTCCAGGTTCGTGTTCTGGTTGATTAGGTGGACCGGCCTCCTGACGCAGTGGACCGTCACCACCTCGACCGCATGCGAGAGTTTCGCCGACTGGCTCCAAAGGAGCTGCAGCTGGGGCCAGAACGATTGGTAGGTGCCGTACAGCTTGCTCTTTTCCAGCAGTTCGCCGAGGTTGGTGACAGTCTCCGGGAAGTAAGCCTGCACCTCGACATTCTCATCGGGCCAGCAGCACAATACCGGCCTAATCCCGAATGCGTACTCTCCATCGACGACATCTTTTTTCGTAACGGCTCGGAGATACCTGGCGTCGATTTCCCTGCTGGTATAGTCGAGGATTCTGAAAATGCTTCCAGCATTCACCGTGAACATATCACAGGCGAGCAGACTGGAACCCGCTGCCTTAGAGACCAGACCGTGGACCTTCGCCTTGTCGTAGACGATAAAGTCATTCACCGTATCAAGTCGAATCGGCTCCCAGCCTTGCCTTCTGTCGATGAGGCTATCGCTTGCCGCCTTCCTCAGCCACTCCTGTATCTGGTCGATGATTCTGGTCAGCCCAAGTCCCTGGTGCAGTAGGTCGTCCAGCGACCCATCGTATATGCAGGGAGACACCTTAGAATCTTTCGAACCAGGATTTATGTGCGGAAGTGTCCTTGGGAAGTCCTTCCGCAGCAAGAACCTCGGCGCTTTGCGCGGGTAGTTTTCCGGGAAGTACATATAGACCGGCTCGCGCTCCTTGACGCCCGCCGAACTAATCCCGGTCTCGGTTGCTTTGGACGGAAGCGGCACGAGGAAGACCGTTTCCACCTCCCAAATGCCGTTCCTTAGGAGCGCCGGTTCTCCTACGCTGACGATGTCAGGGAAGGTTCCCAATTCCTTTACCGCCTGCGCAATGGCGGGGGGCACTGGCATGCCCCCCTCAGATTTTGTCTTCTTATTGTCCCTAGCCATGGGACAAGGGCTCCCTGGCCATGGAAACAGCTGCCGCGCTCGCTGACGCTTTCTTATTCCCCGGCGGCTGCGGACCATCCACCGCGACTATGAACTCGAACGGCTCATGCGTGGTGGTGTTGGGGTACAGGGGTGATCCCCTTCGCAAGAGAGAACGAGGATGTCTTTGTGGCCATGAACGCCAGGGTAACCGGCGACCCGCTGGCCCCGCGCAAGCAAAACCGCGAACTGTCGGAACAGGTTGAAGAGATCGTCCTGCACGCCATGGAACGAGAGCCCAAGAAAAGGTACCCGACTGCCGTTGCAATGAAAGAAGATCTGGACCATCCTGGCGAAGTTCAGCTTACTGGACGCTGCCACCGTTTGCTGAGGCCCTCCCCTTGGAAGCGGCACAGGAAGAACGCACTCTTAATCACTCTTGCCCTCTCGACCGTCATTTTTGGCCTTGTCAAACTGATCCTGCTGATCATGCATCGCGGTCCTTAACGCTGCGAGGATCGGAATTTTTGCACATTACAAGGTGCCTCTCCAACAAAAAAGCCGCACTCCCACAGCCTGGAGAGTACGGCTTTTTTCTTTCAAATCAGCATGTGCTTTCCTATGAGCTAAGGGAAGTCAATGTCGAGCTGGGTGGTAAAGGTGTTGTTTCCTGCCAGGCTTTTCTTCGTGTAGACGTCGTAGCCGAAGATCACTGAAATATTCTTGGCGAACTTCCAGGAAGCCCCGAAGTTGACGGCACCGTCGACGTTGTTGCCGCTCTGGTAGTCGACCGCCATCCAGAGCTTGTCAGAAATCTCAGTCATGGTTCGGTCCCAGGAAAGAAGCGCGCCGTCGTTGGCCGCATGGCCGGACGTGTTGATCAGAGCCCTTTCGCTGCCGCGGTAGTAGCCTGCGGAAAGCCTGCCCACGACGGGTAGGGTTCTGGCCAAAAGTCCATAGACGATGTTCTGGCCTGAGGTCACCAACGGCGCGTTCGAGGTGGACTGCGACGGTCCAATGTTATACATTCCTACGGCAAAAGCCGGAGAAAATTTGAAGATCGAATCTTCCGGAGTCCCAATCTTGAAATTGCCACTCCAAGGGTGGTTGTCGTTGGGATCGTTGGCATTGACCAGGTAGTCGAAGCCTACTTCCGCCTGCACTTTTTCAAATGGCAAAATCCCCGCTACCGGGCCGATATCCATGACGTTGGCATCTCTGGTCGCTGTGGCGCTGGGCGGAGACTTGGCCACGCCGGACGCCCTGAAATAGTTGTCGATTCCGAGATGGAAGGTACCGTACCCCTGCACATCCGTGGAAGGTATCCAGATCTGGGTGGAAGGGGTTGCCATTGCGACACCTGCTGCTGCGATGGTAAGCGTCATTGCTTGGATTAAAATCTTGGCTACTTTGTTCATTTCATCCTCCTGTGTAATTCCGCATGATTGCGGGGAAGGGGCTTGGACCCAGTGCTTCCTGGTATTGGCACAACATGTTTGATCAAACTCCAGTTCTTATCTGGCCTTCTTATGGAATTCGGCGTATTCCCTGTCGGACACCTCGATATGCTCAAGGAACCACGCTTTGAGGAAATTGAGTTCATCAATTTTCTTTGTGGTGTTCAGCTCTTCGTACCTTCCGGTAAAATTTCCCAGATGGTTAAGGAACAACGCATGCTGAACCTTGTGGTCCTCGATTTCAGGGAAATCCATCTCCTCCATCACCCTTTCTTCGTCCCAGAGATGAAGCTTGCAAAAGGTCTCAAGCCTGTCCATCAAGGTCAGCAAGTCCTTGTCCTTTTTTTCGGTTAAAAAACAGGCCCGTATCTTTGCCATATAGCTTAATATGACTTTGTGCTGAGCGTCCAACAACTCGTCACCCACCAGATGTACCTCGCCCAACGGAAGATTTTTCATAGCTTGTTCCTTTTCCTCAGTTTCGCTGCTACTGTCTGCCATCGATCAGGATGGTTTGCCGTAAAGCTTGCGCAGTTCGAGATTGAGTTCCAGCACGTTGACGAATTTCTCACCCGCGAGCCCGTTAAACGGCGCCGAGGCGTTCTGCTCAACTATCTGCTCGATTTCCTTGCGGACCGAGGCCGGGTCCTTTTTCAGGTTGGCTGCCCATTTGCCGGCGACACGATCCAACTGGTACTGGGCGTTCTGCAGCGTGATATGCGGGTCAAGCCCGGAAGCGGAGGCGGTGACCAGATCTCCGGGGATGTCCTGCAGATCGGCATCTGCGTGCTCCTGGCGCCACATGTCAAAGAATATCGACTGTACGTCCGAACCATCCTTGACCGGTTCGATGGCCGTCTGGTCTTTTCCGTCGGCCCCTTTTTTAGTGACGGCGGAAGGGAATTTGCCGGGATTCTCGTTGGAAAAGTCCTTGAAGAATACCACGGCGAGGTCGGCCGCCTTCGGCTTGGGGGTGGCCGGGTTGTCCTTGATATACTGCGCCACGACTGCGGGTTTCTTTTTAGCCCACTCGTCCACGTAGGCGCCGTTTTTCGGGTCGGCCCCCACCCAGGCCGAAGCCAGCGAGTTATGCAGGTCCGCCCACTGAGCGACGATGTGGGGCTTGGCCTGGAAGCTGTCCTTTTGGAACCACTGCTCAACATCCGGCGCCACTGCCTTTCCGGCTTTGGCTCCGCCTTTGTACTGCACGATCGGCCCGAGCACGCGGGCTACCCTATCGCGCAGCGCGTAGTTGGACGGGGCCAGGGATGATGAGGCCGAGGCCGATGCATCATACGACGGTGAGGAGGGACGGGGCTGAAAGTACTCGTCCTTGGTGAACGGCTGGGCTATCAGCCGGGACCCCACTACTGCGCCGTCCGGTCCCTTCAGCATGCTGCCGTTGGCCTGAAAGGGAAAGGCTGCCTGTCCGATGGCCCACAATGCCAGCGGATATGCGATGCAGCAGATAACCACTGAAAATACCAAGAGCAAAAGGCTCTTCCATAAATATCGCAACATTTTTTTGTCTCCTTTATGCCTTGAAAGATCAACTGACCAGATGCAGTCCTGCCATGATCATGTCGATCACCTTGATGCCGATAAAGGGTAAGATTACCCCACCCAGTCCCCAGATCAGAAGGTTCCGCCGCAAGAGGGCATCGGCGCCAAGCGGCCGGTACACCACACCCTTGAGCGCGATCGGGATCAGCACCGGAATAATGAGCGCGTTGAAGATGACGGCTGACAGTATGGCCGAGGTCGGAGAATGCAGGTGCATGATATCGATCGGCTTCAGCCAGGGGAGCGTCCCTGCGAAGAGCGCCGGGATGATGGCGAAATATTTCGCCACGTCGTTGGCTATCGAGAAGGTCGTAAGCGAGCCCCGTGTCATCAGAAGCTGTTTGCCGATTTCGATGGTCTCGATCAACTTGGTCGGGTCGCTGTCCAGGTCCACCAGGTTGGCCGCTTCCTTAGCCGCCTGGGTCCCCGCGTTCATGGCCAGGGCCACGTCGGCCTGGGCCAAGGCGGGAGCGTCGTTGGTGCCGTCGCCGGTCATGGCAACCAAGTGACCTGCCGCCTGCATTTCCCGAATATAAGCGAGCTTGGTTTCCGGTGTCGCCTGGGCGATAAAGTCATCGACTCCGGCGCGTGCGGCAATGGTCGCTGCGGTAAGTGGGTTATCCCCCGTGATCATTACGGTCTTCAGCCCCATCTTTCTGAGCCGGTCGAAGCGCTCTTTCATGTTGGGTTTCAGAACATCCTCGAGGGAAATCACCCCGATGATATTTGAGCCGTCGGCGACAACTAACGGAGTAGCGCCTTCTTTGGCAACGCTGTCGACCATCTTCTGGAGGTCGGCCGGCACGCTTCCCTTGTTTCCCTCGACGAATTTGATGACTGCATCAGATGCACCCTTGCGGATGCACTGGCCACTGGGTAGATCAACTCCACTCATGCGTGTCTGCGCGGTAAACGGGACGGTGTGCGCGTCAGACGGCACGCTGACCGAGGTTTTGCTCTCCTTCTCATAAAGCTTTACAATGCTTTTCCCCTCGGGGGTCTCATCGGCGGTCGATGCCAGGGCGGCCAACCTCCCAACATCGTTAGAGGTGTACTTGCCGACCGGCAGGAACTTGGTCGCGAAACGATTACCCATAGTGATGGTGCCGGTCTTGTCCAGCATGATGATGTCGATATCGCCGCACAACTCCACAGCCTTGCCGCTCTTGGCGATGATGTTGGCCTGCATGGCGCGGTCCATGCCGGCGATGCCGATGGCGGCGAGCAGGGCACCGATGGTGGTGGGAATCAGGCAGACGACCAGCGCGATCAGTGTCGGGATGTCAGTGCCGAGGCTCTTCAGAGGCTCAGAGATGCCCAGATATCCCATCATGTACTGCTCAGCATTCCAGGCCATGGGCCAAAGCGGCACCACCACGATCAGGAACACCAGGGTAAAGGCGGAGAGCACCAGGGTGAGGGCGATCTCGTTCGGGGTGCGCTGACGGATTGCCCCCTCTACCAGGGCGATCATCCGGTCCAGGAACGAGTCCCCGGGGCCGCTGGTGATCCGGATCACGATCCGGTCGGAAAGGACGTCGGTGCCGCCGGTAACCCCTGAGCGGTCACCGCCTGCCTCACGGATGACGGGAGCCGATTCGCCGGTGATGGCGGCCTCGTTAACCGCGGCGACCCCTTCAATGATCTCGCCGTCACCGGGAATGGTTTGTCCCGCCTCCACGACGACGATGTCGCCCAGCTTCAAATCCGCCGAGGAAATTTTCTCGATTTCTCCCGACTTGTTCCTGCGGTAGGCTACGGTCTCATGCCGGGCTCGCCTGAGTGAATTGGCCTGGGCTTTGCCGCGGGCCTCGGCAAGAGCCGTGGCGAAGTTCGCGAACACCACGGTAAGGAAGAGCCATACATCCAAGGCAATGAAATAGGTAAGCGGCGTCTGGCTTACCGCGCCACCCGTTGCGGCGCGAATGATGAAGAGGAGGGTTAAAATGGCGCCGACTTCAACCACGAACATAACCGGATTGTTCCATTGCAGGTCGGGCCTGAGCATGATAAAGGCCTGTTTCAGAGCCGGCAGCGCCGTTTCCGCATCCAGCAGACTTCTGCTCTTTACGCGGTGCGTCCCGTGCGTCTGCAGCGGAGTTTTTCCTGCCTCCGCCCCGGTCCCTTGAGATTTTGATGCATTATTCTTCATGTTGCACTCCTTTGAGCACTAATTATTTCACGTATTCCCGTTACCGCTTCCATGAGTTTTTCCCAGGCGTTATACCGGATGCTCAGGGTCAGCCGCCGAAAGGAAATGGGCCAAAATGCTCCGCCACCGGTCCCAGCACAGCAACCGGCAGGAAGAGGAGGGCACCAATTATAAGTATGGTGCCGAGCACGAGAATGCCGAAGGTGGGCGTGTCGTCGCTCAGCGTCCCTAAGCCAACAGGGCTTGCTTTTTTTGCTCCAAGATACGCGGCCATCGCGATCGGTGCGATGATCGGCAGATAACGGCTAAAAAGCATGACCAAGCCCGTTGCGATATCCCAGGGGATGGCTTCAGGCGACGGACTCGTGGCGTTGGCGAAACCAAAGGCAACCCCCAGTCCGTCGAAGGCAGAGCCGTTATTGGCGGACGCCGAGGAGAACTGGTACAGCATCTGGGTGAAGCCGTGCGGGCCGGAATTGCTCACCGCCTTGAGGCCCCAATCCAGAGCCGAAAAGAGACCGGTAGGCATGAGGACCATCATCGGGTGAACCAAGAGGGCGATCACTGCGAGCTTGACCTCTCGGGCGCCGATTTTTCTCCCCAGGTACTCGGGGGTTCTGCCCACCATCTGGCCGGCGATGAAGATACCGACGATCACATACAGAAGCATGTTGATCATCCCCACTCCCTTGCCGCCAAAGACGCAGTTAAGCCACATGCCGGCCATGGGGGAGAGAGCCGCCAGCGGGTTCAGGCTGTCCATTTCCGCGTTCACCGCACCGCAGGTCACGTCGGTCGTCAGCGCCGCAAAGGTGGCGCCCGCCGAAGTTCCGAAGCGCATCTCTTTTCCTTCGAGATTCCCCAAGTGCTGATCCACCGGCAAACCGGCCACTGCCGGCAGGCTCACTTCCTGTTTGCCACCCGGTGCCTTTGCGTTGGGAACTTGATAGGTCCTAGCAACAGGATGTGCCGTCAATCCCGGATTCGGTTGCAGCGTGTCAAAACAGATCGACCACACTATTGTGCCAGCCATGAGAAACAGCATGACTGAAAAAATGACCCAGGAATGACGCAAGCGCCCCAGCATCCGGCCGTACATGAACACCAGAGCGAACGGGAAGAGCATCATGGCCAACGTGTCAAAAAAGTTCGACAACCCGGTGGGATTTTCAAAGGGGTGCGCCGAGTTCATGCCGAAGAACCCGCCACCGTTGGTGCCGAGCATCTTGATGGACTCAAGGGCTGCAACCGGACCTACCACGATGGTCTGTTTCTTCACCTCGCCCTTGTCCGTGGTCCCCATGGCCGTCGCTTCAAGCGTCGAGACCTGATACGAGCTCTGCAGGGTCATGGGACTTCCCTGCGACATGAAGATGATGCCGAAGAGAAGGGCAGCCGGCACGAACATGTACACGACTACACGCCACATATCCAGGAAGAAGTTCCCCAGGGAGGCATCTCCGCGAAAGGCCCGGATAATCGCCGCCAGGGCGCAGAATCCCACTGAGGCCGACAAAAACATGTTGTAGATGCAGAAGAAGATCTGGCTGAAGTTCGAAAGGTGCACATCCCCGGAATAGTGCTGGAGATTCGTGTTCGTCATGAACGATATCACGCTGTTGAAGATGGTACTGGGGAACAGCATCCCCTTGCCGTCCGGATTGAGCGGCATCCAGGGCTGGACCGCCAGGACCAGGTAGCCGAACACGAACAGGACGATGTTGAAAACGAGCAGGGCACCGGTATACTGCTTCCAGTTCTGCGGGCCGCTGTCCACACTTTTTTCGAACCAGCGCATGACCGGCATGGGGCGGTATTTCCCGTTCATGATCCACGCCAGGTAGCGGCTCAGGGGAAAAGCCAGGGCCGTCGCGGTGACGAGCAGCGCAATGGGAAGAAACCAGGTTTGTACAAACATTGTTTAACTCCTTTCAGGGTCTCAACAACCCGTAACTGTCCATGTTCAGAACCATTCCGGCCGTATCAGGGCAACGAACAGGTAAACGAATAACAAAACCACTACAGCCACAGTCAGATAGATCATTGTCGACATCTCCTCTTTTATATTTTGTCGCAAGCTTCCATGAACAAATAACAAAGCACCATTGCAACGATTCCCAGAACAAACAGTGACACCAGCCAGACTGCAACGCTCATTTCTGTATCCTCCTTAACTTTTTACGGCAACGAGGTTGCCATTTTACCTCGGGTGCCCGCCGGGGCCGCCGGAGGGCTCCCTCGGATTAGGCTCTCACGGCTAAGATTGAATTAACCTTAGCTAGCCTACTACTTTATTAACAAGCCTCAACAAACGGCAGCACGTATATGCGACAATCCTCCCTGCGCTCCGTCTTGGCAATATTCCCGATAGCCTCGATGATTTTCCCCACCGAATCGTCGGCTGCGATAACTTCCAGCTTTACCTTCTCCACGAAATAGGAGACGTATTCGACCCCCCGATAGACCATGGCCTGCCCCTTCAGGCGGCCATGGCAGAAAATTGCGCTTTCCAAGAACTCGTCGATCCCTATTTTTGCCAGGGCAGATTTAACCTCTTCCAGCTTGACCGGTTTTATGATGGCTTCTATAAGCTTTATAATGTTTCTCGCCTTTCTGTTGAACTTCAGTGAACACCTCATTTGGTAAGGAGGCGCATCTTATCCATCCGATTGCCAGACTATCCATTTTGATATTAAATCGGTATTAAAAGGTTAGTGAAAAGCATTAAGAACGCGTTAAGATCATATAAATATCTGCAACTTTTCTACGCTGGAAACAAGACGAGGCGGGGTTGCCCCCGCCTCTCTTTGCAGCCAATATGTACGGAACGATTAAATGTCGAAGTACATGGCGAACTCGAGGGGTACCGGACGCATACGGACTGGGTTAACCTCGGCTTCGGTCTTGTACTCGATCCACTTTTCAATGACGTCGATGGTGAAGACATCTCCCTTGAGGAGGAAATCGTGGTCCACCTTGAGCGCCTTGAGTGCCTCTTCGAGGGTCCCCGGAGCGGATGGGATGGTGGAGAGTTCCTCGGGGGACAGACCGTAGATGTCCTTGTCGAGCGGCTGCCCCGGATCGATCTTATTCTCGATGCCGTCAAGGCCCGCCATCAGCATTGCCGCAAAGGCCAGGTAGCCGTTGCAGGAGGGGTCGGGAGTACGGTACTCGACCCTCTTCGCTTTCGGGTTGGTGGAGAACATCGGGATACGCAATGAAGCAGAACGGTTTCGGCTGGAGTACGCCATATTGACCGGAGCCTCGAAGCCAGGCACCAGCCGCTTGTAGGAGTTTGTGGTCGGGTTGGTGAAGGCGCACAGAGCGCGGGCGTGCTTAATGATGCCGCCGATGTAGTAAAGCGCCATCTGGGACAGCCCGCCGTATCCGTCCCCGGCGAACAGGTTGGTGCCGTCCTTCCAGAGCGACTGGTGGCAGTGCATCCCGGAGCCGTTGTCCCCGTAGAGCGGCTTGGGCATGAAGGTCGCCGTCTTGCCGTTGCGGTTGGCGACGTTCTTGACGATGTACTTGAACCACTGCAGGTTGTCGGCCATCTCGACCAGCGACGAGAAGCGCATGTCGATCTCGGCCTGGCCGCCGGTGGCGACCTCGTGGTGCTGGCACTCGACGCGGATACCGACTTTCTGCATTTCCATGACCATCTCGTTCCTGAGGTCATTAAGGGAATCGGTAGGGGAAACGGGGAAGTAACCTTCCTTGTGACGCGGCTTGTAGCCCAGGTTGGGGAACTCTTCGCGGCCGGTGTTCCAGGCCCCTTCGGATGAGTCAACGGCGTAGAAGGAGGTGTTCGCGCTGGAGTCGTAACGGACGTCGTCGAAGATGAAAAACTCCGCCTCGGGCCCGAAGTACGCGGTATCGGCGATGGAGGTCGAGTTCAGGTAGGCCTCGGCCTTGCGGGCGATGTTGCGAGGGTCGCGGCTGTAGTCTTCCTTTGTGATCGGGTCATAAATGTTGCAGATGAGAGACAGGGTCGGAACCGCGATGAAGGGATCCAGCCTTGCCGTGGTGGGGTCCGGGATGATGATCATGTCGGAGGCGTGAATCGGCTGCCAGCCACGGATGGATGAGCCGTCAAAACCCTGCCCTTCCTCGAAGGTCTCCTCGCCGAACTCACTCATCGGCACGGAAAAGTGCTGCCAGGTACCGACGAAGTCCATGAATTTGAAATCGACCATCAGCGCCCCAATTTCTTTGGCAAACTCCACTACTTTTTTTGGTGTCATCTTCAGTCTCCTTTAGACATGTGAATGAATCAGTTAGTTGTATGCGCTCTCGGAATGCTGGGTCTGGTCGAGGCCGATGATCTCGTCTTCCTTCTCCACCCTGAAGCCGATGGTCTTGTCGATGATAAAGGAAATCACCAGGGTAACGACGACGGCATAGGCGGCAGCTGCGCATACTGCTGTCAGTTGGATGAGAAACTGTTTTCCATTGCCGGAGAGAAGCCCCGTGGCGCCGACCGTGGCAAAGACGCCGGTCAGCAGCGCCCCCGTGGTCCCGCCGATACCATGCACCCCGAAGCAGTCCAGCGAATCGTCGTACTTGAACTTCGCCTTCATCATGACGCCGAGGTAGCAGATCAAGCCGCCGGCAATGCCCATCAGGATGGCGGCTCCCGGCTGCACGAAGCCTGCAGCGGGGGTGATTACGACCAGACCCGCGACCACGCCGGAGCCGAAACCAAGGGCCGACGGTTTGCCCGCATGGATCCACTCAGCGATCATCCAGGTGAGGCCTGCCATGGCCGGAGCGACCATTGTGGTAGTCATCGCCAGGCCGGCTAGTCCGCCTGCGGCGTCAGAGCAGTTGGGCCCGACGATCGCGGAGCCTGCGTTGAAGCCGAACCACCCGAACCAGAGCACACCCACCCCAAGCAGCGTAAGCGGCAGGCTGTGCGGAGCCATGCGCTCCTGCGGAAAGCCGTGACGCTTGCCCAGGAAGTAGAGGACGACGAGCGAAGAGATACCGGAAGAGAGGTGCACGACCGTGCCGCCGGCAAAATCGAGCGCGCCCATCTTGGCCAGCCAGCCGTCACTCATCCAGACCCAGTGCGCCAGGGGGTCGTAGACCAGGGTGGTCCAGGCCAGCACGAACACGCAGTAGGCGGAGAACTTGATGCGCTCAGCCAGAGCGCCGGAGACCAAAGCGACGGTGATCATGGCGAACATGCACTGGTACATTGAAAAGACGAATCCGGGGATCGCCCCGTGCTCAGTTGCGACGTTCTGGAATAGGGCGTACACCGGGTTGCCGTCCTTGAAACTGATCAGGCCGTTCAGCATCGCTTTGCTGAAGTTGCCGAGCAGTCCGTGACTTATGTCAGGTCCGAAGGAAAGTGTGTATCCGATCACAACCCACTGCACACCGACAATCCCCATGGCAACGAAGGAATGCATCATGGTGGAGAGCACGTTTTTCTGCCGCACCATGCCGCCGTAGAAGAGGGCGAGGCCGGGTATCATGAAGAGGACCAGGGCCGAGGCGACCAGCATCCAGGCGGTATCACCTGTGTTGAGGATCGGGTCGACATTCTTGGGGGTCGCAGGGGCGGAAACCGCGGGTGCTGCTGTTGTGGCGGCTGCTGTTGTGGCGGCTGTTACTGTTGTTGCAGGTGCTGTTGCTGCAGGTGCGGGTACGGGTGCAACTTTTTCTTCGGCAAAGGCCGCCATCGGGGTTAAGAGAAGGCAGGCAGCAAGCATAAGCTTGGTAAAGGGAACCGTGACATTGTGTTTGATGGTGGTTGGGGCGCCGGTCATTGTGTCAGCTTCCGCATGAGCCATACTGAGGATACTTCTTCGTACCATGACATTCTCCATTGATTGATTGATTGAATTTTTTCAAATTTGGCAGTTAGATGGCTTCGTCGCCTTTCTCTCCGGTCCTGATCCTGACTGCATCTTCCAGCGGCAGAACGAAGATCTTACCATCCCCTATCCTGCCGGTTTTAGCGGTCTGCTCGATCGCATCCACTGCCTTGGCGACCAGATCGTCCGCGACGGCGAGCTCTAGCTTCACCTTCGGGATGAAGTCAACCACGTATTCCGCACCTCGATAGAGCTCCGTGTGACCCTTCTGACGGCCAAAGCCTTTGACCTCGCTGACCGTAATCCCCTCGATGCCAATCGCGTTCAAGGCACCCTTCACTTCGTCCAACTTAAACGGTTTGATGATGGCTTCTATAAGCTTCATTGCTTACCTCCTCCTCTACTTAATGTTTGCATCGCTGCAACCGGCGTGTCTGAGCAAAGTGCGTACCAGTACATCTGTAGACTGAAGACGCAAAATGGCAGCCACATCTGCATATTTTTCATGCAAATGCGCTGCCTAATGAGGTAAAAGCCTCCCTCCCGCTGCCAGAGTGCCTTTCCCGTGGACGAGCCACGTCCACGCAGACAATATGTACAGGTGTGGTGATAAGGGCATTTAGCGTGCCAGCTCGAATGTAGGCGCGCAACCGGCTGATAACGGTGCGTTTGCCAGGCGTGGGCCTGTGGCAGCGGAGTTCGACGCTTAATTGATAGGTAGAACCGGCTATTTTTTGTGCAAACAAGCCCTATTGAGCGGAAGATTGCTTATAGTTTCTCATTTTTTTTGGCTTCACCCGACACGTCGGAAGATACTACACACAAACGGCTATACCGTGTGAGGTATAGCCGTTTGTGTGTGCTTTCCAGGATATCATGCGCCTGCTGGGTGGTGACGCTCTGTATCAGGGCTTCAGGCACCCTTTTCTTCCCCACCTGCTGTTGGCAAAGCATCCGTTCCCGCAGCTTCAGCACCCAGTTCAGGCGTATCCGACAATGCTGAGGTGCCTATCCTCGGAACTGCAGCACCTTTTTTTACGAGCTGCGCGAAAAGGATGTCTAGCATGCCCCCCTTCTCTCCGGCAACCAGGATGTCAGGAGTGATGCGCACGTTCCCCTCGGCGATTTTTTTGATTAACTCGATTGCCGTGACCGCTTCCTGACCGAGCGCCTCGTTTTGTTTCCGGTACGCTGCGGCAGTTGCCTGGCCGATTGCCTCGATCTTTTTCGCCTCCCCTTCGCCGCGCAACCTGACCCCCTCAGCGTCCCCCTGGGCAAGCACGATGGTCTTCTGCTTCTGTTGCTCGGCGACCTTCACCCCGATCTCGGCCGTTACCAGTTCCCCCTGCTGATTTGCCGTCGCACGTGTCTTCTCGGTAGAAATCCTGGCCGCTTCCGCCTCCTGCTGCATGGCGAACATTTCCTTTTGCTGCTCGGCGATGATTCTTCTGGTCTGAGTCTCCATCAGTTCCTGAGGCAGTTTGATCTGGCAGATGAGCACGGAGACGCACTCCACGTGGTACTTCTCAAGCCCCTGCCTGGCCCGTTCCTCGGCATTGGTCTGCTCGTTTTGGCGGTTCTGCATGAAGTTCATGGCCGAGGTGGAGGACGCCTGGTTACGGAATGAGGAATCGATCATGGGGTGGATTACGTGCAGTATCAGGTTTTCGATGGACCCTACTTTGGCCACCAGATAAGGGGCTTGATCCGGACGGACGCGAACCACGACCTTTACTGAAACGTCGATCGGAAAGCCGTCCTTGGAAATAACCAGGAGCTGATCGAATCGGGTGTCATCAGTGCTGTCCCAGTCAATGGTAATGTTGGTGGTATCGATTATGTAGGGGATGTAAGCGCGCTTGTTCAGGTAGTACCGGCCCGGACCGGCCACTTCTTCCTGGATACCGCGGAACCCCTTGGGCACCACGTAACGCTCCCGGGCCTCCTCAATCACCACATCCCCTTCGGTCTGGGACGAGGTCAAGCGTTTCTTCATTTCCTCGGTCGGTTCTTCGCCTATGTTCGAGATGAGCACCGCTACCTGACCGCGTTCGACCACCGCGACGTCGTCCAGTTCAACTTTGAACATGAGCGGGTTGATGTAGTAGGTGCCAGGGCGCAGCACGTCCAGCTGCGGCCCACGCTGCCCGCCGCCGGCGAGGAACTTCGGGCCGTCCTGGTAGTCGTCATGAACATCGACCGACTTGGCGATGAACTCCTTCTCGGGAAGCGGGCTTCCGTCCAGAGCGGTGACCAGGCCGATCTTCCCAGCGGGAACCACCGTTGCCTCGTGGATCTCCACTTTGAACAGGTTCAAGTTGATCCGGTAAGTGCCAGGCCGCAAGATGTCGATCTGTGGTCCCTTCTGCCCACCTTTCTCAAGGAAGGCTTGGCCGTTTTCGAAGTTGGAGTGGCTGGGGACGCTCTGCGCCAAGAGTCGTCCCGCCGGAATTTGCGTCCCATCGGCGGAGGTAACCACTCCAATTTTCCCCTTATCGATACTGACGGCGTCACTCTTGGTGACGCGGAAAAGGTACGGATTGATTCGGTACTTCCCTGGGGGGAGAATCTGGATCTGGGGCCCCTTCTGGCCGCCGTTTACCAGGAACGCCTCGCCGTCCTGAAAGGCGTTATGGCCTTCCACTACGCTGGCGAAGATGCGCCCCGGCGGAATGGGCTTGCCGTCGATGGACTCTACGGTCCCGATCTCGCCGTTACTAATCTCAAGGAAACC
>Ga0364919_10276_pt1 | contig 20920 bp, 17 predicted proteins | sample SorcelJu500001C7_2_FD_206953 | JGI IMG/M metagenome (GOLD analysis project Ga0364919, IMG submission 206953) | Enriched cells from Trout Bog Lake Hypolimnion, Wisconsin, USA - BchlTB.June20.5000.01.C7 | ecosystem: Environmental > Aquatic > Freshwater > Lake > Hypolimnion/Profundal zone | place... | reverse complement strand
TTCAGGAAGCCCCTCGCTCTCTCGAATCCGGCCGCTTCTTTTCCCGCTTCCCGGCGTTAACTTCGTTTCCACTGGACGCGAGCGAGCGACCTTAGATCGAGCTTCTCCGGGCGAGGCAGACAAGCCCATCGTAACGTCCATTCCTTGACAAACACGGCAGCCCACGGCTCTATGTAGTGGACCGAGACCGTACTATGCGCAGACTCTTGATGTTGTTACTCGTGCTTGACATGGCCTCGATTGCCGCACCGGCAGGGATGCCGAGGTTGGTGATCGATGATGACGCGTATGTCGAACAGGTTGCCAAAGTATGCGCGCAGCTCAAGGCGGACCAGAAATTGATCTCTGCCGAGGTGTTGCGCGCCCAGATTCAGCCAAAAGGGTTTGCGCTTAGGCCTGTTTCCCTTTCCAAACGCAAACTGGATGGGCCCGATCTCTACAATTTTCTGCGTCAAAGCACCCTCGCGGTTGGCACTTATTACAAATGTCCGGATTGCGGGGAGTGGCATTTCAACGGGAGCGCCGGCTTCGCGGTGGGAGAGGAGATTGTCTGTACCTGCTGCCACGTGGTCCTGGGCGAGGATGAAGGGGTGAAGGAATCCTACCTAGTGGCCGCCGATGCGCTAGGCCATGTTTTTCCTGTCCGGACCGTCCTGGCGGCGGACCCCGAATCGGACACGTGCTTTCTGCGGCTTGGCGGCTGCGCTCTCCGCCCGCTGGCGCTCCGCACGGAGGTTCGCGCGGGGGAACGCGTTTATTGCCTGAGCCATCCTGGCGGCTACTATTTTATGTTCACCCAGGGCATGGTGGCCCGGTTGAATCTCAGGCCAAACGAGGTCTATGACGACCACGGTCATACTAACGGATCGTTCACACGCCCGATCCTCTTCCTCAACGTGACCGCGGAATTTGCCCCCGGCTCCAGCGGCGCCCCGGTTGTCGACGACGACGGGAATGTCGTCGGACAGGTCGCCAGCATCGCCGACGCCGGCGAACCCCCGGCGGGAGACACCAATGCGCCCGCGTCGCCGAGCGTTCCGGTTCGGTTTTGCACCGCGACCGAGGAAATCCTTCGATTGTCAGACCCGGCTCTGAAAGCGCGCTCAAATCGGACACCGGCCAAGACCGAACCAAGAGTGGCGCCCCATCGGCCCGGGGGACTCTCGATCCGCCGCCCGATCTGTCCCAAACGCGCGCGCGGTTGAATTTGACAAGCCGCGCCCACGTCACACAGACTGTGTCGCGATCTTAGTAAATCATGAAAACTTACTCGGCTTTGTCGGCGGTGGCTTGCCTTCTTGTGGCGGCCCCGGTTGCGGTGCGGTCCAGCGCGGTCCCAACTCCCCTGGTTTATGAAACTCCCAAAGAGTTTTTCGGCAGCGGCGATTTTGATGGCGATGGACTGACCGATGTGGTCATCGTGGACAAGGAAACCGGCAAATACCGGCTGGGTTACCAGCAGAAGAGCGGGGGCTTCTTATGGGTTGATTGCAGGCCGACCGGTCTCAAGACGGTGGCGGGCTTCAGTATCGGCAAGCTTCTATCGCCCAAGCTGGACGCGCTCGTCTTTGCCGCCCCGGACGCTAACCAACTCGTGGTGGTGGACGCGCCCAGTCCCACCGCTCCCGGCAAGCCGGTCGCGGTTTCCTTTACCGCCGGGATGGGCCCCAGCACCGTCGTCGCTTTGGGTGTGGGCGGGACGGGAAGCTCGCCGTTGGCCGACCTGTTTGTGGCGAGCATCTACAACTCGCCTGATCCAAACCTCGGCAGTCTGTTGCGTAACGACAAGGCGGAGTTCCCTTCGATTGCGGACGCGCCCTTGTCGGGAGCCGCTTCGCACGGCAATCATCTTTCGCTGGCGGCGGGCCAGCCCGAGCTGCTCTGCCTGTTGGTTTCCGATGAAAAAGGGGACGCTTTCCGCGCGGATGATTTGGCTAGCGGCAAGCCAGTCACGGTGGCGACGGTAACCGGACTTCCCGCCGGGTCGGACTACACGGCGGGCAATTTTCGGGGGACGCCGCTCCGCGAGTTCATTTTCTACAAACCCGGCGAAAACAACCTCCTGGTTCGGCCCGTTGAGAAGGACGCTTCGGGACTTTTCCACTTCGGCGCGGGTAACTCGTTCGACCTGGGCCAGCCAGTCAGGCGGGTCGTTGCCCTCAACGATCAGGATGAGAAGCGGCTCTTTGTCATCTTCGGCGAAGGCCAGACGGCCGGCGTTTACAGCTTCGACGGCGAGAAAGCGCCGACCCTGGTTCAGTCAATCCAGGCCACTAACGATCAGTTTACTTGCGCCGCAAGCCTTCCGACCGGTTTCGTCGCGTTCCTGCAACTGACCGGCGGCAAGTTCTCGAATCGCTATCAGACCTACAACACCTCGCCGTCTGGCTACACCGCCGCCACCTTTGGCAAGCTGGCATCCCTGGCGGATAATGATAACATTACCGTGCCCGACATCTCCGCGCGCATCACGGCCACCTCGGCCGGCGCGAAAGCGGAGGACATGACGATCTACACCAACTCTATTCCCGGCACTCGGGTCAATTATGTTATGGTCCCCATTCCGGCGGGTGAGTTCGTCATGGGCAGCCCGGAGAGCGAGAAGGCGCGAAAGCCGGACGAGGGGCCCCAACACAAGGTCAAGATCGAGCCGTTTTGGATGGGCCAGCACGAAGTAACCTGGAACGAATACGAATTGTTCATGTACCCTGATGAAGAACGCCGAACACGGGGCACGGTGCCGACCGACGCCGCCGGAGATAAGCTGGCTGACGCCGTCACCCATCCGTCCAAGCCCTACGTCGAAATGAGTTTTGGCATGGGCAAGGATGGTTTTCCAGCCATCAGCATGACCCAGCACGCCGCTAACAAATATTGCCAATGGCTAAGCGCCAAGACCGGCCAGTTCTATCGCTTACCCACCGAGGCAGAGTGGGAATATGCCTGCCGCGCGGGCACGACCACCCCCTATTTCTTTGGCGATGATCCGGCCAAGCTCGGCGATTACGCCTGGTTCGAGCAGAATAGCGATTTCAAATATCAGAAAGTCGGCAAGAAAAAACCCAACCCTTGGGGCCTCTACGATATGTACGGCAATGTGGTCGAGTGGGTGCTCGACCAATACGATCCGGAGTTTTATAAGCAGTCCGCCGGTGGCGCCGAGGTGGTCGAGCCGTGGAATAAGGCGGTCAAGCCGTATCCCCTCTCCGTGAGAGGCGGTTCTTGGGACGACGAGGCATCCATGTGCCGCAGCGCGGCGCGCCGCGGCTCCGATCGCGCGTGGAAGGCGCAGGACCCCCAATTGCCCAAGAGCATTTGGTATTTCTCCGACGCCCAGTGGATTGGCTTCCGCATCGTGCGCCCCCTCAAGGTGCCCTCCACCGAGGCGATGCAGAAATACTGGACAAGCGGCGTCGAGCGCGACTAGGCTGAACTATTCGCGGACTTTTCGTATGAGTCGTCAATTACCCGCTCAGAATTGGACGACGTTGGAAGCGGGGTTTCCCCTCCTCAAACGCCTTCGCCGGGTAGTCCTTCCCACCCCGACGAGGCGGAGGGGGCTTATCGAATTTTCACCCTAACTAATCCATCCTATACATAAACAAAAACGCAACATGCAAGAGCAAATGAACAACCTATTGTCCGGGGTTTCGCGCCGGCAGTTCTTGAAAAGCTCGACGGTGGCCGCGGTGGCTGCGGCGAGCTTTCCGACCATCCTTCACGCCCAGACCAAGCAGCCGATCAACGCCGTGATCATCGGCATCGGCGGCCGCGGCGGCGGCGCCGGCGGGAACTTCCTCGAGGCCGCCAAGACGATCGGCGTCGAGGCGAAAATCGTGGCCGTCGCGGACATCTTCCCCGACGCCGCCAACCGGGGGCGGGACAGCTTTGGCGTGCCGGCGGAAAAGTGTTTCAGCGGGTTCGACGCTTACCGGAAGGCCCTTGCCGTTCCGGACGTCAATTACGCCATTCTGGCCACTCCGCCGGGCTTTCGGGCGGTGCATTTCCAGGCCTGCGTCGAGGCCGGAAAGAACGTGTTCATGGAGAAGCCGGTGGCCGTCGACGGCCCGACTTGTCGCGTCATGTATGCGGCCGCGGAGGCTTCCAAGCAGAAAAACCTCAAAGTCGCCGCCGGCACGCAGCGCCGACACCAAGCCGGTTATATCGAGACGATTAAACGCATCAAGGACGGCGCTATTGGAGATGTCGTTACTTTGCGCGCTTATTGGGTCAACGGCGGACCGATTTGGCACCGCGGCGACACCGGAAGCACCGAACTCGAACGCCAGATCCGAAACTGGTACCATTATATCTGGCTGTGCGGCGATCATATCTGCGAACAGCATGTGCACAACCTCGACGTCGCGAACTGGATCATGGGCGCTCACCCCGTGAAATGCTGGGGGCAGGGCGCCCGTCAGCAGTTAGAGGGCAAATCCGGCGAAATCTGGGATAACTTCGCCATAGAATACGAATACGGTAACGGGGTCCACTTGTTCAGTTACTGCGGGCAGATCAAACGCGATTGGTCCTCCGTCAGCGAAGCGGTTCACGGGACCAAGGGCACTTCCAACGCTTCCGACCGCATCGCGCCCGCCGGGGGGACGGCGTGGCGTTTCCGCGAAAAGGCGATCGATCCCTACGTCCAGGAACACATTGATCTCATCAATGCCATTCAGAATGACACTCCCCTCAACGAGGCCAAGCAGGTTACGGACAGCACCCTCACGGCGATCATGGGCCGCGAGGCCGCCTACAGCGGCGCCGGCGTGGAATGGGACGCCGTCCTGAACTCGAAGTTCGCCTACGCCCCGGATCAATTGTTCAAAGATTGCTCCCAAATGGAATGGGGAGCCTTCCGGACGCTCCAGCCTCCGATGCCCAGCCAGCACGATATTCTCAAAGACCCGCCGGTGGTCCCCGTCCTTAAGGCGTAAACAAAATCGGACATAGTTTCGTAGCGCGCGCCCCGCCGAACCCGGCGGGGCGTTTTGCTATCCGGGCTTTTCCTTGTGTCTTCGCATCCTGGAGTTACAATAGCTCTATGATTTCTCAACGGTGGCGCCCTGTGGCGCTCTCGGGGATCGCGGTCCTGGCGATTTGGGTGGTCGCGCTGGCAGGCTTTTCCATGGCCAGGAATGCCCGAGTCACGGCCGAGAAGGTTCAAGCGTACGCTGAATCGGTGGACTTGGCCAAACTGTCCGGCGACGCGCGGGCGAAGGCCCTGCGAAAATTGGAGGACTTGCTCAACGCGCTTTCGGCGGACGAGCGTCGCAAGGCGCGATTGGATGGCGTTTCGTGGCGATGGTTCGACGTGATGACGGAGGAGGAGAAGGCCGCCTTCATCGACGCCACCATGCCCACAGGCTTCAAGCAAATGCTCGCTTCGTTCGAACAGTTGCCCGAGGAGAAGCGGCGCCGCACCGTGGACGACGCGCTCCGGCGGTTGCGCGAAACGCAGGTGAAGCTGCGCGGGGCCGCCGGCGACCCAAATCCAGGGACCAACGGGGCGCCGGCGCTCAGCGCTGATTTACAGACCAAGATTCGGAAGATCGGCTTGCAAGCATTCTACAGCCAATCTTCGGCCCAGACTAAAGCCGAGATGGCGCCGGTGCTTGAGGAACTGCAGCGGGTTATGGAGAGCGGCCGTCCGTTTCATAATCGATGAATTCCCTGCGCTTGCCGGGTGGCGGACAGAGCCAGGGGGGGGCGTTCACGCTGATTGAGTTGCTGGTCGTTATCGCCGTCATAGCTCTCCTGGCCTCGATGCTAATGCCCGCGTTGAGCCGGGCGAAGGAGGTGGGACGCGCCACGGCGTGCCTGAGCAATTTGCACCAAATCGGCCTGGGCTTCCAGCTCTACGCGCAGGACAACAACAACCGGTTGCCAACCATGCGCGACATGCCTTTGACCGGCACCAACCAGTTACCCGCACCAGACCAAGTTCTTTCCAACCAGGTCGGCAGCGTCTTCGTCTTTCGCTGTCCTTCCGACAAGTTGCCATCCGACCAGCCGAAACGCCGGCCGCTTTCCGAAGCCACCTATTTCGCCCAGACCGGCGGCAGCTACGCTTGGAATCCTTTTCTCAATGGGCAGGACGCCGACCACCTCAGTGTTCTCGGAATGGACTTTAACCCGCACGAAATTCCCTTGATGTATGATAAGGACAAATTCCATGCGTTGCGGGGAAAGAACAAAGCGTGCAACTTTCTCTATGCCGACGGACATATCAAAAACCTGTTGGCGATCCCCGGCACAGCCAGCGGCTCGCGCTGAATTGTTGCGGAAAACAGGCCGATAGCAACGGCTACGATGATACTGTGATTCAACTCAAGCATGTCTCTAAGAAGTTCGGCCGGCACCTGGCCGTCGCCGACTTAAGCCTGGAGGTTCCGTCCGGCGAGATCTATGGCCTGCTGGGCCATAATGGCGCGGGCAAAAGCACCGCCATCGGGATGATGCTGGGCCAAGTCTGGCCGACCGGGGGCGAAGTGAGGATTTGCGGATTCGAAGTGACCAGCCGCCGGCGTGAAGCGCTCGAAAAGGTAGGGGCCATTTTTGAGAGCCCTGCCTTTTATGATTACCTGAGCGGGCGCAGAAATCTGCAGATTCTCAGCTCCTACACCGCGAGCACCCCCTCCGCCCGCATTCAGGAGGTTATCGAATGGGTGGGACTGGGCGCCCGGGCCGACTCGAAAGTGCGAACTTATTCGCATGGCATGAGAGCTCGGTTGGCTCTGGCGCAGGCCCTTTTGCCGAAGCCCGCCCTCCTCATCCTGGATGAACCGAGCGACGGCCTGGATCCTGAAGGCATCCACGAAATGCGCCAGACGATCCTCCGGCTCCAGCGGGAGATGGGGCTGACCATCCTGCTCTCGTCGCATCTGCTCACGGAGGTGGAGCAGCTCTGCACGCGCATCGCGGTCTTGAACCAGGGACGGAAGGTCTTCGAAGGTGCGCTGGCCGAAACACGGCGGCAAGAGAAATGGGTGCGGCTCCGGGTAGGCGATTTCGCGCTGGCGGTTCGAGCTTTGCGCGAACAGGGCTTGATTGCCGACCATCGCGACGGTTCGCTGGTCTGTCCCGCCCCGGGAATTGGCGCCGACCAGATCGTTAATTTCCTGGTGCGGCAAGGCATATCCCTTTTCGAGATCGCCCCGGAGCAGGAGACCCTTGAGGGCTTCTACCTAAGGCTGATGGACCGCCAGCATGAAGTCGCATAACCGACGCTATGTTCTACAACCATCTCCGCGGCGAACTCTGGAAACTTTTCGGCAAGAAGCGAACTTATATTGGGTTTGGGACTTTCTTGCTGGCCCAAAACGCCATGCTGCTCCTGTTTCACTTCACCCATTGGCAGGAGGGGATGGAGCGTAACTTGGCGGGCAACGGTTATCCGGCGCAGGATTATGTGTCGGCGCTGACGGTGGCTCTGATCATGCTGATCCCGCAGATCGTCATGTTGATGCCGCTCTACATCGCGCTGGTGGGGGGCGACCTGGTCGCCAAGGAAGCGGAGGACGGGACGTTGCGGATGATTCTCTGCCGGCCGATCTCGAGGTTCCAGTTGCTGACGGCGAAATGGGTCGCGGGAATGATCTTCGCAGCCGTGCTGGTGTTGGTCCTGGGAGCAACCGCGCTTGGTTTCGCTCGATGCTGGTTTCCCTGGAAGGGCATGTTCGTCTTCGCGCCCGGCATGGTTTTCAATGCCCTGAGCGCCAGCGAGGGCCTCAAACTCTACCTTTGCTCGCACCTCTTCCTGACGATCAACGCCAGCGTTATCCTCGGGATCGCCTTCATGTTCTCCTGCTTCAACATGAAGCCGGCTGCCGCCACGATCCTGGCCCTGTCGTTCTTGTTCGTTAATGTAGTAATGGAGGGCATCCCGTTCTTCGAGAATTACCGACAATGGTTGTTGACGCACTACTTCCAGGTTTGGCTGCTGGTCTATTCCCAGCCAACGCCTTGGGAGCGGTTGGGGGAATCCCTCTGTGTGCTCCTGGCGTTCAGTTTGACGAGTTTTTTGATCGGCACCGCCGCCTTCCAGGCTCGCGACATCAAATCGTGACACGCGCGACGGCGCTTTGCCCCTGATAAGAAGTGAAGGCAGAGACGAAACCGGGCGTCGGAACCCAGCCGCGGGAGCCTGTTGGCGGGTGGTTGTTCATATCGTGGTCGGGCCAGGGAAAGTATTTGGCCCACCCACCCGCATTCAGCGCATGAACAGAATGCGAGGCGCTTGCGATTGGTTTCGAGCTTGCTCGGTCTCCGCGCCGCGTTATATTGCGGGCAGAACCGCATGATCGATGCCATCCCATGAAGATACGAGTTCGTTTCGCTCCCAGTCCTACCGGTTTTCTGCATATTGGCGGAGCCCGGACCGCGTTGTTTAACTGGCTTTATGCCCGCCATACGGGCGGTGTTTTCCTGCTGCGCATCGAGGATACCGATGCCGCCCGCAACACGCAGGAAGCCGTGAACGTCATCCTCAGCGGTCTGCGCTGGCTCGGATTGGACTGGGATGAAGGCCCGATTTCCGGGGACGCAACCGGCCCGAGCAAGGGCGGTGTCGGGCCCTATTTCCAAAGCCAACGCAAGGAAAACTATCAGCGCCGGGTCGAGGCTCTGCTCGCGCGCGATCTAGCCTACGAGCATGAGGGCGCGATTAAGTTCAGGATGCAACGCGATCCCATTACGATTCCCGACCTCGTGGTGGGCAACGTGCGACGCGAGCTAACCGACCGCGAGCAGGTCGAGCCGGACTTCGTGATCGTGCGTTCGGACGGCCAGCCAGTATTCCACCTGGTCAACGTGGTGGATGACCTCGAAATGAACATTACCCATGTGATTCGCGGGGAAGACCACCTCAGCAACACCGCCAAGCATATCGCTTTGTTCCAGGCCTTCGGCGTTCCACCGCCCAAGTACGCCCATATTCCGCTGATTCTGAACATCGACGGGACCAAGATGAGCAAGCGGGACAAAGGGGCCTCGCTCCTGACCTACAAGGACGAAGGTTATACGCCAGAAGCCGTCGTGAACTACTTGGCCTTGTTGGGATGGTCCCCCAAGGGCAATCGGGAAAAGTTGCAACTAAAGGAACTTATCGAGATGTTCGACTTGCCCCAGATCCTGCGTCATAACGCCCGGTTCGACATGGCAAAGCTGAATTGGCTTAGCGGCGAGTATATTCGGGAGATGAGCGACGATCGATTCTACGAGCAATGCGTTCATACGCTGGCGAAGGCGGGTTTGGAAACCGGTAAGTTTCCGATCGCGTTCGTCAAGGCCGCTTTGGACACTTGCAAGGGCAAGTTCAAACTCTTTAGTGAATTGCCGGCCTACTGCGGGTTTTACTTCAAGGCCGTCGTCAATTACGACCCCGAGGCCGTTAAGCGCGATTTCACGGCCGAGAACCAACCGCGTTTGGCGCGGTTACGCGAGGCGCTGGCAGCGCTTGAACCCTTCGATCACGAACACGTTGGCGCTACGCTGGCGGCTGTCGCCAAGGAATCCGGCGTGAAGACGGGGGTACTCGTCCATCCTACTCGCTTGGCTTGTTGCGGCGCTACCGCCGGTCCCAGCCTCTACCACCTGATTGCGATCCTGGGTAAGGAACAAACGCTCGCGCGCATCGACCGCGCGATTCCTCTGATGGCGTAGTTTTGGGCGGCGTCCGGCTGCCAGATACCTGGCAACGTCAGTTCGTCCGACGTCGGTAGAACCCATGAGTTTCGCCTCAGCCCGAGCCGTCTGGTCCTAGCCCCGCGCCAGGTTCCGGTTCTTGGCCCGAGATTCTTCGCCCAGACGGGCTTTAAACGCGATTACTTTTGCCCGCAGGTCGTCATCGCCCACCGCGAGGATTTGCACGGCCAACAGGCCGGCGTTGCGGGCGCCATCGATGGCAACCGTTGCAACGGGCACGCCGCCAGGCATCTGAACAATCGAAAGCAATGAATCCAAGCCTTTGAGCGCTTTGGTCATCATGGGAACACCGATGACCGGTAGCGGAGTGAAGGCGGCCACTACGCCCGGCAGGTGGGCCGCGCCGCCCGCGCCCGCTATGATGACCCGCAAACCGCGTTCATGCGCGCTGGTGGCGTAGAGCGCTAAGTCCTGCGGCGTTCGGTGGGCGGAAATAACGTTCACCTCGGCTTCCATTCCGAATTCGCCGCAAACGTCCGCGGCAGCTTTCATCACTGGCCAGTCAGAATCGCTTCCCATGAGGATGCCGACGACAGGAGCGCTTTTCGATTTCATAATGCCCTTGAGTTTAGCGCTTGGAGGGGCGTTGGGCAAACCCGGAATCAATCCTCCCTAGCCGATGGGCGGTGCTATGGGTTGTCGCTTGGCGGCGCGAAGCGACTCCTGGCTTCGAATAATATCGAGACGCTGTTCATCGGTCATGCCGGGTTGACTGGCCTGCAACATCAGGTCGGCAATCTCTCGATCCAGGGCTTGATTTCGCAGGCGCTGGGCGACGTCCGCAAGCTGCTGGGCGGGATTGGGGATAGCTCGCGCCTCGGTCACCGCCTCGGTAACAAGGTTCCTCATCTCGGGCGCGACCAAATCGGCAACGAAGGCTCCGAGGCTGGTCCAGGTCTGCTGACGCTGGGCTGCGAAGCGTTCTTCCACAATTTGCCTCGCCAGCGGGTGCAGAATCCATTCCGGCTTGAGATGCGCCGCAGTCCAAGGCACGAGGTCATCATTTGCCAATAGGAGCTTGAGCAGCCAATATTCTTGAGCGCTGGGGCGTTGCGCCGGGGCGGCGTCTTCAAACGACTCTTCAGCGTCTTCAAGGGACGCCGCCGGTTGGGTATGGGCGAGTTTCTTGAATTCCGCGCGCACAGCGTCCGGCGCTACGCCCAGGCGTAAGGCCGTTTTCTGAGCGTATTTGTCAATGGTAACACTGTTCGCGGTTTTATGGACCGCTTCGGCCATGGCCCCGAGCACGGCCAACCGGCCCTTGTCGGTGCTCACCTCGTTGGTAGCGCAGAGGCGGTTGAGATAATAATCAAAGAATCCCTGCGCTCGTTCAATGACCTCTTTGAATGCCGGACCACCCGAGGCTTTGATAAAGCTGTCGGGGTCATGAGGCTCGGGCATGGTGGCCACTCGCACCGCCAAGCCAGACGCCAAAAGATGGTCAAGGGAACGCACGGCGGCGTTTTGGCCGGCGGCGTCTGAATCGAAGCAGAGAACCACTTCGTTGACGAAGCGCTTTAGAATTCGCGCGTGGTCGGCTGTAAAGGCGGTCCCTTGTGGCGCGACCACATTCTGTATCCCCGCCATGAAGCACGAGATAAGGTCGAGTTGTCCCTCGCATACAATGGCGCTGTCCGCGTCCAGGAGGGCGCGTTTGGACTTGTCGAGACCAAAAAAGATCTTGCTCTTAGTGAAAATGGGCGTTTCAGGCGAGTTAACATACTTGGCGGTCTTCTCGTCGCCCGCCAATACCCGGCCGCTGAACCCAACGACCCGGCCCTGGTCGTCGCAAATCGGGAACATGAGACGTCCGCGAAACCGGTCGTAAAAGCGGTCCGTGCCTTCCTTGTGGAGGATCAAGCCGGCCTTTTCCACCAGGGGCAGCTCGTAGTTCTTGCTCCGCGCCCAATTGACCGTGTCGTCCCAAGCCTCCGGGGCGGCTCCGAGGCGGAAGAGCCTGACCGCCTCCGCGGAGACGCCGCGCTTGGCCAGGTAGTCGCGGGCCAGTTGTCCTCCCGCCTCGTTGGCGAGCGTGATTTGCCAGCGCTGGGTGATCTGCTCATGGATCTCCAGGAGTTGGTCCTTCAGGTGGCGGGCTTGCTGTTGCGCTGGATTCTTGTCGAACGCGAGGGGAATACGCGCCCGCTCCGCCAGCCGCCGGACCGCTTCTGGAAAATCGAGGCTCTCGTATTCTTTAACAAACGTGAACACGTCGCCTCCCTTGTGACAGCCAAAACAATGAAAGGTCTGGCGGTGGGGGTTGACGTTAAAACTAGGCGACTTTTCCCTGTGGAAGGGACACAGCGCCACAAAATTGGCTCCCGCTCGTTTGAGCGGGACATACGATCCGATGATGTCCACGATGTCGCTGGCAGCGCGGATTTGTTCAAGATTGTCCTGCGAAAACATGCCGGCCATAACTCAATCCATTCGAACACGGCATAGTACCGGACATTTGGCATGCCCTCTATCCGCGTCTGTGGAAAGGTAGCCAAAACCGACCCGAGGATCAATTTGCGACTCGGGCTATTTTGGGTATTGAAGCGAGACCCTCTGGGTCAAGAAAAGGGCAGATTGACCTCCTTGAGATGGTACGTCCGGTTGTCGGGGGGAGTGGGTTTGATCAGAAGGAACCCGAGCTTTTTCTTGACGAGCGGGCCGGTGAGCGACTTGTTGAACACGACGGACTGAACGGTTTGCAACGTCGGAAACATCTCGCTGCCGTAAACGTTTTGTTGAAACTTAGTCATGGCCCGAATCTCTGCCGGGTCGAAATACCGGGCGTTGAGGACTGCCAGGAAGCTCAGGAGCACACAGCTATATCGCACTACCCCCGAGACCATGCCCAAATAATACTCGCTGTGTCCAAAAATATCGCTGCCGACAAGTTTGCCGCCGACCCCCCGCTTTATGAGCGAGAAGACCAGATTAATCAGGATGCCCACTCCAATATAGCCAATGATATAGCAGGAGAGTAATCCAAACGCGTGCGTAGTATTGGCGATGTTTTCGCCCAGATCCCGGTAGGCGGCGGAACAGCCAAACAGCACGGCCAGCCATTTAACCAAGTCGATTAACTCCGCCGACATCCCCCGCCTGCGCCCGCTGAGCAGCCCGCCTGCCACGACGGCCACCGCGACGATGTCGAAGACGTTGATTGGTAGCTGATTCATTTTCATACGCCGCTTTTGTAAATTGACCCCGCGCAATGTGCGCGAGAACCATTCCAGTCAGGATAAAGCGATTTTCGTGCCAATCACTCGATCGACCGGCTTCGGAGGGGGAACTCCCGAGGCGAAATCCCGCGCTTTGCCCCCCGAACCAGGGCGGCTTCGCCTTCGCCTCCTTTGGAGGAGGGCAGGGGAGAAGAGGCACCATAGGATGGTTTGCAGGGACAACCCCCCAATCCAATAAAACTTGGTGGACAGCGGTTTGCGCGGCTACGGGGGGGACGCTTTCTGAATTGTAGGCGCGGCGAGTTCCTGTTTTAATGGCCGCGAATGAAAAAGCGTCAGGCGTTGATCCGTCGCGAGACCAAGGAAACCCAGATACGGGTGGAGTTGAATTTAGACGGAGCCGGCAAGGCGGCGGTGCGTACCGGGATCCCTTTTCTCGACCACATGCTGACGCTGTTCGCCAAGCACGCCGTCATGGATTTGAAGCTGCGGTGCCGTGGGGACTTGGAGGTGGACGCCCACCATACCGTAGAAGATTGCGGCCTCGCCCTCGGGCAGGCGCTCCTGCGGGCGCTGGGCGACAAACAAGGCATTCGGCGGTACGGCACGGGGTTCGACCCCCGAAACCCGACATACGGAGAAGCCTACGTGCCAATGGACGAATGCCTGGCGCGGTGCGTCGTCGATTTTAGCGGACGTCCCTTCCTGGTGTGGAGGGGGTTGAACGCCCAGGCGTTCCGGTCCCTCAGCAAGGCCGAAAAAGGGCAGGATATGTCGAGCGCCTTCCGGTTTGGGCTGGCCCGCGAGTTTTTTCAGGCGTTTACGAACGAGGCCCGATGCAACTTGCACCTCGAATTGCTTTACGGAGACGAACCGCACCACATCGTGGAGGCGCTCTTCAAAGCGTTTGCCAAAGCCGTGGATTTTGCCTGCCAGCGCGACGGGCGCATCGCCGGTCAGCTTCCTTCGACCAAAGGAAAACTGTGAGCCGGGTTGAATAGCCCCCAGGTGGACACCGTCGAACCGATGACTGAAAAAGATCATTCCTCGAGTGAGGATCCGGCGCTGGTTCGAGCGGCGCAGCGGGGCGACATGGCTGCCTTTGAGGAGTTGGTTGCCCGGCATCGCGATAAGGTTTTCGCCCGGGCCTTCAGCATGGTAAGGAATGAAGAAGAAGCGGTTGATCTTTCTCAAGAGGCGTGGGTTAAGGGTTGGCAGCGCCTGCCCCAGTTTTTGGGGGAGTCGAGTTTTGGCACGTGGATTACACGCATAATCATTAATCTGTGCCTCGACCATCTGCGGAAGCAAAAACGGCAGCGGTTCGAGTCCATTGAAGCCATGGATGAGGAATCGGGGGGCGTCGAACGGCAAATGCCGGTAGTAACCCCTAATCCGACGGTCAACCTGGAGCGGCAAGAGTTGCGAAAGCGCATCGACCAGGCTCTGGGTCAGTTGTCGCACGAGCATCGTACCGTACTGGTGCTCCACGAATTTGAAGAGATGGAATATAAAGAGATCGCCAAGACCATGGGCTGTTCCATTGGCACCGTGATGTCGCGGCTCTTTTACGCGCGCCGGAAAATGGCGGCGTTGTTGGCGAACCTTAGGCGGGACGATTTGACATGATCGATTACGACTTACAATTGAAACTGCAAGCGCACCTGGATGGGGAACTATCGCCGGCCGAGGCTCGGGGGATCCAAGCGCGATTGGCTCGGGATCCAGAAGCCCGCGCGTTGCTAGCAGAATTGACCGCTACGACCGCTGCCTTGGCGGATTTCGAGGACGGACGGCGGTTGCCGGAATCGCGCGAGTTTTTCTGGTCAAAGATTGAACGGGAAATCCACCGAGATGCCTCATCGGCGTCTCCATCCGCGGCCCTGCCTTGGTGGGCAGGCTGGCGCCGCTGGCTGGTCCCGATCGGCACTGCGGCCATGGTCGCTTTGGCCGGGTTGATGGCGACTCGCCCGGGTTTGGCACCCGAAGCCGAGGCTGAATTAGCGGATCCGGGCGCGTTCACCTACCGTGATTATACGGCCCGGACCACTTTGGTTTGGCTCTCTTATCCCGCGGAAAAGGAATTTCCCGCTGACGATGGCTCAGATACGATGGATTAGCCCATGAGACTCCGAATGAGTGTTGAGGCGTCGGCCGCATGGCTGGTGTGTGCCTTGGTCTGCATTGGACTGGGCGAGGGGAAGCTTCAGGCTGCCGATGCCAAGCTCAAATTGGAGGCCCAACTGATTTGGGCCACTACCGACCATCAATCTCCCGACCCGTCGCATAAGCCGGTGGACGCTGATATCCTGAAGAAGTTGCAGGATCTCCCCCTGAAATGGACCAACTATTTTGTTGTGAACCGGAAGATTATGGAGGTCAGCACGGTGGGGCCCGTCAAGATGGCGATGAGCGAAAAGTGCGAGATCGAGGTAAGGCATGTTGGTAATGGCACTGTCGAGGTAGCCCTGTTCGGCAAGCGCGAGCCCTTGGTCAAACGCACCCAGTCCCTCCCCAAAGGAGAAACCCTGGTGCTTGGCGGCAACGCGCCGAACGCCACCGCTTGGCTGGTGGTATTGAAGCGGCTCGAGTAGGTGGGATCCGGCCGTCGCAACTGGTCTCCGCAGGCTCTTTCTTCCGTTCCCGCAATTCCTCCGGCTTCCCGTTTTTCCTTTCTTTCCCCCCGATTAGCGCTATCTTTCGGCCGACGCTTAGGCGGCGTATTGATGGATGGCGGAAGGTCGGGCTGTTCCCCGCGCCGATCGTCTTTGAACGACCGCCCCAGTTTTGACGATGGACGTAGCGCACATAAGAAATTTTAGTATCATTGCCCATATTGACCATGGGAAGACGACCCTTTCCGACCGGTTGCTGCACCGTACTGGCACCATCACGACTCGGGAGATGGAAGACCAATTGCTCGATTCGATGGACCTCGAAAAAGAGCGCGGCATTACGATCAAAGCGCATCCGGTCACCATGCTTTACAAGGCCAAGAATGGGGAGACTTACGAGCTGAATCTCATCGACACGCCCGGGCATGTGGATTTCTCCTACGAAGTCTCCCGCAGCCTGAGCGCTTGTGAAGGGGCGCTACTAATTGTCGACGCGGCCCAGGGGGTCGAGGCCCAGACCGTCGCCAACGTCCATTTGGCCATGAAGCAGAATCTAGCCATTATCCCGATCATCAATAAGATCGACCTCCCGCACGCCAATATCCCCCAGGCTCGGCAGCAACTGGAGGACATCCTGGCCATCGCCGGCGATTCCGCCATTCTCGCCAGCGCCAAAGAGGGCATCGGCATCGATGAAATCCTCGAGGCCATCGTCGAGCGGGTTCCCGCCCCAGTGCCCACGGGCGTGGGTGTCACCCAAGCTTTGGTGTTCGATTCCTATTTCGACACCTATAAAGGCGTGGTCATCCACGTGCGCGTCTTCGCGGGCGAGCTCAAGCCGGGGATGCAAGTCAAGCTGCTGCACTCCAGCAAGAGCGTCGAGATCAAGGAGGTCGGCAGCTTCAATCCCAAACCCTACGTGCGGGAAAAGCTCGAGCTGGGCGAAACCGGCTACATGACCGCTAATATTAAGAGCCCCCAGGAGGTCCGCATGGGGGACACCGTAACCGATGCTCGGAATCCCAGCGCCGCCCTGGCTGGCTTCAAGGAGATCCACCCGATGGTCTTCAGCGGGATCTATCCGATCAACACCGCGGACTACGAGCATCTCAAAATGAATTTGGGCAAGCTACAGTTGAACGATTCGGCGTTCGTTTACCAGGCGGAAACGTCGGTAGCCTTGGGCTTCGGCTTTCGCTGCGGGTTCCTGGGTTTGCTCCACCTCGAAATCGTCCAGGAGCGGCTCCGCCGGGAGTACGGGATGGACATCATCGCGACCTATCCCAGCGTCATTTATCAAGTCCAGCTTACCGATGGGACGGTCAAAGAGGTGGATAACCCGGCATTCCTGCCCGAGGTGACCTTTATACAGAGCATTCAGGAACCGATGGTCAAGGCCTTCGTTATCTGCCCCAATGAGTACATCGGCGACATGATGGCGCTGATCTCGGAGAAGCGCGGTAATGTGAGCCAGACCGAAACATTGGATACGCGTCGCGTGATGCTGACCACCAAGCTCCCCCTCAACGAGATCCTGATCGATTTCCATGACCGCATTAAGAGCATCACTCGCGGCTATGGCTCCATGGATTACGAGCACGCCGGCTATCAGCAATCCGACATGGTGAAGCTCGACGTGCTGGTCAACGCCGAGTCGGTGGACGCGTTCTCCTGCATCGTGCATCGGGACAAGGCCGAAACCCGGGGACGGGCCTTGGCGGCCAAGCTCAAGGAGGTCATTCCCCGCCAGCAATACGCCGTGGCCATTCAGGCGGCCATTGGCGGTAAGATCATCGCTCGGGAAACCGTCGGATCCCTGCGCAAGGATGTGACCGCCAAGTGCTACGGCGGCGACATCTCGCGCAAGCGCAAACTCCTGGAAAAACAAAAGGAAGGCAAGAAGCGCATGAAGGCTTTTGGCTCGGTGAATATCCCGCAGGAAGCGTTCATCGAAGTGCTCAAATCCTAACCGATTCGCCTTCCCACCTCTTATCCTCATGACATTGCAATGGTTTCTCTCCCGGACGGTTCGGCATGCCACCGCCATGCGCAAGCACGTTCAGAAGTTGCTTAATCACCAGCGCGACATCCTGCCAAAACCAAACGTTGAGAAGCTCAATGCGGCTATCGCCAGCCTTCGGCGCGCGGTCGATGCCAAGGCGGATAACGCCGAGCTGGAAAAACAGATGGTGAAACTGGAGGAGGCCGCCAACAGTTGGCTGAAGCCCTACCCGAATGCGGTTTGGCGTGAAAACGTCGAAGTCCTTCTGGTAGCGCTTGCGGTGGCCATGGGCATCCGCACCTTCTTCCTGCAGCCCTTCAAGATCCCGACCGGCTCGATGCAACCGACCCTCTACGGGGTTACTTCGACCAACCTGAAGAGCGACCCGAACTTCAAGATTCCGACCGGTTTGGAGCGCGCGCGACAGTGGTTCGCGGGCGTTTCCTATATTCATGTGGTGGCCCAGAATGCGGGTAATCTTGACGCTGTCGAGGCGCCCGTGCGCCTGTTGATTTTCAATATCAAGCAGACGCTCTGGGTCGGCGGACGGTCCTATACCATTTGGTTTCCTCCGGACTGGGGGGCCCCGCCCGAGGGCACCCTCGAAAAACGAGCTGAACTGCAGCCAGGTCAATCCTTCAAGCCGGGCGATGACATCGTCAAACTCAAAGTCGCAGCAGGCGACCACCTCTTTGTTGACCGAGTGTCCTTTAACTTTCGCGCTCCGGGCCGCGGCGAAATCGTGGTGTTCGAAACCAAGGGCATCGAGAACTTGCAACAAGATCAGTTTTACATCAAACGGCTCATCGGTTTGGGCGGAGAAAACCTCTGCCTTAAACAGGATTACGAAGTCAAGGGCGTGGATGGGGAGAACCCGGAAAGCACCGTGCCCGTAGGACACCTCGTCGTGGACGGCAAACCGCTCTCTGCCGCGACGCCTCATTTCGAAAATGTGTACTCCTATTTCGGCGCGCCCACCCGCGCTCGAGGCCAGTCCCCGACGAACGTACTGACGTACGCGAAAAACCACTATTTTGGCCACGCGATGATTCGAAATCTCGCGCCCACCCGCGAGTTTCAGATCCGGACCAACCACCTCTTCGTTATGGGCGATAATACGATGAACAGCCTGGACTCCCGCTATTGGGGTGACTTCCGGGCGTCCCAGGTTATCGGCAAGTCCTTCTTCGTTTATTGGCCCATTACCGAGCGGTTTGGGTGGGGTTATCATTAATCGCCGGACAACAAGCCTGCCGGCGCCGCGCGCGTTGCGCCCGCGCCCTTTGGGTGAGGAAGTGATTTCCCGCCCGCGTAACCACTTCTAAATTCTACCAATCCTCAGTGTGGGTCGACTGATCGGGGTTCGTTTAACGACTTATTGGACAGGTTTTTTGACCTTTTTTTCCATTCCAACTTACTTCGGTTCAGCGCCGCTCATGACTCTTTCCGCGTACCGGCGAGGGCGCTGAAAACAACCATTACCACTCCCGTGACGGCCAGTATTAGCGCGCGGAGGCTCGTCGAGGCAGTCCTCACCGGCGAGGCCCTCAAGCGGATGCTCAAGTCTGCGGCGGCATCCACCACCACGGAGCGTTTGAAGGTCAACACCCGGCCTTGCTCCGGAATATTGGCCCGGAGAGCGGCGGGGTTGCTGATAGCGGCGTCCTGTTGCTGTATGAGTCGTTCGGCCAAGCGGAGCAAGGCGGCATTCTCGTCGGCTGAGTTTCGGTCGAGCATTTCCTTCGCGGCCTGTTGGGTGTAGCCGAGTTCCTTGCGGCCATGCAGGTCGCGGAGTTTGGCCGCAAGCGAGGAAGGGGATCCCTCCGCAGCCGTCTGGCGCACATTGAGACCGACGAGAGCTTGTTGAAGCTTAATATTGTGCAGTTGCACTCGGGCGTCCTCGTTAAACGCCGCGTCTTGCGACGAAAGGGCGTAAGCAGCCTGAAAGGCGCGGCGGGCTTGTTGCGGATCGCCTTGTTCCCGGGCGCTGTTGCCTGCGGCCAGAAGGCTCTCCGCCTGTTTGGCGCGCTCATTCTGGAGGGCAGCCTCATTCTGGAGGTAATCCCGCGCGTCCACAGCGGTGGCAGCGCCCACGACTTCCTCTCTCTGAAATTGCAGCGACCCCTCCGCATGTTTGACCTGCCATTTCTCACTCAGAGTCACCCGCCACGTGACGTTTTCAAGCGGAAGATCGAACTTCGGGGCGAGGAGCTCCAGATCCAGCGCGGACGAATTCGGCTCGCCGACCTGGCAGCTATAGAACAGCTCGACAGGGACCAACCTTCCGTCCTGGCCTGGCTGGTCGATGGGGATGAGGATATGATCCCTTTCGCGCCAGGGCCACACGCCGCTTTGGTAGACGAAGGCGAACCAGAAATGCGCGTCCTTGGGCAGCGTAACGCTCAGCAGGCGTTTATCGCCCGGCTGCATCTCCAGGCGAACGTGAGTCAGCATCGTAGCTTCGTCGGAAATGACCGAGGTAAACACCACATTGTTGACGCGGGCAGGCAATAGTTGCACGGCCTCGCGGCGTTCAAGCTGGAGCTGAAGCTCGAAGGCGGGTTCGACCAGACGATAAGCAAAATTGGCGGCGGCAGTTGAGAGGTCTTGTTGCAACACGCGCGGGATGCTCTGCCATTCGGCAGGCTGAAGCCCGGGCGGGAGCGTATCGATCCGCAATTGCAGCCGGCCCGAGGATTGCAAGGTGACGAACCCGCGCTGGAGGTTCACATCGCCAGCCTGCGCGCCGCGCACCGCGACCTGCTTGGCTTGCTCGGGAATCGGGGTTTGGTAGGTGGACTGGAGGAAGTAGGCGCCGATGACGCGACGATGCAATTTGATCTCGAAACCTTGCAGACCGTTCGTTACCGCGTTGGGCACCGGCATGAAGTCAGCCAGTTGATCTCCCTGGAAATGGACGTTTTCGGCGTTGGTAGGCAGGAATACACGGAAGGTCTTGAGGCCGGTGTTATCGATTTGATACTGGAGGTTCAGGGCGACTTTTACCTGCGCTTCATTGACCACCGCATGCTGGAGACTGGTGACCTGGGTCCACGGGTCCACCTGCTCAATCGTAAGCGCCAAGTTCCATGGGACTTGCAAGATCCGGAAGGATAATACGCCTTTCTGACGGACCTCGGAGAGTTGTGGGTCCAACTGGGTGACTCCTTCCGCAACGCCCGCTTGCAGGCGGAGGCCCTGCTCCGGGACGAGCAGAAGCCTGCCCCGCTGTTTGTTAGCCTCGCGGAAGATAAGCCGCGGCGTCTGCCAGTTCTTAGTCGCTTTAATCCCTGGTCCCGCCAGGCTAAGGGCGAATTGCTGCTGCCCTTCGGTCTTGCCCGCCAAGTGGAGAGTGATGACCCGCCCGGCGTCGCTCTTCGCTTCGGTCCAATGGCTGAGCGCCGCTCCGGTGATGGATTCGACGT
>Ga0364919_10275_pt1 | contig 20937 bp, 21 predicted proteins | sample SorcelJu500001C7_2_FD_206953 | JGI IMG/M metagenome (GOLD analysis project Ga0364919, IMG submission 206953) | Enriched cells from Trout Bog Lake Hypolimnion, Wisconsin, USA - BchlTB.June20.5000.01.C7 | ecosystem: Environmental > Aquatic > Freshwater > Lake > Hypolimnion/Profundal zone | place... | reverse complement strand
GTCTGAGACAAGCCATGAAATACCACTCAGTATGGCAATGAAGTATGTGGTAGCTGGTGTGCACCTAAGGCCAGCTACACCAATCGGGATGAAATAGAAAACAAAAAACTGAAGTTCATACCCTGTCAGCCAATCTATTACAAATACAATTAACGTGATAAATATGGTTAGGATAAATGTTGATTTCGGAGTTAGAATGCTTTTGTCGTCTCCCATACAAACTTCCTTCCTCTCTGGTTTGCAGTGATAGGACCTGCACGATGATTCTTGATTCCCTTTTAACCGCCGTTGCCGCAGTGCTTCGAGGCAATCCAGGTTGCTGGTGTTGCATCTTTAACCATCTCTCGAAGTTGGTCGGCCCTATTCGGTTTGGTAATTACTTTCGAGATACCAACCAGGGTGGCCAAGCGAGAAACGTAGGGTGATGCTGCGGCGGTAACCATGAATATCCGGATCCCCGGCAAAATCTCTCGTGCCAGTTTGGACAGTTTGTATCCATCCATTCCCGGCATATTGAGGTCGGTAAACATGATCTCGCAGGGATTTTCCTGTAATATCCGTAAAGCCTCTTCTCCGCTTGTGGCATAGTGTGCATAAATTCCAGTTTGCTCGACAATGGTCTCAACAAGTCTCAGATACCTTGAATTATCGTCCACAAAAATGATCGGGTGAATATCCATTGCGACTCCCATTGACGCGTCGTGATTGCGCATATCCGTTACTTTGAGGAACCGTTTTTGCCGGAAGAATTTGCCGGTTTAGTATAGTGCTCACCGATGTAACTTACGAGATCCTGCGCCATGCTGGCGTTCAGCAAGCTGGTGAAGAGTTCGGGCATGCGCTTGCAGGCGTCTTGCCTGTCCTTTATTGCACAGTCGCGGTAGGCGCGGATGAAGAGATCCCCGAACTCGGAACGGGTAACTTCTTTTCCCAGGAAGTTATACCAGTCCCCCGGAAGGACGAGGGATGCAGCGGTAACCCCTTTTCCGGGGCTAAGGTTGAGATTCAGCTTGTTGCTGCCGTTGGTGCTCTTAAACTCCAAGAATATCTCTCTGCCGCGAGTCTCCCCGGTTGAGCTCCCTTGGGCTGTAGTTTCAGTGGGATAGCTATAGGTCATGGTTCCGCCGGCTATCTCCTTGCTGACTGTGCTAATGGTCGGAGAAAGGCTTCCTTCCCTGTTTCTAAAGATGCTGGAAACTTCGGCGGTAGTGCCACTGTCGATGAGGATGGCTCCCGTACCGGTACGGCAACTAAGGGCGGTAGTCCCCTTCTGCGGGTCGGTCACCATGCCGTCAGGGCTGGAGGAGGCATCAGTCTGATTCCCGACGGTTGCGCCGTTTGCAGCAGATCGGCTGCCCATGCCACCCCGCTTGCCGTGACCGCCTTGTTTCTTCGAACCATCCTGCACGCCTTGCTTGCTGCTGCAAAACTGAACGACCTTCATCTCTGCCCTATTGCGCCAGGTCACACCTTGCTGCGCTAGTTCATGTTCTTCTCGCTGTTGAGGGGTCAGAAAGTCAACCTGCTTTGCAACACCTGCTCTGTCAAGTTCACCCCTTGAGACACTGTAGGTCCCCAGATCTTGGCCGCCCGCCTGATCCTGTTCCAGAACGTTACGTCGGAAGAGGTACCATGAAGTTGTCGTATCGGTTTTGCCGTCAGCAACAAAAGCGAAGCTCCGATCGTCGCTACGCTCAAGGGGAACATCCGAGGCTGCAAAATAGAGCCCCTTATCGAGGCTCGCGACCCCCAAGAAGCCAAGGTGAATCATGTCGAAAAGATACGCCGCGTCGCCATCGATAAGAACCAAGTGCCCTGCGCTTTCAGGCGGTCGCTGCACCTGGTAACCTCGCAATTTTTCCCGCATGAAGTCGAACAGTTTATCGTAATCACTCTTTTGATACTCGGAGGAACGCAGATTTTTGTTGTCGGGATAGGCTTTGACGGCAGCCGTCACGCGTTGGGCCATGAGTACCGCTTGCGGTAGTCTTGCTACCAGCCAATCCTTATTGCCTTCCCAGACCTGACTTTGCTCGGCGGCTTTGGCCAACTGTTGCTGTTGGTATGTATCAGCAAGGTGAGCGTCCCTTCCTTGGGCACAACCGGCCATGATGGCCGAGATGAGCAGGCAGCTCCAAAGTAATGATTTCGACATTGTTTTTCCCATTTGTTCGAGGTGGTCCGGCAGCAACATATTACAAGGAATCCCCTGGGTTCTTTGCCGGGGGATTCCTTGCTAGGCTACAGGATATGGCCATGTCTGATGCTACCTACCGGAACGGCCGTTTGCCGTTACTATTGACTGTCAGTCGCCATGCGTGCGAGAAATTTCTGGAACCTTGCTTCCCGTGCCGCTTGGATGGAGCTCAACGTCGTGACCTGCGACGGAGTTAGCAACGCAACGAACTGAGTGTATTCCTGTGCCCGCAATACTGCCAAGTTCGCCTCGGCGGTGGCAACCAGGGTCGCCTGGGCGTTTATGGTGGCTGTATCTGCAGCCCCCTGTGTCAGGATAGTTGTCGCCTCGGGGGGGCCGCTTAGGTTCGGTTTTCTGGCCTGATGAGGCGGTGAGCGCAGCGAGCTCGCCGGTTTGATCTGGAATCCAAAACCTGTAATATCCGGCGGCCCCATTTTTTCCAACATCTGGGGGCAGCAAGGATCTATGATGACGTACACTGAAGGATTCAAGTCCAACATGATTCGGAAGATGGCTCGCCCTAATGGCATCTCGGCCTCCGCTCTTTCCAAGGAATCGGGCGTTCCCCAGCAGTCCCTGTCGCGCTGGCTTCGCAACGCAAATGTCGTTGATGAACCTGGTAACTCCTCAACCCCTAACGAACCAGGAAGAACAATGTCCCCGAAGCGCCCCCAAGACAAGTCTGCCGAAGAAAAACTCAAAATTGTCATGGAAGCCGAGACGGTTGCCGATGATCAACTTGGTGCCTTTCTGCGCCGCAATGGGATCCATGCAGCACAGTTACGAGAGTGGCGGGGCATGATGCTGTCAGGGCTTCAAAAACCAGTCAAGCCTTCCTCCAAGCCCTCTGGGGAAACTCGGAGGATTCACGAACTGGAAAAAGAATTACTGCGCAAAGACAAAGCATTGGCCGAGGCTGCCGCGATCATAATTCTCAAAAAAAAAGTCCAATCGATCTGGGGGGGCGAGGACGAGCCCACGGACAAGAAGAACGGCAGATGATTGGACAACTTATCGAAGAGGCAACCCTTTCCGGAGCAAGACTCGAAGCGGCCGTTGACGCCGTCGGGTTGAGCCTCCGCACGTTGCAGCGTTGGAATCTCCAAGATGACGGAGCAGATCGACGGCGTGGGCCGGGTACCGATCCCTCAAACAAGCTCGTTGCGGCGGAGCGACAGAACATCCTCAATATTGCAAATTCCCCTGAATTCAGGGATCTTTCGCCGAAACAGATTGTTCCGCAATTGGCTGACCAAGGGATATACGTAGCCTCGGAATCAAGTTTCTACCGGGTGCTAAGAAACGAGGGCCACATGGCTCACCGGGAACCCTCCCGGCCTGGCACCAGCCGCAAGCCAAAAGAGCATGTGGCCACCGGACCTTGTCAGGTCTGGTCCTGGGATATCACCTATCTGAAGAGCCCGATTCTTGGCCAGTTCTTTTATCTGTACCTGATCATGGATGTCTGGAGCCGCAAGATTGTAGCGTCCACGGTGTATTTGAAAGAATGCAACGACTATAGCGCAAGGCTGTTTTTGAAAACGTGTCTCAGCCTCGACGTCGATTCAGAGGGCCTGGTTCTTCACTCTGACAACGGTGGTCCAATGAAAGGGGCGACGATGCTGGCAACTCTCCAGCACCTGGGCGTAGTTCCATCCTTCAGCAGGCCGCAGGTCAGTGATGACAACCCTTACTCTGAATCGCTGTTCCGAACCATGAAGTATCGACCCGGTTATCCCAGCCAGCCTTTTTCCAGTCTGGCAGCAGCACAGGCATGGGTTGATGGTTTCGTTGGCTGGTATAACACGGAGCACTTGCACAGCAGCATACGTTTCGTTACCCCGGATGACCGCCACTTCGGACGAGACCAAGCCATCCTGGCCAACCGCCAGGATCTATATGAAAACGCACGTCTGAAGAACCCGAACCGCTGGTCCAGAAACACCAGGAATTGGGAACCCATAGAAACGGTTTACCTGAATCCTGAACCGAAGGTCGAGGTCAGACTTCTTGACGCTGCATAATTTCAACTGAGGCGACAACTACCTTGACACCCGCCGCAACGACTCAACGACTTAACGACCCAACGAATCAACGGAGCACGTCATGCCTTTCCAATACCGGGGCGACATCGCGCACGCGGACATTGCTTTCGACGCCTGGGGAAAGAGCCTGGAAGAACTCTTCCGGGGGGCTGCGGAGGCCACCCTTCAGGTCATGGTAGAGGACCTGGCCTCGATTCGCCCCGCTGCGACGGCAGCTATCTCCCTCGCCCAGGATGACGCGGAGATGCTCCTCTTCGATTTTTTAAACGAACTGATCTTTTACAAGGACGCCAGCAGGCTCTTGCTGCTTCCGGCACAGCTGGCGATTGCCGAGCGCGCAGACGGCGGATACGAACTGCAGTCGACGCTGCAGGGAGAGGTGATCGAGGCGGGCAGGCACCGGCTCAACACGGACGTTAAAGCGGTCACCATGCTCAGATTTTCAGTCACCCGCAGCGCCGAGGGGTGGCGGGCCACGGTCGTACTGGACGTGTAAGCCACCCCACCGCGCCCCGTCGTGCCGTCCGCCGGCCCGGCACGAGGCGCTCAAGCGCTACCCGGAGGTACTGCGTGCCCTACGGTTTTCTTGCCGACGCGGTCACCGCCCTCCACTTCCTCTGGATTTTGTTCCTGGTCTTCGGCGGCTGGTGGGGCCGCCGCATCCGCCGGGTCGCCCGGCTCCATCTCGCCGGCCTCGTCTTCGCCTGCCTCGTCGAGGGGTTCGATTGGTTTTGCCCCCTCACCCACCTGGAGGTCTGGCTCAGGAGAAAAGGGGCGCAGGCAGGGTACGCTGAATCCTTCATCGCCCACTACCTGGGCCGGCTCATCTACATCGATCTGCCGCACTCCCTGATCGTCATACTCACCCTGGCCCTCTGCGGCGCGAACGCCTGGCTCTACCTGGCGAAGAGAAAGCGCTAACCGATCGAGAAGCGCGGCTCCGCGATATGCTCGCCTTTGCAGACCGGACAACGGCCCGGTCCCTTCAAGCGCTCCCGCTTCCGGAAGTAAAATCCGCACCCCATGCAGAGAGCCGGCTCCACGACAAGTCCCCTGCGCAGCCCGATCCTGATGTGCTCCAGATGCTCCAGCACCTCCTTTTCCTGAATCCCCAGCCGTTCGGAAACCTCCCGTGCCGTCAGGCTCTCCAGGCTCAGCAGGACGACGATCTCGTGGCGCAGCGTATCCTGCCTGTCGGCCGGGATATGCGGTACCTTGGCTTTGTTTTTCATAGGTCCCCCGAAAAGAGCGTCTTCCAGAAAGGTAGGACAATCCGGCCAACATGCAAGCGAAGAAAATCCCGTTACATTAAAGACATCTTATAAAAATCGGATATGAAGGGTATACTTCAAGGAGTATCTTTTCCACGTAATTCCGGGGCCGGTCATGAGCAGGGAAAAAGCGTCTCCAGAAGCCATCAGGCTGCGCCGTCGGGCCGAGGACTCGTTGCGGAACGGCACGCGGCCCCTCCCCGGGCACTCGCCACTCGAAGAGATGCAGCGGCTGCACCACGAGCTTCAGGTGCACCAGATAGAGCTGGAGATGCAAAACGAGGAGCTGCGCCGGGCTAAAAGCGAAGCCGACGAGGCACTGGAAAGGTTCGTCGATATCTACGACTTCGCACCGGTGGGCTACCTGACTCTTGACCACAAAGGGACGATACGGGCCGCGAACCAGACGGCAGCCAGCCTGCTCGGGGAGGACCGCTCCGGGCTGATCGGCAGGCCCTTCAAATTTTTCCTTGCCAATGGCGCACGGCAACTGGCAGGCTTCCTGGACCAGGTGTTTGCCGGCAATCGCAGGGAGCGCTGCGAGATATCGCTCTCCTCGGCGGGAAAAGCCCCGGTCAGCGTGCGCCTCGAGGCCCTTGCCTCCAGTTCCAGGGATGAGTGCCGCGTGGCGATCATCGACGTCACCGAATTGCGCCAGAGGGACTTTTTACTCATAGCGCAGAACCGTTTGGCCGCCATGGGCGAGATGATCAATAATATCGCGCATCAGTGGCGCAAACCTCTGAATACCCTCGGACTCACCATACAGCAGTTCCTGATGCTTCGCGACCTCAGTGAAGCGGACCGGAAGTCCCTCGAGGAAGCCGTCGGCAATTCGATGACACTCATCAAGCACATGTCCCAGACCATCGACGATTTCAAAAATTATCTGAAACCTGACAAGGAAAAGGTGATGTTCGGCGTTCGTGACGTGGTGAAGCGGGCACTGTTACTCCTGGAGGAAAACTTCATCAGGCAGGAAATCAGCACCATGGTCATGGAGAACGATGCGGGCGATATCCAGGGATATCCCAATGAGCTGTTGCAGGCGCTCCTCAACATCCTGATCAATGCCATTGACGCCCTGACTGACAAGGTGGACGCCGACCGGAGGATAACGATCACCCTGGAAGCGAGGCCCCCAAGGAGAGTGCTGAGGATTGCCGACAACGCCGGAGGCATCTCCCGAGAGGTCCTGGGGCGGATATTCGACCCCTATGTCACCACGAAAGATGCCGGCAAGGGGACGGGAATAGGGCTGTACCTGTCGAAGACCATCATAGAGAAGAGCATGAGGGGGAGTCTGACTGCGCGCAATATACCGGGAGGAGCGGAATTCAGGATCGAGCTTTGAGGGGGCCGTTGGAGCGGGGAGGGAGGCGGGCAAAGCCCTCGCGCGGCGACGTCAGGCGATAACGGGACCTGTCCCAGGGCAAAAAGCCGCGGGCCAGGTCCCGTTTAAAGCAGAGGCAGCAGGTGGATCCGACGCACCCTAGAGGACCGAAATTTTGTTGATGACACCGTTTACCCCGAAGAGGTACCAGGCGTCCGACTCGGCCGCCGCCTTGCCGCTCTCCGTGGAGACCGCCCCTTCCAGCTGCACCACCAGGTCCCGGCAGCCCAGCCTGATCTGGGAAGCGTTGACCAGCGGGTCCTTCTCCAGCACCAGCTGGAGCGCGTCGACCACCTCGAAGTCGTTGTCCTCCATGGGGGGAGACACCTCGATGCCGTTCACCACGTCCCGGCTGCCGGGCACCCACCAGGCCAGCACCCCGGCCAGGCGCTTGTGGGAGAGGCTCTGCACCGAACCGTTCAGGATGACCACCCCCTCGGTCACCTCCACCTCCAGCACCTGGCTGGATTCCAGAGTCCGCACCGGCTCGAGATCCTGCTTGACCAGCGCCTGCACCGAATACCCCTCGAAGGCGGGCTCGCTCAGAAAGGCGTTGCAGACTTGGTCCCGGATGGCCCCGTCCTCCATGCGCTCGGCCGGCGCGACGCGGAGCCGGTCCACGATCCCGGTCACCGGCCTCGGGGCTACCGCGAGCTCCAGGGCGAGCTTCTTGGCAGCGATGCCGGCCACCTCGCCGGAGAGGGTCACCACCCCGTCCTGGAAGCTCACATCGATCGGATAGCTGTGCAGTTTCACCTGCGGCTCCCGCTCCAGCGCGGCAAGCACCGCACCAACGACCTCTTCTGCTCGTATCATCGCTTCTCCCCCCTCGTGCTTGGACTGGGTTGACGCAAGGCCGGCATCGGCTCCGCCCCGGGGCCTCGACCGGGAAGCCGGAAACGATGGGGGCTCGCTAATAATTGGCGCCCGGATAGATTGTATCACGCGAGAAAGGGATGTCGAACGGAGGCGGCCGCTGCCGGCCGCCGCGGGGCTAGAGGATTCTGGTGAGGAAGGATTTGATCCGGTCGTGCTCCATCTGGTTCGCGAAGAAGTCCTCGGGGGTCCCCTGCGCCACGAAGGACCCGGCCTCCATGAAGATGACCCGGTCCGCCATCTCCTTGGCGAACCCCATCTGGTGGGTGACGATGATCATGGTCATCCCCTCCTTGCCGAGCGCACGGATGGTGTCGAACACCTCCCCGATCAGCTCCGGGTCGAGCGCCGAGGTGGGCTCGTCGAAGAGCATCAGCTTTGGGCGCATGGCGAGCGCGCGGGCGATGGCGACCCGCTGCTTCTGGCCGCCGGAAAGGGTCGCCGGGTAGACGTCGCGCTTGTCGGAGAGCCCCACCTTCGCCAGCATGTCCAGCGCGATGGCGCGCGCCTCCTCGGGACTCCTCTTCTGCACGGTGAGCGGCCCCTCCATGACGTTGCCGAGCACCGTCATGTGCGGGAACAGGTTGAAGTGCTGGAACACCATGCCGATCTCGGAGCGCAGGGCGCAGATCCGGTTGGGAGTGTCCAGGTGGCGCTTGCCGTGCTTGTTCCTCAGGTAGCCGACCTCGCTTCCTTCGAAGGTGATGGTCCCCTCCTCGATCTCCTCCAGGAAGTTCACCGAGCGCAGCAGGGTCGACTTTCCCGAGCCGGAGGGGCCGATGATGACGACGATCTCCCCCGGGCAGACGTCGAGATCGACGCCGTCGACCGCGGTGAGCGCGCCGAAACGCTTGGTGATCCCCTTGAGGCTTAACAGCGGTTGGTTAGCGGTTTTCATAGATGCCGGCCCGTGTCTCGATCTTTTCGAAGATGAAGGTGAAGATGGTGGTGAAGACCAGGTAGATGATCGCCGCCAGGATCAGCGCCGTGATGTTGAAGTAGGCGTTGAACATCTGGTCGGCGGAGCGCATCAGCTCGACCATGGCGATGGTGGAGACCAGCGCGGTGTCCTTGATCAGGGCGATGAACTCGTTGCCGATCGGGGGCATCAGCCGCTTGTAGGTCTGCGGGATGATGACCCGGCGCATCGCCTGGCCGTAGCTCATCCCGATCGCCTTGGCCGCCTCCATCTGCCCGTGCTCGATGCTCTGGATGCCGCCGCGGATGATCTCCCCCAGGTAGGCGGAGTAGTTGAGACCCAGGCCGAGGATCGCCGCGGTGAACGGCTTGAAGGTGACCCCCAGCGCGGGAAGCCCGTAGTAGATGAAGAAGAGCTGCAGCAGCAGGGGGGTGCCGCGGAAGAGCCAGATGATGAACCAGCAGAGCGTCGAGACCGGCTTGAAGCGGCTCAGGCGCCCCAGCGCGATCAGGAGCCCCCCCAGGGGGGAGATCAGCATGGTGCAGAAGACCAGGGTGATGGTCATCACCGAGCCTTTCAGGAGGTTGGGCAGGAAGCGCAGGCAGTCCTCCAGGAACACAGCGGAGCGGGACTTCTGCTCCTGCTGCACGGAGGCGAGGAAGTTCAGGGCCTCGCTGTTGCCGGGATAGACCGCGAGCACCTCCCGGGTGTCCGCTTCGGCGGCCTTGAAGTCCTTCAGGGCGAAATGAAGCCGCGCTATCTGCATGCGGCTGCGCACGAAGGGAGCGTTGTCCTCGCCCTTTGATACCGGGATTTTCTTCAAGAGGGCGATGGCGCCGGGGAGGTCTCCCCCGCCCATGGCGTCGTTGGCCTCGTGGAAGATCTGGTCGTAGTCCTCGGCGTGGGAGAGCTGGGCGGGGAGGAGGCACAAGCAAGAAAAAAGCAGGATCGCTCTGAAGATCCTGCCGGAGAAGAATTTCATCGGCACACCTGATTGAGGATTGAAGGTGAAGCGCCCTCCCCCGGGGCACCGGGGGAGGGCGCTTTAGCGGCCTATTTCCACTTCTTGGGATTGGTGATGTCCTCGCCGAACCACTTCTTGGAGATCTTGCCCATGGTCCCGTCCTTCACCATGGCGTCCATGGTCTTCTGGACCGCCTCGCGCAGTTCCACGTCGTCCTTGCGGAAGGCGACGCCGAAGGGCTCCTTGGTGATGTTGCCGGCCAGAATCTGGAACTTGCCGGGACGCTTGGCGATGAAGTCGCGGCCGGTGGCGTCGTCGATGACGACCGTGTCGATGCGCTTGGACTCCAGGTCGAGCAGGGCCTTGGGGTTGTCCTCGTACTCGCGGACCTCGGCGGGGGGTGCCGGCAGCTTCTTGACGGCCTCGACGGCGGAGGACCCCTTCTGAACGCCGATCTTGGCGCCTTTCAGGTCGGCGAGCTTCTTGAACTGCTTCTCGCCGAAGCGGACCACGGCGACCTGGCCGTCCATCTTGTACGGCTTGGTGAAGGCGACCTCTTTCTTGCGCTCATCCGTGATGGTCATGCCGTTCCAGATGCAGTCGAACTTCTTGGCGTTCAGGGAGTGCATGACGCCGTCCCAGGCGGTCGGCTGCCAGTTGACCTTGATGCCGAGACGCTTGCCGACCTCGTTGGCCGCATCGATGTCGAAACCCACCAGTTCCCCTTTGTCGGTCCGGTAACCCATGGGAGGGAAGGCGTCGTCCAGTCCGATGGTGAGGCTTCCCTGGGCTTTGACCCGTTTGAAGGAACCGTCGCCGGCGAGGGCCGAGACGCTGCAGGCGAGGATCAGCATGCACGAGAAGAGACCGACAATTTTTTTCACGTTGACACTCCTTTTCATCCTGTATTGGTGTGCTGCAAAAGGGTCGTTTTTTGATGTGAGCAAACTGTCGTTTGGACCGCCGGATTATTACAGAATATTGTTGCAGCGTCAAGACGTATAATGAGAGAGACAACCCGGCCCGGCCCGTCAACGGCGGCGGCCTATCCCACCGGAAACATTCGCCCAATACGGGGGGATGCGTATACATCCTTGCCCGCATTGTCACAAGTGGGTATACTTTCGGAGAGTATGCAGCCAGCTGTCGGGAGAGTAACGGGGCGCAAAGCGATGTGCAAAAAAATATTCATAGCGGCGACAGGGCAACACTGCGGGAAGACGACCATTAGCCTTTCCCTCATGCACCTGGCGAAGAAGAAATATGCCAGGGTCGGCTTCATAAAACCGATCGGGCCCAAGCTTTTCATGCTGGACGGGGTGCAGATGGACATGGACGCGGCCCTCATCGCGTCGATCTACGGCCTGGAGGACGACCGCAGGCTGATGTCCCCGGTCGTCATCGGCAAAGGCTACACCAAGCAGTACCTGGGCGGCGAGATCCCGGCGGGGCTGCCGCTGGAAAGGATCACCCAGGCCTGCAGGGAGCTGGAGGAGAAAAACAATTTCCTCATCATCGAAGGGTCGGGGCACGGCGGGGTCGGCTCGGTGATCGGGATCAACAACGCGCAGATCGCGCGGGCGCTGAACGCCCCGGTCATCATGGTGGCAAGCGGCGGCGTCGGCAGCGTCATCGACGCGGTGCAGCTGAACCTCCCCCTGTTCAAGCAGGAAGGAGCGGAGGTGAGGATGGTGCTGGTGAACAAGCTCATCCCGGAGCTGCGCGAGGAGACCCTCGGTTACCTGGACAGGTTCTTCGCCAATCGCCAGCAACTGGTGGCGGGCGCCTTCGATTACTCGCGGACCCTCGCCAACCCGACGCTGGTCGACCTCTCCAACCTGCTCAAGCTCCCGCTGCACGGCGATCAGCACGCGCGCAGCAGGATCGTCCACAACATCCAGCTGGGCGCCGCCTCGTCCCAGCGGGTGATCGACACCCTGCAGGACTCGACCCTCCTGCTGGTCACGAGTTCCAGGGACGAGCTGATCGTAACCGCATCGGCCCTTTACAACATCCCTGCCTACCGCAAGAAGCTCGCGGGGCTGGTCATCCCCGGGCATGCGCCGATCTCCGAAATCAGCCAGAAGATCCTCGACGAGAGCAACATCCCCTATATCAAGGTGGAAAAGACGACCGCGGAGGCCTTCACCATCCTCAAGGAACATGTCTCCAAACTGACCGCTGACGACCATGAGAAGATCGACCTGATCAAACATTCCGCGGAGAAGATCCTGAAGTTCGACGCCGTGGACGCCATGGCCACCCAGCAGCGCAGGCCGAGGCTGCGGGTCGCGTAGGGCGACCTCAGGCCGCCCTCCTTCCACTGCCCGCGGGACATCATCATAGTCAACCTGAAAAGGGCGACCTCCGGTCGCCCCTGGCCGGACTGTTAGCGGTTCTCCCTGCCGGCAGCCTCCAGCAAGGCATGGTAGATGCCAAACGGGTTCGACTCGACGACCAGCACCGGTTTGCCGAGTTCGCTCTCCAATTCCTCGACGGTCAGGTCGTCCAGGAACATCCCCTCCCCCTCCTTGATCATGACGTCAGGCACCAGCACCAGGTCCCCCAGTTCCACCCCCTGCAGCGCCTCCACTATGTCCCTGCCGCAGACCAGGCCGGTGACGGTGACCGCGCCGCCGAAGAGCCTGTTCTTGACTGCAACCGGCGTGATGACGGTCCCGGTCACCTCGCAGAGGCGGTCCAGAAATTCCGCCAGATACCGGTAGGGTGACTCGCCGGTCACGACGGTGACCCGCCCCGGCCCCAGATGCTCCGCCTCCTCCAGCACCTGCTCCGCCTCCGAGAGGAAAAGCGGGATCATGCCGACGCCGTTTTCCAGCTGCGGCAGGTCGCCGTAGCTCTCCAGCGGAGGAAAGGGAAGGCGCCCCTTGATATAGAACTCGTCGGCGAGAAAGAGGAACGGCTCACCCAGCCGGCCGGCAAGAGCCTCGCACTTGGCGCCCCACTCCTTTATGAAGGATTCGGCGAACTCCCGGGTCAAGGGGGTCAGCGCCGGCAGCTTCTTCCGGTGACCGGTGAGCCCAACCGGGACCACGGCCAGCGAGGCGACCCACGGATACATCAGGGCCATATCCTCCACGGTCTGCGCGAAGGCCGCGCCGTCGTTCAGCCCCGGGCAGAGCACGATCTGGGTATGCATGGTGATGCGCGCCTCGGCGAGCTCCCGCATGACATCGAGAATGGGCAGGATGCCGCTCTTGCCCAGGAGCTGTTCCCTCAAGAGCGGGTCGGTGGCGTGCACGGAGATGTAGAGGGGCGAAAGGCGCTGTTCCTTGATCCGCTCCAGATCCTTCCGGCCGATGTTGGCGAGCGTCACGTAGTTGCCGTAGAGAAAGGAGAGCCGGTAGTCCTCGTCCTTCACGTAAAGCGGCCGCCGCAGCCCTTTGGGAAGCTGGTGCACGAAGCAGAAGACGCAGTTGTTGCCGCAGCGGGCCGGCTCGGGCGCGGGGAAGGTTATGCCGAGCGGCTCCCCTTCCTCCCGCTCCACCTCGAGCTCCCAGAGCTCGCCGTCCGCCTTTTCCAGCTCCAGGACCAGCAGTTCCTCCGAGGTGAAATAGTTGTAGTCGATAACGTCGCGCAGCCGATTGCCGTTCACCGAAAGCAGCCGGTCACCCGGCTCGATTTCCAGCTCTTCGGCGATGCTGCCCGGCATGACACCTTCAATGATGAGACCTGCCATAATGTGCTCCGTAAAAACGGTCGAGTCGGAAAACCGTCGAGTCGTTGAGTGGTCCAACGCGCCAGGACCGCCGGTTAGTGCTGTGCCAACCCGAGACCATGGGGTAGGACAACCGCCTTCGGGGGATGGATCGGTGCATCCGGAATCAGTGCGGCAAGCAGGGAGAGAGGAGGTGCGCTGAGGTCATTGGCAAAAAGAAGGCAGCCGGACCATGTCGGACCGGCCGTGAGGAGAAACGACGTACTCTCGCGTGTCATAGTTACTCTGGGTGCCTGGCGGTGACGGGGAAGAGCAGGCCCTTCCCCGTTCGGCCGTCCAGACGTGGCTACTGGTGGAGACGGAAAACGCCGTCCACAGAGGTGATGCTGCAAATGGCGTGCTTATAGATGAGGATATCGCCGTGGACTTCCATCAGGACGGAGAAGTTGTCAAACGACTTGATATGTCCCTCCAATTTCTCGCCGGACATGAGCTGCACCAAGACTTTCACCCGCTCTTTGCGGGACTGGTTCAGGTACTGGTCCTGAATGTTAAAAGGCGTTTTAGGCATTGTCCGCTCCTTTACCCAAAAAATTCAATCACATGTTCAAGGATAGTAGCAAAACTTTCAGGATATTCAAGCCAATAAATATCATTTTCCCTGCCGAACCAGGTCATCTGCCGTTTTGCATAGCGCCTGGTATCCCTCTTAATGAGACTAACTGCCTCATCCAGCGCAATTTCTCCGGCAAGGAAGGCGTAAATCTCCTTGTACCCGATGCAGCGCAGCGCCTTAAGTTCCGGGCCGTACCCCCGCGCGCGCAGGGAGGCGACCTCCGCGACGAGTCCGTCCTGCAGCATCTGCTCCACCCTGAGGTTGATGCGGCGGTAGAGTTCCTGCCGCTCCACCAGGATCGCCATTTTGAGGGGATCGTAGTAGCCGCCGGAGAAGGCGTGCTCCGAGCGGAAGGCAGAGATCGGGCGACCGGTCTGGCTGTGGACTTCCAGGGCGCGGATCAGGCGCAGCCGGTCGTTGTGGTGCAGGCGGGCCGCCGTTTCCGGGTCCACCAGGGCGAGCCGCCGCAGCAGTTCCTCACCCGGCAGGTCGGCAAACTGCAGGCGCAGTTCCGGGTCGCCGTCGGGGGAATCGACCAGACCGTCCAGCAGGGCCCGGATGTAGAGCCCGGTCCCCCCGACCACGATGGCCTTCTTGCCACGCCGCTCGATGTCGGCGATGGCGGCCGCAGCCTCGCGCCGGAAGTCCGAGGCGGTGAAGTTGGCCTCGGGAGACACGATATCCAGCAGGTGGTGGGGGACGCGGGCCTGCTGCTCGGCCGAGGGCTTCGCGGTACCGATGGCGAGCCCGCGGTAGACCTGCATGGAGTCCGCGTTGACGATCTCAGCCCCGATCTCTTCGGCGATTCTTATGGCAAGCTCGCTTTTCCCCGAGCCGGTAGGCCCCGAGAGTACGAGCAGCTTGATCTTTTTTCCCATGTCTACCGGCACCGAAGCTCTTGCATCGTTTCATCGTTTCATCTGCCTGGAGGGGGACGGATGGATGGGGACAGGCACCTGCGGAGCCAGTCCCCAGATGGAGGGGGACAGGCACCTGCGGAGCCAGTCCCCATCTACCCTCTCTTGAACATCTTCTCCATTTCGGCCAGGGTAATCCTTTGCAGCACCGGCCTGCCGTGCGGGCAGTTGCTGGAGAAGTCCGTCAGATCCATCTGGCTAAAGAGCGCCAGGACCTCCTGCTCGGTCAGGTTGCGCCGGCCACGCACCACGGAGTGACAGGCGAGACGGGCCAGGATGTCCTCCTGAACATCGGAGAAGGTTCTGCTCCTGCCGAGGCTCCCCAGCTCCTCCAGGATGTCCCGGATGATGCGCTGATATTCCGAGCCCGCAAGGATCTGCGGGACACCCTTCAAAAGCCAGGTCGTGCCCCCGAATTCCTCCAGGGCGAATCCGAGGCGGGCGAGTTCGTCCAGGTTCTCCAGCAGGGCCGCCGACTCCCTGAAGGAGAGATCCAGCGTCTCCGGGAAGAGGAGCCCCTGGCTGTCGACCTGCTTGCCGGCGAACTCTCCCTTGAGCCGCTCGAAGGCGACCCTCTCGTGTGCGGCATGCTGGTCGATCAGCACCAGGTCGGTACCCTGCTGGCAGAGTATGTACGAAGCGTTGAACTGGCCGATGACTGAAAGCGAGGAGAAATACCCGGCCTCGGCCGCCTCCTCGACAGCCCCCTCGGCGGCGTCCGCAACGATCTCTGCCGCGACATAAGCGGCAGTTCCCGCCTCGATTTCGGCGGCGACCGGCGCTGCAACCTCGTCGCCAGCCTGGGCAACAGCTTGGGCCGCAGCAACTCGGCCGACAACAGCCTGTCCTCCAACCTGTCCTCCAACCTGTCCTCCAACCTGGCCTCCAACCTGCGCCGCGCCCTCGGCGGCTGCGTCGGGGGCCGATCCTGCCACGGCAGCAGGGGTGCCAGGGCGCGACCCAGCCTCCCCCCCCCTGCGCCGGCGGGGCAGGCTGGAATAAGGGACGGTGCATCGGCTGGGGGCGGGGATGGAAATCGACCAGAAGTTCCCTCACCTCGGCAACCCTAGCCGCGCTAGCGCCGCTGGAGGCCGGCGCCAGCTGGTCCTGCCGCGGCGCCGGTTCGACCCGCGCGGGCGCGGGGGATGCGCCCCTCCCCGGCGGGGCTGCCGCAGCCCGTTGCTGCTCGCGCTTGAGCCACGGGGTCCCCTTCAGCACCGCCTCCACGGCGCCCTGAATGGCGTCGTGCACCCTCCCCTGCTCCCGGAAGCGGACCTCGTGCTTGGTGGGGTGGACGTTCACATCGACCTCTCCCGGGGGGATCTCGATGAAGACGGCGACCACCGGATAGCGCCCGCGCTCCAGGAAGTTCCGGTAAGCCTGGAGGATGGCGTGCTGCACGACCTTGTCCTTTATGAAGCGCCCGTTTATGTAGGTATAGAGGTGGCTGGCCGCCGAGCGGCTGCACTCGGGCGCCGCGACCAGCCCGGACACCTTCAGTCCGCCGGCGTCCTGGTAGGAGACGGGGTACAGCGAGGCGGCGATCGGGCGGCCCAGCATGGTCGCCACCCGCTCCCTGAGGTCCGAGTCGAGGGCCCGGAACACCAGCTTGCCGTCGTTCAGGTAGGAGAAACGCACCTCCGGCCGGGAGATGGCGAGTCGCGTCAGGAGCTCCCCGACGTGCCCGCCCTCGGTCTCCGAACTCTTCATGAACTTGAGCCGCGCCGGGGTGTTGAAGAAGAGGTTCCTGACGGCGATGACGGTGCCGACTGCCATGCCGCACCCCTTCACCTCCTTGATGCGTCCCCCCTCCGCGTAAATCTCCGTCCCCTCGACGCTGCTCGCCGGCCGGGTGGCGATGGTGAGCCGGGATACCGAAGCGATCGAGGGGAGCGCTTCGCCGCGGAAACCGAGGGTCGAGAGGGAGAACAGGTCCTCGTCGCAGGAGATCTTGCTGGTCGCGTGACGCTCGAGCGCGAGGAGCGCGTCCTCGCGCGACATGCCGGAGCCGCTGTCGGAGACCTTGATGAGCCTGCGCCCGCCCGACTCGATCTCGACGACGACCTCCCTGGACCCGGCGTCGAGGGCGTTCTCCACCAACTCCTTGGCCACCGAGGCGGGCCGCTCCACCACCTCGCCGGCGGCGATCTTGTTGGTCAGGTTTTCCGGGAGTATCCTAATCGTGGTAGCCAATGAAATCCTCACAAAAACGCAGGTAGACGCGAGGCTCAAGATACCTTATGCGCCGGCTGTTTGTAAATCCCAAACGCAAAGGGCACAGCCCGCCCTTGCCGATTGCAGTATCCCCCCCTGCGAGGCAGGGGGGACGTCTCGCAAAGCGAGACAGGGGGGCCTTCTGCGAAAGGACACCCCCCTGCTTCACTTGGTTCAGCGTCCCTCCTGTTTCATGGGGGACTTCCACACTGCGGCAAACCGGCTCGGTTCGCCTATTTGCCGTGCGTTGCGGCCAAGCCAAAGAGTGCTATAAGGTAGAGCATGAAAATACGCTCATCCTCCAGCTTCTGCTGCATAGCACTCCTCATCCCCGCCATCCTCGCCGGCCCGGCAACCGCGGCACACCGGAAGCCTCACCGGGCACATAAAGCCGGTCACGTGACGCTACAGAGTTCCGGACACGCACCCTCCTCCTACCTGCTTCAGGTGAACGGGAAGACCTTTCAGGAAAAAAATCCCGACCTCCGACGCCCGCCCGCCAGCCTGACCAAGATCATGACGGCGCTCGTTGTGCTTGAGAAAGGCCGACTGGATGACGTGGTGACGGTCAGCGCCGCCGCCGCGCGGGAGACCGGAAGCAGGATCCGCCTTCGGCGCGGCGAACGGTTTAAGGTGCGCGATCTCCTGGCGGCCACCCTGATGGCCTCGGCCAACGACGCGGCGCGCGCCCTTGCCGACTACCAGGCCGGCAATCAGCAGGCCTTCGTGGCGCGGATGAACGAACGGGCGCGTAGTCTCAACCTGCACAACACCAGGTTCACCAACCCCTGCGGTCACGACCACGAGGGTCTGTATACCTCTGCCAACGACCTGGCGATCCTGACCGAGCGGGCGCTGCGCATCCCGGTCTTTGCCGAACTGGTCGCCCAGCGCTCGATGCGCATCACGACGGTGGATGGCAAGCGCTCCTTCTCCTTTAAGAACGTGAACCGGCTGATTGGCCGGTATCCGGGGGCTCGCGGGGTGAAGACCGGCACCACGCCGAAAGCGGGCCAATGCCTGGTAGCCCTTGCGGAGCGCGGAGACACCCGGGTGTTCCTGGTCCTGATGAACGCCCGAAACCGCTGGCGCAGCGCCCCCGCAATGCTGGATGCGGCTTTTGCCGCCTATTCGACGGGTCGGCACCAATAGCGGGGATTGTTCACTGATTAACGCCAACCGTTCACTGTCCCCTGCGAGCGCTGCGAGCCGCGAAACCCGCCACCGGAGCGCCGCCCCCCCGGTGCGGCTTGGCGCCCTCGTTTGCAGGAAGCAGAATCGGTGCTATAAGGTAGGCAAACCCGTGAAGAACAACCGGTAAAAGGGGAGCAAAGGATGAGGCACTACCGTAAAGAGCTCTGGTTCGAGATCAAGAAGAGGCGCGGCTTCGTGAACATCACCGGCGACCTGGAGCGCTCCCTCGGCGAGAGCGGCGTCCGGGAAGGGCTGCTGCTCTGCAACGCCATGCACATCACGGCAAGCGTCTTCATCAACGACGACGAGCCCGGACTGCACCAGGATTTCGAACAGTGGCTGGAAGGGCTCGCCCCCGAAAAGCCGCACTCGCGTTACCGACACAACACGGGCGAGGACAACGGCGACGCCCATCTGAAGAGAACCATCATGGGGCGGGAGGTGGTCGTGGCGATCAGCAACGGCAAGCTCGACCTGGGGCCCTGGGAGCAGATCTTCTACGGTGAGTTCGACGGGATGCGCAAAAAACGCGTGCTGATCAAGATCATCGGGGAGTGACGGAACGACGACTCCCCCCAACAGAGCCATGTCGTGGGGGGACAAACTGGACGGAGGTCGCCCGTGCCTACGCTCTCGCAGCGCTATTTTAAATTGGCCCTCATACTGCTGCTGCCCCTGACCACGAGCTGTGCCGCCGCGGAAATCCAGCTGGAAAAGATCAGGCTTCCTCCCGGCTTCGCCATCGAAGTCTACGCCCCCAATGTCCCGGGCGCACGCTCCATGGCCCTCGGGGCCAAGGGAACCCTGTTCGTGGGCACCCGCGCAGAGGGAAAGGTCTACGCGATACGGCAGGCGCGGAGTTCCCAGCCGGAGGTCATCACCATCGCCAAGGGGCTCGACGAGCCAAACGGAGTGGCGTTTCGGGACGGGGCACTCTACGTTGCCGAGATAAGCCGGGTGATCCGGTTCGACCGCATCGAGGAGCGCCTCGACGACCCGCCCCGGCCGGTGCTGGTGAACGGCAGCTTCCCGGATAAAAAGCATCACGGCTGGAAGTTCATCCGTTTCGGCCCGGACGGCAAGCTCTACGTGCCGGTCGGCGCCCCCTGCAACGTCTGCGAATCGAAGGATCCACGCTTTGCCACGATCATGCGCCTGGACCCCAATGGCAAGAACCTGGAGATTTTCGCCCGCGGCGTGCGCAACACGGTCGGCTTCGACTGGCACCCGACCAGCCACCAACTCTGGTTCACCGACAACGGGCGCGACCTGATGGGCGACGACCTGCCCCCCGACGAAGTGAACCGCGCGCCGACACCGGGGCTGCACTTCGGCTTCCCGTATTGGCACGGCCGCAGTACCCCCGATCCCGAGTTCGGCGCCAAGATGAAGCAGGGGGACTTCGTCCCTCCGGAGATCGAGCTTCCCGCCCACGTAGCATCGCTTGGCATGCGTTTTTATACCGGCACCATGTTTCCCGCCGAGTACCGCGACCAGATCTTCATTGCGGAACACGGATCATGGAACCGGAGCGTTCCGACCGGGTACCGGGTTTCGCTGGTCCGGCTCCAAGGGAACCAGGCCGTCTCCTACCGGGTGTTCGCCGAGGGGTGGCTCTCCGGCGCCGGGGCGTGGGGGCGTCCGGTCGACCTGCAGCTCCTGCCGGACGGCAGCATGCTGGTTTCTGACGACAGGGCAGGCGCCATCTACCGGATCAGCTACAAGAAATAGTGCACCAGAGGAGTTTTGTAGGGGCACCCCCTGCGGGTCCACGACCTCAACGGTTGCCGCCTTGTGCACCGCCAAAAGTCCCACGGGGGGTACACCATGTCCCGAGCACGCTGTCTCCTCCTGGTTATCTTGATAACCGCACCCACCTGCCTCGCCGCCGCAGCAGACAGCTGCCAGGACCTCTCCCTTTCCAGGGCAACGGAGCGCGCGGCCAGCCTGCGAGAGGAGATCCGCCATCACAACGACCTCTACTACAAGAAGCAGCAGCCGGCCCTAAGCGACGCGCAGTATGACGGCCTCTTTGCCGAACTGCTCAGACTCGAGCGCTGCTTCCCAGATCTTTCATCCACCGAGTCCCCCACGGCCAGGGTCGCCGACGACTCCGGATCGCAAGCGCTCACGCTGCGGCACGAGCGCCCGATGCTGAGTCTCCACTCGACGCTCGGCCCGGAGGCGGTCGAGGCGCTGCTGCACAGGGTTGCCCAAAAAGGGGCGCCGCCTAAGCTGTTACTGCAACCAAAGGTGGACGGCTTGCCGGTGGAGCTGATCTACCTCTCCGGCCGGCTGATCTCGGCAGCGACGCGCGGAGACGGCAAGTACGGCGAGGACGTCACCGCGCGGGCCCGAAACATAACGGGAATCCCTCAGGTTTTGTCCGGCTCTTATCCGGCGCGGGTGGCGGTGCGAGGTGAGGTCTATGCGGATCTCCCGCTCATGGCGGCGGCCACCGCAGCGGGCTGCGAGCCCTACGCCACCCCGCGCCATTTCGCGGCGGGGACCCTCAGGTCGCAGGCCCCTTCCCCACTGGCCCTGGCCGCGCTGCGCCTGTTCCCCTTCGAACTGGTGAATGCGGACGAGATCGCTCAGGCCACCACCGACCAGGCAGCGCTGGCACTGCTCGCCGGCTGGGGTTTCCCGGTG
>Ga0364919_10273_pt1 | contig 20963 bp, 29 predicted proteins | sample SorcelJu500001C7_2_FD_206953 | JGI IMG/M metagenome (GOLD analysis project Ga0364919, IMG submission 206953) | Enriched cells from Trout Bog Lake Hypolimnion, Wisconsin, USA - BchlTB.June20.5000.01.C7 | ecosystem: Environmental > Aquatic > Freshwater > Lake > Hypolimnion/Profundal zone | place... | reverse complement strand
ACTTGGACGACCTTTTTGCAGCAGTCCGCTCTGACATACGCGACACCTCGCGCCTGGAATATGGATTCGAGACGCGCCTGCTCGCCCGACTTAACAGCCAGTGTGAAAACGCCGCATCTTGGTCGGTCTGGGCTTGGCGTCTCTGCCCGATCTTTGGGAGCATCGTAGTTGCCCTGGGAATCTGGACCTGTTGTTCTCCGCCGGATTTTGATCTGCAAAGTGCGGTGAAATCCGGCAACGACGAATCGCAACTCGTGGAATTTCTCACCGGGAAACAATTATGAAAAACTGGAAAGCTATCGCCGCAATCTGCCTTGTCTTCATTCTGGGTGCTGCCGCAGGCGGTATGATCACCGCTCATGTCATCCACAGGCGAATTCAGCACTTCTTGCAAAGCGGCCCACAGGCGGTCAATGAGCTCATCGTAAAACGCCTTTCAAAAAGACTCGAACTTGACCCATCTCAGAGTGAAAAGCTCAAAGTCATCGTTGCCGACACTCGCGACGAAATGAGATCCGCCCGGAGACAAATTGCACCGCAGGTGAAAGTGATCCTTTCGGACTCTGCGAAGAAAATTCGAGGGATACTCAAGCCGGAGCAGGAGAAAAATTTCGACGAAGTCATTGCGAATAACAAGGGGCGGCTCGATCGATTTGAGTGATGTAGCCGGCTGTGATTTAAACTCAGTTTTGTTACCCTACGCCTTATTACAGCTTCACCAATTCCACGCGCCGGTTCTTTGTTCGGCCCTCCTCTGTGTCATTATCGGCCACGGGTTTGGAGCGGCCGTAACCTTTGGCGACCAGGCGGGAGGAATCGATCCCGCCATCGACGAGCGCTTTTACCACGGCACTGGCCCGCTGTTCGGAGAGTAGCTGGTCGGCCTGCGGATCGCCACGATTGTCTGTGTGGCCTTGCACCTCGACTTTGAGCGCAGGATCGGATTTCAGCATCTCCACCATTTTCTCGATAATAGGCTGCGATTCGGTCTTGATGGCCGCTTTAGCAGTGTCGAAGTGAATCTCCAGCGCCAGGTGACCTTCGGAGTTTAGCTTATCGAGCAAATCATTGGCTGATACTTCCTGCTTCATTTCAGTTTTCTCGACAATGATCTCATAGTAGATAGGAGTGCTGGGGGAAATTTGGATCCAGATTTCCTTGCCGTCTTTGATGAGGTTGGCCACGACGCGCGATGTGTCGTCCGGACTGGTAAGCAATGTCCAGCCGCCTTTTTTCAGCGCATTTTGGAAGTTGCGGACAAACTTAAGATTGCTCGGCAGCTCGGTGCTTCTATCGAAACCGTAACAGATCCTAATGGTGCGACCTTCGACATGTGTGGCTTTATCAGGAGTGGCGAATTCGAATGCGTCAAAATCCGTGTCAGAATAATCGTTAATGTGCGAGAGAGGCCAGCGCTGGACAAGTGGGTAGTCCTTGCTCTTTTTCACATCGGATTCGGCGTGGCAGATTGTCACAAAAGCACTGCCTAGTGTGATCAGGATAACGGTGATGAACTTCAAAGTTTTCATATTTTTTCTCTCATTCGTGATTTCCCATTTAATTTGTGATTCAGTTTAAAATCAAGGGGTTCAAATCGAGTGGATACTGAAGGAATTTGCCCTTAAGTCAATGAGAGATATTAATGCATGAAGTGATGACATTACGCCGTCTTATATTAGTATTGTTATGTAATTTTATTCAATGGCCCATGAGACAAGTGGATTCAAAGCGGTTATAATTCGTGCTACATACCGCCCCAGATGAACCCAACCCAAATGTGGGAAGTGCGGCGTTACAATCGCTCGGGTGCGTTCGCAGTTCTGGATCCGGTGCCTTAATTTCAGTGTAAAGAAGTAAATTCTTTCAAGCTTCCTTAATAGTTTTCCTCCGGCGTCCGCAGGAACCGGCGTCCAGATCGTCGAACCTCTGGCTCTGCTCCATGTGCATCTGTTCGGAGATCCTCGTCGTAGCCTGGCTCGCCAACGATCGAAAGACGAAGAAGCCATGTTGCCATTACGTATGTCGATATGAAACAAATGCCTCACAACTTGGGGATTGAAAATTCAGTATTATGGTCCAAAGTCAAAAGGACGTATGAGCCCCCAAAAACTCAGCACGGCGACGCCAGCGGATGCATTGCATACTTCTGAACTTCGGTATCGTCGACTCTTCGAATCAGCGAAGGATGGCATACTAATTCTTGATGTCCCCACAGGGATGGTCATCGATGTAAATCCGTTTTTGGTCCAACTATTGGGCGTCTCTGATGACGCGTTTCTCGGCAAAAAGGTCTGGGAACTTGGATTCTTCAAGGATATCGCAGCCGATGAGGAAAAATTCGCGGAATTACAGGCGCAAGAATACATCCATTCTGAAAACCTGCAGCTGGAAACCGCAGACGGGCGACGAATCGAGGTGGAGTTCGTCAGCAACGCCTATCTTGTAAACGAGCACAAGTTAATTCAATTCAACATCCGCGATATTACGGAACGAAAGAAGGCCGAGGCGTTATTGTGTGAGGCGAAGGCCAATCTCGAAGTCCATGTCAAACAGCGCACTGGCGAACTGGCCGGAACAATCGAGAAGCTTCAGAATGAGGTTGCAGAACGCCTATCGGCAGAACAGGCATTTCGCTCCCTGGCGGACTCCATGCCGCAAATGGTCTGGGCCACTCGGCCCGACGGTTGGAACATTTATTTCAATCAGCAATGGGTGGACTATACGGGGATGACGAGGGAGGAGAGTTACGGTCATGGCTGGAACACGCCCTTTCATCCTGACGACAAAAAGCGTGCCTGGGATGCCTGGCAGCATGCGACACAACACAACACCCGCTACTCGCTGGAATGCCGTTTACGACGTGCCGATGGCGCATACCGGTGGTGGCTCGTCCGTGGCGTCCCGATGCTCGGCGCAAACGGCGAGATTCTGAAATGGTTCGGCACTTGCACCGATATCGAAGATCTCAAGCGGACCGAGACGGCGCTGCAGGAGGCCAAAGATCTACTGGAGCAGCGCGTGGCCGAGCGCACTACAGAGCTTCAGGCGAGCGAATTACGCTTTCGCACCCTGGCCAATGCAATGCCACAGCTTGCGTGGATTGCACGAACCGACGGCTTCATCTTTTGGTACAACCAGCGATGGTATGACTACACAGGCACGACTCCCGAACAGATGGAAGGTTGGGGATGGCAGAGTGTCCACGACCCAATGGAGTTGCCGACGATACTTGATCGATGGAAATCTTCTCTCGCAACCGGGGAGCCATTTGAAATGACTTTTCCGCTGCGCGGAGCCGACGGCATCTTCCGGCCGTTTTTGACACGAGGACATCCCCTGAAGGATGCAGAGGGACGCGTCCAGCAATGGTTTGGTACCAACACTGACATCAGCAAGTACAAGGAGACGGAGCAAGCATTACTCGCCTCGGAAGCCCATCTCCGCAGCCTCAACGATGAGTTGGACTCCCGGGTGGTCGAAAGGACCTTGGAATTGCAGGTGGCTATCGACTCGTTGCAGGCAGAAATCATAAACCGGCGTCAACTCGAGCTCGAAATCCTTAAGATCAGCGACTACGAGCAGTCCCGGATCGGGCAGGACCTGCACGACGGCACATGCCAGAATTTAGCCTGCATCGCTGTACTCGCTGAGGCAGGCTTGCGCGAGATAAACCAGGAAAACCCACAGACAGCCACCTGCTTGACGGAAATCTCCCAGGTTGCGCGCCAGAGCATCGACGAGGTGAGACGTCTTGCAACAGGACTTTTTCCGGTAAAAATCGAGCAACACGGATTAGAATGGGCTCTCCGGGAATTGGCTGTCGAAACCACAGTCAGGAGAAAGGCCGAATGCACATTCAAAATGCATGAGCCGATCGAATTTACTGATAATAACGCAGCAGCACAGATCTACCGCATCGCGCAGGAAGCGGTCAGCAACGCCGTGCGCCATGGACAGGCTCAAAACATCACGATAGAACTCTCCAAGTCTAAGGGTAATGTCAGCCTATTTGTCCAAGACGATGGCATCGGACTGCCACCGCGACGGGAGAACATGGGCGGTCTAGGCTTACACACCATGGAATATCGCGCCAAACTACTCGGCGGTTCGCTCCATGTTGGCCCGGCAATCGGAAAAGGCACCAGCGTCGCCTGTTCATTTCCTGAAAAAGAACTCACTCATGCAACAGAAGCAACAAGCAAATAAGCTGAGGCTTTTTCTTGTCGAAGATCCTCAACGATTTCTGCGATTGTGTTGAGCGCATTTTCTTCCAGACTGTTGTGCACGAAGATGAAAGGAGGCCGCGAATTCAGTCTAAAACAACGAATCAATACCCAGCGCGTTTGAGCAGTGCCGAAGCCGGAATGCCCAAAACCCGACCTATGCGATCCAGCGTGGAGATGCTCACTTCGTATTCACCTCGCTCGATGTTCCCGATGTAATTTTTGCTTAAATTCACAAGCTCCGCGAAAGCCTCCTGGGTTAATCCACGCTTCTCCCTTTGGGCATAAAGAACTTTACCAATCGCGACTGCGAGTGGAGATTTTCTGACTGAGGGTGATTTCCGCCTCGGCATTGAACCGGAAATTTAAAGAAGCAATGGGATTCCTTCGACCAAGCATGCTTGGTTTTTTCTTGCATACCGGTTTTCATTCTGGTGACTTTGGCCTCGGACAAGGACATAACGGAATGAAAACGACTCCCCTACGAATTCTCCTCGCGGCAATGATTGTCCTCGCATTATCCGGTTTTGGTTCCGATGCCAGCCGCATCACAAACGTCCTGGAGCAATGCGCAAAGATCTCTCACCGGGCGGCGATTTACAAAGGCAACCCCGGTGCCATGGCTGATTTCATTTCCACCGAATTTCAGAAGATTGACGTTACCCAGTGTCCGCCGGAATTCCGCGAGGCTTATCAGGCGCACGTGTTCGCTTGGCAACAGGCGGCGCCTGCACTGGGGAATAATACTGTTGGAACTGCCTTCATTGAAGGTGTTGCCGCCGGAGTCACCAACGACCCCGGCTATATCGGACAAGCCAACCAGCAGGCCGCATACGCCGGACAACAGATCAATTCAACGTACTACGTGCTCACACAAATTGCCGCCCACTACGGGGCGCGGATTCCGCGATCAGCGGCAGGAGAGTAAAAAGACGATCAGGCCCCCGCTATTCTCAAACCATATTATGCAAATTTATATCAGCAAAAATGGCGAACAATCAGGACCATTCACCGATGAACAGCTGGAAGAAAGGCTCAACGCTGGAAAAATCTCCTACGATGATATGAGCTGGAAGGAGGGGATGGCAGAGTGGCAACCCCTGCGCCAGATTGTAGCGCCTCCAGTACCACCCCCGGTGCCGGCCGCAGCTCCGGCACCAATCACGCAGCCGGTCGATGCTTGTCAAAGCACATCTACAGTCTCACTACGACCGCCTATCTGGAAGCGCAAATTTCCTATCGTCATCCGCTCACGTGAGGACGCACTGGATATTATTTCGTGGGGTGTAATTTGCTTCACCATTTGTTCAGCTCTATTTTTGTTGTCAGCTATCGCGGTGAACGCCGTATTCTTTGTTGGCGCGATATCCTATGGAGTGGGAGCGCTCTTGCTTCACCGGTTCAAGAGTCGCTGTGCAGCCATATTTCTGTGCCTTCTTGCGAGTCTTGGACTCATCATCGATTTATCAGCGGGAGCAACAGTTTGGATGGACATCTGCATAATTATTCTGTCGGTCCGGGTTATCTACGGGACATTTAAACTACATGGAAATTACGCCATCCAAAACGCTTAATGGGCAGGCGTTCCGCCATATTGCCGTGAACATCGAATAAGGATAATACAATGATCATAGTCATATCTCTCATAATCGGGGGCATAGCCGCAGGGGTCGTGCGATTGCTGACCCGATCCAGCCTATATGCCGGAATGACATTCTTTTTTATTACCATGATGGTCTTCAAACATTTTAACGCTAATTGAACCCCATCCCAAACAGCCACACTCACTTATATGCTTCCTATACTCAGAGCTACAGTCTTTTTGGGGAGCTTCCTAAAATGCGTAACCGCCTTTGCGCAGAATCCCGGCGCAACTAGCTTTGAACACCACGATGCGGCTACCAACAGTTCAAGCCCATCGCTAATAAAGTGGTTTGTGGTGTTCCCAATAATGATGCTGCTAATTAAAAAGTTTCAAAAATGGGACTCAAGGAATGACACTAAAGTTAGAGATGGATCTACTGCTGGAGAATGGAAGGCAACGCGTCCGGCTTTTATACGAGCCACCCTCATCATCGGTGCACTTTTAGCAATTCTTATCGTCTGGCTTGTTTATGCCAACGGGCTGGCCGAATGAGCGCACCCCGCAACAGCCCTCCCTTTCGCGCTATATGCTTGTGAAGGCAGCCCTTGGCTGTCCGTTCCGGTGAGCACACATTCACCGATTACCAGGCCCGGCACTCCGCCGGGCTTTGTCATTTCAACATCTAACGAAAGGAATTCTATGGCCATAAAACTTGTGGCAAATTACGCAAAGCGTCTCGGCCTGCCCGGCTACAGCTCTCACCAGTTCAGTGTCTGCGTCGAAACCGAACTGCACGACGTGGCCGACATCGCCGGCGAAAGCGCCCGGCTTTACCAGTCTCTCCAGCAGAGCGTGGACGAGCAGATCCAGCAGACCGGGTTCGTCCCTCCGGACGGCTACGGCATGGAAGGCAAGCCCGCCGCACCGTCCAATGGTGGCAACGGCAACGGACATACAAACGGCAATGACGACTGGCAGTGCAGCGCTAAGCAGCGCGAGCTGATCCAGAAGATCGTCCGGGAAAACAACCTCGATAAAGCCGAGGTCGAAAATCTCGCCAACGAGCTGTTTGGTCACGGGGTAAAGTCGCTCAACCGTCTGGCCGCCTCCGGCCTGATCGACGAGCTGCTGGAACGCTACGGTGGACAACGCCGGAACGGGAACCGGGGTGGCTATCGCCGCAACGGTAACCCTGCCAGGAGCGGACAATGATCGCGCTGGCAGCTCCACCGGTTGCCCCGACGCCGGATACAAACCCGCGCAGCATCACCGAACTGACTCAGACTGTCTCCGCCTCCCGGCTGTCGACGTGGCAGCGGTGCCGGTTGCAGTTCATGTTTCGCTACGTGACGGGAATCAAGAAACCGCCCACACCGGCGCTCCACGTCGGCACCACCGTTCATTCGGTGTTGCAACAGTGGAACCTCGCCCGGTGGCGGCGAACCGCTCTGGACATCAATGCCATCAAAGCCATTTTTGATCAGGCGTGGATCTCACAGGAGGAAGGCATCGAGTGGGATGAAGCTGAGGATGGCGCGCGTCAGAGTGCCTGGGCCGTGCTGGAAACCTATTTCCGTTACACACCCATCCCGGCGGATGAAAAGCCCGAGGGCGTCGAGGTCAGCGTCGAAGCCGACCTGACCAGCCACGGCCTGCCGACCTTGATCGGTGTCCTTGATCTGGTTCGCGCTGGCGGCCGGATCGTGGATTTCAAGACGTCGGCGCGGTCGCCTGACCCTGAGATGGCCGTCCACACCCACGAAACCCAGACCACCGCCTACGCCGTGCTCTATCGCGAGACCACCGGGAAAGAGGAATCCGGCATCGAACTGCACCACCTGATCAAGACCAAGGTGCCCAAGCTTGTCGTCACCGAACTGGAGACGGCGGGCGAGGATCAGATCACCCGGCTGTTCCGGGTGATGGAGGATTACGTCAGCGGGTTGGAACGTGAAGCATTTGTTCCCGCACCGGGGTTGCAGTGCAGCTTCTGCGAGTTTTTTACCGAGTGCAGGCGACACCGCTGAAACATCAACAACCGCCTGGACGTTCCATCCGTCTGGCACAAACACAGAAAGGAGTCTCAATGATTCAGCTTCTGGAATTGATTCTGAATATTTTAACCACGATTGCCATCGGTGTGGTGACCTGGCTTTTGTGGCCACTACTCACCGCCCTGGTCGCAGCACTGAATGCCCTCGTGCATTTCTTCATTCATTAACCCGGCTTCCCATTCTCGAAGCCCTTCAAGAAAGGAAAAAACATTTATGGAGCAAATCACGCTCTACTATCGGGAAGGTTCGTCCGATAAAGTCTATCAGGCTTCAATCGAACCCAAGGACGGCGGTTTCATCGTCACCTTCGCCTACGGGCGCCGGGGCACCACGTTGCAGACCGGTACTAAAACGCAGGCACCGGTCAGCTACGACGCGGCAAAGGCCATCTACGACAAGCTCGTCCGGGAGAAAACCGCCAAGGGGTACACTCCCGGCATGGACGGCACGCCGTACGAGCACACCGACAAGCAGGCCAGCGGCATCCTGCCCCAGCTTCTCAATGCCATCGACGAGGAGGAACTGGGGGCGCTGCTGGACGACCGGCAGCATGTCATGCAGGAAAAGCATGACGGCCGGCGTCTGATCCTGCAAAAGACCGGCAACACCATCACCGGGATCAACAAGCTCGGTCTGGGCACCGGGTTCCCGGCGATTGTCGCCGATGAATTCCGGGTGGCTGATGCCGACTTCATTGTGGACGGTGAGATCGTGGGCGAGGAATACCACGCCTTCGACCTGCTCGAACTCGATGGCGACGATCTGCGGGGTCGGACGTATCAGGAGCGGTATCTGCACCTGATGAACTTGCTGGCGTCATTCAATCACCTGCACATTGAACTCGTAGAATCCGCGTACCTGCCCCGGCAGAAGCGGGAGTTGTTCGACCAGCTCAAGACTCGGAACCGGGAGGGCGTCGTGTTCAAGCGCAGTGATGCGGTTTACACGACGGGTCGTCCTAATAGCGGCGGACCGCAGCTCAAATTCAAGTTCGTCGAGACGGCGTCGTTCATCGTCATCAAGGTGAACGGGAAGCGGAGCGTGTCGCTGATGGTGTTTGACGGGGACCGTGTGGTTCCCGTCGGCAACGTCACGATCCCGCCCAACCACGAGGTCCCGGCAGTCGGGGCTGTGATCGAGGCCAGATACTTGTACGCCTACAGGGGCGGCAGCATATTCCAGCCTGTTTATTTGGGTGTCCGGGACGACATCCGGGCCGAGGAATGCCAGATCGATCAACTCAAATACAAACCCGAACCGAAGGAGGTGGCTGCATGAATATTGAACAACTCACAGCCGTGGGCTGGCAGGTTCTTGGCACCGCCCTTTCCGGTGGCGGGCAGGCACTGCAGGTCACGGCAGATGTCTTGCGCAGTAGCGGCGAAGCGCTGGAACAGCTGGGCCAGCGAATGAAAAATCCCGCACCTGTGCAGGGGTAAAAGCTCAAACCAGACACGAGCCCGCACGTCCTCCGGGATGTGCGGGCTTTTTTTACCTCTCCGGTGTCGCAGCGGTTGCTGAAGCTAAGCGTCAACACCCGGCGTGAATTAGTGATTAATATCTATTTTTTTTTGTAAAACTATTAAACAATTATATGAATGTGAACATGCAGCACGATCCTCAGGACTTTCTACCGGCCTATGAGCAGTTGCTTGCGGAGCGGAACATTCCACCCGGTGCCAGGCCCCATTATTTGCAATGCGCCAAGATTTGGAGCACTACCGTCAGATCAGACGACAAATCTGCCACCGAGGCCTTCTTTCAGGAGCTTTGCCGCCGTCCAAACCTCACGGCCTGGCAGTTTCAGCAGGCTGTCCGCGCTGTCGCATGGCTGGCACGCGACATCCTTCACATTCCGTGGACACAGACTTTTGACTGGCGAGGGCTGGCGGATCAGGCGGATCCACTCGAAACAGACCACCGGACGCTGGGGCGGGAGACTATCCGGGTGTCAGCCAAAGTGTCAGCTCCGCCCAGAACCAGCCCCCTGCCCAAAACCAGAGAGGAAGCCGCGCGTAAACCGTAGAGACGATGCACTCGCTGCAATGCCCTTCTTTCGCACGACGTTGGCGTTGTAAAGGCCGCAGCCCCAAATGAAGGGGATGACGCTTGGGCGTTTAGTCAACAAACTTGAAATATAGCGTTTATTATATAAAAGGTTCCGAGAACTAAATCTCTATGAGCACAAAATCTGAATCCACAAAAGATCGGCTTAAACAACTGCTACTTTCGATTGTGAACGGGGACAACCAAAACAGGAACAGTTTGACGCCTTTGGAGAAACTTGCCGTTAAGCTCACTGAATATGTCGGCTCAATTGGTTTCTTTTTAATTATATTTGCATGGACAATAGTCTGGCTGGGGTGGAACACCATCGGCCCTGTAAAATTTAGATTTGATGAATACCCGGCATTTGTATTGTGGCTATTTCTTTCTAATGTGATCCAGATATTTTTAATGCCCCTCATCATGGTCGGGCAGAATCTTCAAGGGCAATATGCTGAGCACAGAGCACAAACCAGTTTCGAGCTAAGCGTGAAAGCAGAAAAGGAAATCGAAGCAGTGCTCAATCATTTGGAGCATCAAAATTCGCTTATTCTTACAATTCTCACCGAAATCAGAGACAGGAAGGGATCCGAATAACGTCTGCAGTTTGGTTACAAATGTGAGGGTTTTCTAATTGTTAAGGCAATATTGAAACTTATATTTATTTCTCACTCCACAGCATTACTGCCAATGGCGCTGAAATCATAAAACCGATGGCGTTCAAGAAAAGCGGTACCTGATACCCTGCAATAATCACGGAAAAGTGAAGGATCAATCTGAGCAGATTAACTGCTGCAACAAGACCAAATATCACAGCAGCGATTCTCGTAAATGGCTTTTCCATTGTTGCGCGACGCTCAAAGCAAAAACTGAAAATGGGCTGTCAAAATCACTGTCGCTGCTATCAGGCAATAATATCCGAAAAACTTCCAGCGACCACCTTCAAGCCAGTGTGAAAGCCATTTTAAAGCCAGTAGCCCCGCCAGGAAGCTGAACAGCATTCCTAAAAGGCTCGGTGCAAAAAGATGAAGTGCCGTTCCGGGAGCACTCAACGCATGCGCTTTAAGCAGTCTAAATATTTCTTTCACGATAATTGGAGGCGTCAATACTACTGCGAGAACAAAGCTGAACTCTTCGAGCTTTTGTTTTGGCAGGCCGAGAATTAACCCAGTGGAAATGGTTGAACCGGATCGTGAAAAGCCGCGAAAGGGCAGGCAAATTCCCTGAACGATTCCAATCCAAAACGAGTGACGGAATTCAATTTCCAAGCTGTGTGGCTCTTTTACTTCATGCCACCCCGCATAAATAATAAGCATGCCAACAGTGGCCAAAGCACCTGCAATAAGTGGCAAGTTCGAAAATAAATCCTCAATTTCAGCATGAGGCATGCCGCGCATGAATAGCTTCTCAATGATGATTTTTAACCCGTATCCAACCACCCCAGTGCAGATGGTTGCCGTGACGATTTGTAACCCAAAATTGCACAGCTTGATGGGTGACGAAAAATAGTCCCGTTTCCATCCTGCCCAAAAATAAACGATCACCGCAAACATTGTTCCTGTGTGAAGCATTACGAGCAGCATAGTCATTTCCGGGCTTGATGGATTGAACCCCATCAACCTTTCCGCAACGATCACATGCGCCGAACTAGAGACAGGAAGCAACTCGCAGGCACCTTGGACAAGGGCTAATATTAAAATTTGCAGTAAATTCATGACTTAATGACGATAAAAACTAAATGAACCTCAGAGATGTTGAGCGATGCCATAGCGTCATTTTTTTATACGGGCGCACACTTTTTTAATAATAATAGAGAACGAAGGGATATTTGAAGGCGCTGATTGCCTATGATTACACCTAGTGCAAAACCAAGGTTGAAAGGGATGACCGATCACAATGGATATATAGCAAATCAACCACACCCCGCCCGTGAGAACAACCAATGCAATATGGAGTGGATGATTAATCCTGTACTTGTAGAAAACCTCCTTGGTTTTGCAACACTCACATACGAAAAGCTGTTTTCTAGAATGCATAAAAGAGGATTGCAATAATTTAGTTAGCGGGATGCTAAATGCTTCTATTTTAACTCACGGAGTTTTTCAATAATAACTCGCGGGGTGAATCCCATGTCACTTCTGTATGACATTCACTATTAGTGTAGTCACTCCCACTGCACAAAGTATTTAAAGGTGATAACCGGCACCGTATCTGATCGGCAAATCCCGCCAGCATGTCATATCGGCGTTTGTAGAGTTTTCTTTTAGTAACCTTGATTGCAGATATTTCTCGGGCAACAAATGCGGGTGGCAATACAAACATTCCATCAGATGAAAGCTTACCACCGCATTCGGTCCAAAACTTATTGTACGAGGCTGATATTTTTCGCCGTTTTTGGATGTGGCGGTAAACCTGCAAATCATCACTGACTGCACGGATACTGTTGATTCCCCAAATGAAAGCGAGTTGTTGAAGTGTAAAAAACAGCAATGCTTTTGGACGTAATCCATTCAACCGTCTTGTTATTAGGATCACATGATCCCTGTGGGCAATTTTCCTGCCTTGCAGTCCGCCTATGAATATTTCCTTATGGGTTTCTGAGAGTTTCAAAATCGAAAACGAAATTGAAAATAACGAGTTCACTGAGCCTATGTCCAGTAACTGAATCATTAAATCCCCTTCTCGCTGTCCCCAGTTGCTTGATATAAGACGCAATTCAAGATCGCCAACTCCGATCATTGGAATGACAGCCAAAATCAAACCCGACCTATCATTACCAAATACCACGTCCATCATAGGGGGTGGGAAGCTTGTCACGATATAATCGTAATGCTGCTTGAGCGCCTCGAGCCGTTGGCGCGTATTCAGGAGACGATTAAGATAAGGACGTTGGAGCTTGTGGTAAAGATGGGGCTGGTTTTTTGTAATTGACTCCATCTTTTGTGTATGCAAATAAGCAAACCACTCAATTGTACAACTAGCGGTGAGTAAACCACGTAAGCAATATTTTAATCGCTTTACCTTCCCGTCAAAATGCTGGGAACGATGGACAAGCGGTGCCGTTTCGAGCAATGTGTTAAATAATTTTATGATTTTTTTCACAGACTCCGTCTCAAAACCCTATGATGTGCGCAGCGAAGTTTTTTTGAAAAAATTTTAAAGTTCTAATATTCAGCTTACGCCTGTGACACAGCTGTGTCATGTCAGCTACAGGCAAATTTATTTGTAGGACAATGCCTTATAAATTTCGTTATATAGCCGCGTGGCAATTGAAGTGAGATGAAGAATCACACTGTTTTGTTTGACTCCTGCCAGAGGACCGCCGCCCTTAACAATTCAGTCGCGTTAGCTAAATTCAGTTTTTCTTTAATGCGCGAACAGTAAACCTGTACCGTCTTAATGCTTATGTTTAAGGATTCTGCAATCAGACGTGTCTCCAATCCCTGGCCGATCATGCCGAATACCTCCAATTCGCGATCACTCAGTTCTTCAATAACGGAACCGCAAGGTTTTTTTCCCTGTGCAAGCCTCTCGGTCAGGGAGGAGGAAAAATTGTCACTGATATAAAGTTTGCCTTCCAGCACCTGCCGGATCGCGGTGATGATTTTCTTTGTAGTCTCTTTTTTCATGACATAACCTTTTGCTCCGGCGCGCAGCGCGCGTTCAGCATAAAGAGACTCATCATGCATAGACAAAACAATGACAGCGGATTTTGGACACTGGTATTTCAGGTCTTTAATGAGTGCCAGTCCTGATCCGTGCGCAAGTGTGATGTCCACGATGACGATGTCAGGTTCAACAGCAGCCACCTGCTGTAACGCATCTGATGCACCATCTGCTTCTCCGCAAACCACTAGGTCGGACTGACGGTTAATAAGGTTGCCAAGCCACTCGCGAACAAGCGGGTGATCATCTACCAAAAAGACAGTTCGTTTCATTTGGATTGGAATGTTTTTCTGTTGCGATCCAATGGAATAATACATGATACAACGGTGCCACGAGAATCACTTTTTAGGTCAAATTCAGCACCAATTAAACCCGCACGATGACGCATAATGCGAAGCCCCATTCCTTTTCTTTCTCGTGAGAACTCAACAATTCCGCATCCATCATCCTTGATTATAAGCATTGTGCCTCGTTCGATTTCACCAAGACTGATCAATATATTTTTTGCACCACTATATTTGATAGCGTTGCTTACAGATTCCTGCGCGATACGGAAAAGATGTGTCGCGACTGATGTGTCGTAAATTAGCGCGTGCTGACCAGCTTCAACGTGACACGCTATCCCTGAATTGACGGAGTTTTTCTCGGCAAGTTCATTTAAGGCTGAGATCAGCCCCTCGGCCTCGATTTCTACGGGAAAAAGACCTCGGGCTAGGTTTCGGGCTATGACGATTCCTTCTTCAACGAGATTGACAATGTATTTTGAATCCTTCGCCTCAAGTTGTGAGCGTTCGGTCAGTTTTTCATCCAAAACCTGTGCAGCAAGAGCCGTGGCGGTGAGATGCTGGCAAAGACTGTCATGCAACTCACGCCCAATTTCCTGCTGTTCACGCTCGCTAATCGTGAGAATCTCCTTTTCAAGCCGCTCCCGTTCACTGATTTCAGCGGCCAGACTGACAGTCCGCTCCCTGATCCCGGCCTCAAGAAATCGATTGAACGATTTCAAGCGGACAAGTAACCAGATGACAATAAGATAAGAGAAAAGCATGATAAGCGCATTCCATACCGGCACAAAGTCATTCGGATAAATAACCCCGGCAGCCCAGTCAGCCAGCAGCCAACCAGCGACGCACAACACTGAGATAACTACAGCGAACAGCGTCCCAACATTCCAAAGCGCAAATGAAATCGCGAGCAAATAGAAAATCGACAAGGAAATTTGGTATCCAGTAAAATAATCTGCCACAGCTACAGCCATGACGATAAAGATCGAAATAGTGGCCGCCAGAGAACGCGACCGCGGCAAAGTTTTTAAGGAAATTTTAACCATGAAAGATGTCAAGCTAACAGACTGTAAGTTAAACGGCAAGTGATACCGTTATTTTAGTCAACTAAACTCATCTTTTACAACGCTTTGAGTGCGCTGCCAACACCTTTAAGTTTAAAACTCGCTGGAAACTCTCAACCAAAAATACAAAATAAGAAAACTTTCACACTTCTGGTTACCTTAGTAATGTAAGATAATGCCCATTCTATTCGTAGGGCAATGCTTTACAAAATCTTTTTTCAGCTGGCTTCCACAGAGTAATGATATTTGCAGTTGAGGCTAAATCAGTCTGTGATGAATTGGTTCCTATTGTTTTTTGGGTATGCTTCCTGCTGTTATATTTTAGTCTATAATGAAATTTCCGCGAGAAACAGACCCGCCGGAAAAATAGCCGATAAAAAAAATCTATATAATTATGTCACTAAAATTAAATACACGCCGCGGCGGATTTACCCTTGTTGAAATCATGATCGTGGTTGCAATTATTGCCCTTTTGGCGGCAATCGCCGTTCCTGGCTTCCTGCGAGCACGCAAACGTTCCCAGGCAACCACTCTGCTGAACAATCTTCGCCTTTTGGATGCATCCAAGGATCAGTATGCCATTGAATTTAATAAGACAAGTGCTACGCCCGGGGGACAGGATATTCAGGGGTACTTCAAGACAGGGAGCGCCCTCTATAATGCAATTGTCGGTGCAGGAACAGGCACTTCCTTCGCAGATCCAAAAATTCAAAATGTGACGTTCTACATCAACTCGACAGACCAATTGCCGTCCATCAACACCAACCAGGCCTTTACAGATGTGGTTGACACGTCGTTCTGGAGTCCGTATTCGGCCAATTAGTTGTTCAGTTGCAATTTACTGAGCGCTTCTGTTTGGCGCTTGTGGGAATATTTTCATTTAGACGGGTAGGGCCTTGTCTTACAAAAGAAATCGGCATCGCCTGATATTAATGGTGGAACGGAGTGTTTACTATGCTGAGCACTTTGAATATATCGATTCCCGCCTTAAGCCTATAGCCTCGAAAAGGATTTAAAATTCATCCATTAAGCGCATGAAGAGTATTAAATCAACCGAACGTATCTCGCAGCTTGATGCACTGCGAGCCTTCGCTATCGCGATTGTTCTGATTCACCACTACCGGGACACTCGCTTTTTCCTCTCAGGATTCGGCGCAACCCTGTTCTTTGTTCTCAGCGGTTTTTTTGCGACCAAAACGCTGCTGAAATTAAAAAACGGAATTATAACGGGGCAGACACAGACCGTACCGGCTCTCAAGCTGTTTTACTTCAAACGCTGGATGCGGCTCTGGCCGCTCTATTACCTGCTTCTCGCGCTGACCCTGTTTCTGGACGTTGAAAACGCGCGCTCCTCCTTTATTTGGAACGCTGCGTTTCTGTCAAATTTCAACGTGCTCGTCAGCGGTAACTGGAGCGGGCGCTTTTCCCCGCTTTGGGCCCTCTCGGTCCTCGAACAGTTTTATCTTTTCTGGCCCGCATTCATTTTTGCCTGCCCGAAAAAGAATCTTCTCCTTTCGATCCTTGCAGTCGTCGCAGTGGCTCCCTTTTACCGGTTCGGGTGTTACCTCACCCAGGCTCCGCCGATTTACTGGTGCGTAATGCCGCTCGCCTCTTTTGATCAACTCGGCTGCGGAGCGCTCTTGGCATTGTGCGTAGAGAATGCTGTCAGCAAAAGTACCGCAACCGCAATTCTCGGAATTGCGGGGAAATTGTTTGTCCCGCTCTTTTGCCTCCTCCTATTTTGCAAATACTTGAACATAGACCCACCGTTCTGTGCGATTTACATTGGCACTGTAGCCTCTTTTTCATTCCTCTGGCTCATCAGCAAAGCGGCTAACGGAATAACTGGCCCAGTTGGAATTATGATGAATAACCCGTTCATCTGTCACCTTGGTAATATGAGTTACTCCACATTCCTACTGCATGATTTTACGGAACTTTTGGTTCCAAAAACCCGATTTTTCTGTTCGATCCTTGAATCGAATTTCAAGGCGGTTATCCTAATACCCCTGACGGTTTTACTTGCTCACCTCGTCTGGCGGTTTATCGAAGCTCCGATGCTTTCCCTCCGGGAAAAGATCATCCCGCCTCCAACTGCTGCCCTGGATTTGCACACATTGACTGCTGATTAAGACAAAAACTCCCGAAACGGGCTATATGTATATCTTATTTGCAGATGATTGCGTCTGTCGATTCCAGTGCTATTTTCTTTGCTGACAGCTGAAATTCCAAAATTTATGAAAACCATTTTAACGATTCTCCTTCTCAGTCTGATCTCGGTCCGTGCCTTTGCTGGGGGATTTCCGGACATCACCATCCCGGAACTCAAATCGGCCATCGCATCCGGGACGGTAACGATCATTGACGCCAACGGTTCTGAATCATGGCAAAAGGGGCATATACCAGGGGCATTTAATTTCGATGCCTGCAAGGACAAGCTTTCCACCATTTTACCAAAGGATAAAGGGGCGTTGATTGTCGCCTATTGCGGCGGCCCCCAATGTCATGCTTATGAGGCAGCGGCTATGGCGGCGGAAAAACTCGGCTACACGAACATCAAGCATCTTTCCGCAGGCATTACCGGATGGATCAAAGCTGGTGAACCGACTGAGAAAGGCCACATCACCGTTGTTGACGATCAAAACACAAAGACAGCTGGTAACCCCGCCCGACTCCAGCCGGCAAAGAACACCGCTATGAAAGATTCTATCCCGGACGCTGCCAGTCAAATTGCTTTATCCAAGCCCGCTGCGAACCTGATGTTCTACGGGGATGTTGGCGTGGGCTGCGTGGCAACCATCGGTCACAACCATTGCAATAACTGGAGCGGCTATCCTTCGGGGATGTATTCCGGATATCAACTCGGGACTGATGTCAGATTGAATGATGCGGTTTCAGTTGGCGTTCAGGTTCAGACGGTTCAGTTCAACCAGTTTCACTGAGCAAATATATTCTGAGCAGTTTCCATGTATAAACATGAGAGCAAGATACTATATGTGGTTAATCTGCATTAAAAAGTGCCGAGTGGCTCAGAAGGAATGGCTACTCTTCAGAATGGGTATTATTTATGAAAAATGATAGCCCTGCCTAAAATTTAGCCCCAGTGATAAGTCAACGCCGCAGAGTTGATAGGAATGCCTCTTTGGGTAACATACGCAACTTCCACTGAGTTTCCACCCGCAGGGACAGATTTGGCATGTAGCGAGTTCGAATTGGAAATCTTCACATGCCCTTGTTATAGGAAGTCTCATTCCATGAACGTTCTTGAAAAATCGCCTTTTATGATTAACTGTGGTTCTGAAATGAATTATAGAAATAAATGCTTCCCAGCATCAACGCTTATCATGGTGGCAACTGCGATGCTTTTCATCACATCTCGCGTCAGCCACGCCCTGCCAAATGACAGGGGAAATTATGATCTTGCTGTCGCAGAGGCTAAACAGGACCGGAAGGTTCTCGGCATTTACTTTGATAAGCCTGGGTCTGAAGCCTGTCTTGCGCTGAAATGGAGGCTGCTTGGCAGGGATCGATTTGAGGCATTGACCAAAGGAGATCTTGTTTATCTCATGATACAAGACAGGGGGACTGATCAGAAAGGTGTGAAATTAATGACCGATGCCGATTTGCAGCTTGAAAAGCAATTTAACATCACGTCATTCCCGACATTTCTACTACTCACCTGTGACGGCAAACTCATTGATCGTATTGACGGATTCAATCCTTATGAAGATAAGGATGGTGACAAATATTTCGTGCGGATAGAAGCTGCAATCACCCGTGAAAAACAGTATGATGCAGCAAATCCAAATGCGTCTCCAATCGAGCAACGTGCTATTGCACCCGCATTCAAGCATGATGCAGCGTTGGCGTTCAAGATATACGAAGGAGATGTCATTTTCACATTCGCAGATCAATCAAAGCTAATTTCACACCGGACAGTTGAGATGACAAATGACCCGGCGGTGATGAAGTTGGACTGTGTTGATTATTTTGAGGAATCAAAATTCGTCAAATACACTTCAAAACTTCTCATGAAAGGGACAGCTAGGGGAAACACGTTTTATTCGACGGAACAACAATGCATAAAGACAAATATGGAGGAATGGGTGCCTGAAAATATAACCATTGAAATTGCTGCCGATGGCACCTCTGCTGCGCTGACATCCAATTACCGTAACAGCACTGGAAACGTTGTCGGCAAAGGCGTTTTAATCCTTAAACGATAATTTTAATCGGGAAGTTCAATGGCCCGAGGTGTAGGGGTTGCCTTGATTAGTGCCAGTAGTGGCCGTGACATCCATTTCCACCGCCATACCACCCTCCGTATCCAACACCAAAAGTGACCGCAGGATAACCGTAACCATAGGGGTAATACGGGTATGGGGCATAATAGCCAGGTCCTCCATAATATGAATAGGGGCGAGGCGCATACATGGGACCGCTCGCCAACATGTAGTCAATCACTTGTTTGCTCACGCCAGCTTTACGCAAATTTGAAATGTCGGTGGGAGACAGATGGTAAGCGGCATACGTTTTCCAGAGATAATGAACAATGAAATCCGGTGGCACTTGCCGCTGTGATAACGAGATGACGTCAGACAGCGAAAGAGGTTCTCCATGAAGCATTCGATCATAGAGCGCTGGAGAAACATGGTGTTCTTGAAGCAAATAACGATCATTTTCGTGAAGCGTCGTGCATCCAGTAAGAAAACCAAATGCAAAAACGGCAATAAGCGAATAAACACCTTTCATTTCCTGAATTTTATAGATCGTTTCGAAAAAGTCAATGCGAGCGGGTTACCTGTCATATTGGAGGGCAAGACGGAGCTGCTCAATTGCTGCATCACACGCACGCAAAGCCGCTTCGCGATGTCCGCCAAAATCATGTTTAGCATGTTCCATGCGTCTCCTGGCAACTTCCAAAGCATGAAGTGCTTCATGGATCTCAGGATGGTGTTCATGACCCCAGTGTTCTTCGGCCTGAGCGCTAAACGACAGAGGCAGCAGCATTCCGGTGACGAGAATACAAGTGATGACGAGTTTTTTCATATTTTGCAAATAGACACAGGTGAAACCCAGAAAATCAAAAAAAGTTTCTGGTTTTAATAATTGAACAACGGGCTTGTGGGGCCTATCCAGAACTCCACATTTTATTAACCGCTCACTAAAAAGGCTCCGCACATGAATAAATCCACGAAAACACTGCTCCTCATGGCCGCCACCATCGCAGGAATTGGATTTCTCACGGCCTTTGTTTTAGGTGTCCGATTTTTTATTAAATACGATCAGGAACAAACAATTAAAACTACCGACCAGCAGAAGGAAGGGATTGCTGATTTTTAACCATTGCGGGCAGAGCTGGATTATGATGACGCGATTGCCTTCTTCTTCTGATCAGTTTACGTTCGTTGAATGTGGCAAAATCCATTAAACAACCCGATCTTTACCAGAATGAGCCTGAGAAATAAATTCATTCTCACAGCCGTCGTTGCATTCATTTTAGGAATGATGTTCAGGGGATCAACCGGTAATGTTGGTCGCTATCAGTTCAATGCAAGCAACCCAACGTATGTCATCGACACGACCACCGGTGAAACTTTCCAATATTCCAGTGCAGATCACAATTTTAAGCGGTTTGGTTCACTGCCTTGGCATTAACTCCGTGTGAATGGCCTGGTTTAATTTCAACAAAATTAAAAACTTTCGTTTTAAATGGTCGCTATTCTTGCAGCATCATCCGTGAGGTGATTATATTCCGTCATCATGAAGGCTTTAACGATGATTTTTGCTTTATTGGCATTATTTTATTTTCCAAACAGCGTTCACTCAGAGGAAAATGCCAATCCAACTATTGTTGCGGGTAGAGGCTGGGGTAAAATTACCATCGGAGCCAGTAGGGAGGATGTGGAGAATATATTAGGAAAAGGTGATTATATTCAAAAGTCAGATGGTGTGAACCTGCTAAGTTATAAAGCAAAAGGTATAGAGGTTTCATTTTCTGGCACAAATTGGAATGTTCGCACTATATATTTTTATAACAA
>Ga0364919_10270_pt1 | contig 21060 bp, 19 predicted proteins | sample SorcelJu500001C7_2_FD_206953 | JGI IMG/M metagenome (GOLD analysis project Ga0364919, IMG submission 206953) | Enriched cells from Trout Bog Lake Hypolimnion, Wisconsin, USA - BchlTB.June20.5000.01.C7 | ecosystem: Environmental > Aquatic > Freshwater > Lake > Hypolimnion/Profundal zone | place... | reverse complement strand
ATCCAGGAGTTCTTTGAGACGATTAACAGTTCGTTTGCCGGGCGCCGCTTGATTGAGATTGACTCGGAACAATTGGCGATACCGAGCCTCCTCATTCACGACATTCGCTTACGTACGACGCTGAAAAGTGGTACGGCGAGAAGATGATTCTGGTTCCGAGTCTGATTGACGAGGCCCTCACCCGCGAAAGAGTAGTGGCGGAACTTGCCCCCGTGTCCCCTAAGCGTAAGTATGGCGTGGTTACGCTGGCTCCTAGTTTTCCAAAGGCGGCTGACTGGAAATCTGCTGGCGCAGTTGTGGCGGACAAGGGCACCATCGAGAACGGGATCGCAGCTCTGCGGCAGAACAAGTTCGATAGCACCCTCGTAATTGTCAACAAATATGACGGAATAGATCTTCCCGATGAGACCTGTCGCATTCTCGTGATTGATTCAAAGCCCTTTGCAGAGAGCCTGATTGATCGGTACACAGACTCCTGCCGTGCATCGAGTGATGCAACCCTCCTGAAGCTGGCTAGGACTATCGAACAGGGTCTCGGCAGGGCAGTGAGGGGGCAACGGGATTATTGTGTCGTGATTCTCGTAGGAGCGTCCCTTATTCGGGCGATTCGAACTGGCAGGTCAAAGCTCCAGTTCTCGGCGCAGACGCGCGAGCAGATTGAATTGGGACTGGAAATTGCAGAATCCGCGAAAGAAGAAGTCGAGGAAGGGGTTGACCCCTATACAGTCCTGAGCAAACTTATTGGGCAATCCCTAAAGCGGGATGCCAGTTGGAAGCAATTCTATGCAGAGCGCATGGCCACCATCACCGTAAAACCGTCCTCCCCGAAGATGCTGGATATTTTTGTCAGTGAGCAGCGTGCGGAGCAAAAGTTTCAGCAGGGGGCATGCGATGAAGCTACTGCTATCATTCAGGCACTCATTGACAAGCAGATTGCGCCAGACAACTCAGAGGACCGTGGCTGGTACTTGCAGGAAATTGCCCGCTATAAGTACCCTGAAAGCAAGTCTGACGCCAGTGAATATCAACAGAGAGCACACAAGCTAAACAGGTTGCTGCTTCGTCCGAAGAGCGGGATGAAATTTGAGAAACTCCTGATCAGTCAGAAGAGGATCGGGAACATAAAGAAGTGGTTGCGCGGTTTCGAGAATAACGAAGCGATGTTGCTGGCGGTTGATGAGATCACCGCGAATCTTGAGTTCGGCGTAGCGGCGAGCGATTTTGAAGACGCCCTCAACCGGCTGGGAATTGCGCTCGGATTTGCCGCTCAACGTCCAGACAAGGAATGGAAGGAAGGCCCCGATAACCTCTGGGCTGTTCGCGACGGCGAGTATATTGTCATCGAGTGCAAAAGTGAAGTGGAGCTGGACCGTAAGGAAATCCACAAGGCTGAGACCGGGCAGATGAACAACGCATGTGCTTGGTTTAAGAGTCACTACCCAGGCGCGAAGTGTGCCAATGTGCTGATCATCCCAACGAAGAACGTGGCGAGTGCTGCTGGTTTCAATGAACCAGTCGGGATCTTACGGAAGCCTGGACTGAAGAAGCTGCTCAAGAATGTGAGGGGCCTGTTCGCTGAATTTAAGAGTGTCGATCTTCAGGACGTAGAGGATGAAAAAGTGCAGAAGCTCCTCAAAGAGCACAATCTCATGACTGAAGAGATTTTCGCGAGCTACTTGGAATTGCCGAAGGCAACCTAAATTCGCACCTGCGTCCCCAGTGCCCACCTTTCGCATCATGAGAAAGAACTGGCCCGCCTGGAAGGCCGACCCAGCTCGGGGCCAGGTCCCCGCGTTCGCCCGCAAACCGAGCTGCTGGCGCAGGACGCGGTTGTGCGGGGATAGCGCCAGTAGGCTGAATGGCAGCGGGCCAATGGCGGCGTCTGGCGGGGCCTGCGAATCAATTCCCGCCTTGCTTTGGAGTGGGCGTCTGCATTGACAGCGGTACGTATCGTTCGTGTGGCGTCTTCCAAGCCCGGAAGAAATCAAGCGGATTCTGCGTTCCAACGAATTCGCGGGCGAGCTGGAGGCGATCCAGTATCTCCTGCCGCTGTGTTTCAGGAAACTCATGGGCGCGTGCCTGAACCCCCGCGAAGAACTGTCCCAGGCTTGTGGCCTTCGCCCATGCTTGGATCACTTGCTCAAGTTGCTCCCGGCTCTCCTTGACGGACTGGGCCACCTTGCGACGGTCTTCCTCCTGCCGCCACTGTTCCTGTTGTGCTTCCCATTGCAGGCGTCTGAGTTCTGCCTGTCGTTCAGCCTCTTTGATCTTTTCCAACACGCTGGCGGTAGCATCCTGAATTGACCAGGAGGCTTAGCGAAATCAGATGAATCCGGTTCGGGACTAGGGGCGGCCGGTCAGGTCATCGCTTCCCAACCATTCTGTTCGTGAGCCGCAGGGAGGGGAGTCCCGCTTCACGATTTATCTGTTCTGCCACGAATACAGGTTGCTCCAAATCACTTGCATTGACATCTTCATCGCTCAAGAATGTACAGCCTGGTTCAAGATGGCTGAGTTCGGAGCATATTGAAAATGGTCGAAGCGGAGCATCCACTGCTCCTTAATCTTTGGGACGACAGACTAAAAGTTCGTGAAGTTGGGTCAGGCGCAATGACCGACTGGCGGATTCGTAGTTCTTCACAAACTGTGGCCAATGATAGCCCTTTGCCACACCACTCGGGCGGAACTAGGTCAGTCACGGCACGTTCAAATCCTCTAATCGGGAACCTTGCTATTCTGTCCGCCCAGCGAAAGTAAGCTTGACTGGTTGGGTCTTCAGTCAACGCAGTATTGAGTAGCTTCAGTGAACCAAAATCCCATTCCGGTCCCCCAAAACAATGCCCGTTGTCGATGAGGGTGACGTTGTACTTCTTATTCTGGGAATATTTCCAGAACAGGAGTTGCCGTATATCCCGGTTACAAGTCCAGAGATCAAAAAGCCGAATACCCGCCAAATCACCGGTATTTCTGATTAAATGGATGGAGCTCTGAGGCAAAACATCATAACAGCGACCCTCAAGGCTTCGGATGACTAGGCGAGAGCCCAAATGAAGGCCCGGACGGATCGACTCTCTCCCAGTGGGAGTTTCAAAGTAGAGTTCCTTGCTGAGTTCAAAGGGGAGCCGGACGAGCATTGTGACTGGTACGGGGAGTCCCAGAAATTGAGCTAGTTTGCATGCAAGTAGTTCATTGGCTAAAATGCGAGTTCCTTGTGGGTTACCCTGAAACTTCACCATATAAAAATTCCCATCATCAGCTTGCATTAAATGAGGTTGCGAACCGCCCCGGAGCGTACGAACGTATTTTGTCAACACGACAGCCATTACGTAAGTCCTGTCCTAAAGCCATAACAATGTATTTATTTATACCTCTGACGCTAAGTCGAATTCCCGCAATGGACAAGTAACTTTAGTTTGGGGAGTGCATGGCCCGGTAATAACTATTCCCGAAATGGGAACGAAACGCGCAGAAAAACCTGGGACCATCCCGCAATGCATCGATTGTGTGCATATTGAATGAACACTTCTGATACGCCGATATGGTGAAGTGTGATCAGATGCTGCGTGGCCGGCGCTTGCGATGGGAGATCAACGCCTCATACTTCTGCATTTGAGCTCGAATAGGAAACTAACTTTGAGAGCAAGAAGATGAAAGGCGAAAGCAATACTTTTTGCGGAGCACGATTTATGTCAAAGATTCTTGAAGTTGCCATAATTCTCTATTTTCGCGATATAACAGCCACCGTCGGAGTCCCTATCGTGGTCTTCACAAATCACGATCATGGCGAGGTTAATGTATACATTCGGAAGGATTGGCAACCGATTCTGGCTTACGATGAAAACGCGGACTTAGGGCTCCTACAGTCATTAGTTCACGACAATTTACCTGGTTTCAAACAGCCGAAGGCTTGGCTAACTTCGCTCAAGGATGCAGAAAACTGCATCAGGGTAGAGCAGCTGACCGGCACTGACCCCCTCCTCGATCAGAAGCTGGCAGATGCGATGCGCGGTCTCGATGCCACAGCTAGGTTTCGTGATTGTTGAAAGGCCGCGCATTCTCACAAGCCACGAAACATCGTTAATTGCCTGAGTTTGGTGAAGCACTTCGAACGGACGAGCAAGGCTAACAGAGGGGCCTGAGGTTGCTGACCTCGCTCTTGACGCGCTGAAGGTCGACACAGTCGCCGTTAATCACAAAAACCCAAAAACTGGGGTTCACAACTTGGGTTCATTGGCTGCCGAAAACCAGGCAATTGGATCTAAAATCACGCATCACCGGCCTAAGCGGATCAACAACTTAGCAAATCCGTTGTTGTTTCGGGACCAGGGGTCACTTTTGAGCCTCTGGTGATCCCTCACGTTTCCTTTCAATAAGTTACAAACCTACTCCCGCTGAAAATAACGCCCAAATCATTGTGCAATCGAGCTTGTGGGTGACCTGGAGGAATGGGGCACTCAGAACATCCCTGTTTTCAAAAGCTTAGGAATTATGAATCCTTGGTGCGAACTTGATTCACCACTGGGACCACTCCAGCCCGCAGAGTTGCAAAACTGCCGAAGGAAATTAGCAATCCTTCTGGAGACGGGTGCTCATCCAAGCTGCGCAGGGTCGTCTGCACGCCCAATGAGGAGGCGGAATCGCTTAACACGAGCCTGGGTATGGCAATAAGAACGCGTGGCGTCGGAGGCTAACCACTGATAGCATCATCTCACGCTTGTGAGATTCGGAAGGAACTGTAGAAGGAGGAAGAGTCCTTATGTCAGATGCCTCATTCGCAAAGGACACCGGCCAGCAATATGAGATCGTTAACCCTGAGAGCGTGGTTGAGCTAGTGCCGATGGATGTGAATTCTCATCCCCCCACTCTCAAAGGCAAAACCGTGGTATTGCGTGCCAACGAGAAACACAATGCAGATAACATCTTGGAAAAAGTGGCCGAGCTTCTCACCGAGAAGGTGAAGGAAATCAAAATCATCAAGGCTTGGGAAGTTCTTCCTGAGACCAGGGACAACAGCCAGGGACCGGAGCGGAGCAAACAGTTCGCGCAGAAGCTTGCCGCACTGAAACCCGATCTGGTCATCGGCTCACAAGGTGATTGAGGGAGCTGCACAACATGGCTGGTAGGTGACCAGCTAAACGTAGAGAGACTAGGGATACCGACCGTCACGATCGTGACAACCAACTTTGTAGATCTCGCGAAGCAAACGGCACTCAGTCAAGGCGTTGCCGACATGTCGTTCGTAATTTTTCCACATCCTGTGGGGATGATTCCGCTCGATGACATTCGGAAAATAACAGGCAATGGTTTTGCAGAAATCATGCAAGCAGCCACCGAGTGGAAGCCAACAGCCAAATTGCCAGAAATGCAGCCTGCTTTTCCGGCTGAGCACTTCACCCTGACCGGCACGGCCAGGGAAATCTCCCGCATGTTTTACCAGCAGGAATGGTCAATGGGACTGCCCATAATCCCACCTACTCGCGAACGTGTCTCGGAACTGCTGAAAGGCACTAGTCGCAGGCCTGATGAGGTAATCGGGTTGGTGCCTCCCCGTATGGGCGTGCTCACGGTAGAGATGGTTGCGGTTCATGCGGCCATGGCTGATTGCGACCCCGAATTCCTGCCCGTAATCATTGCGGCCATGGAAGCACTGCTAGCTCCTGAGACGAACTGGCGCGGAGCGGGGACCACTACTGGAACCACCTCTATTCTGACCATCGTAAACGGTCCCATCGTGAAACAGATTGGATTGGCGTACGGTCAGGGCTCAGCGGGAAAGGGTCACCACGTTAATGCGACGATCGGGTATGCCATTAACTCGATCACCTATGTGATCGGGGGATCGAGACCGCCTGCAATCGATAAAGGCACTCTCTCAGCTCCGTCCGATTTCACCGGCTGGATTTTCGGCGAGAACGAAGATGCGCTGCCGAAGGACTGGGACCCGTACCACGTCGACAGGGGATTCAATCGCAACGATAGTGTTGTGACGGTGATGGCGACCTACGAGCCCGTCGAAAACATCGACCACTGGTCCTCCGACGTGGCTGAACAAATGAAGTGGTGGGCGCACCTGATAACCCCCCTGTTGAACGTAGGCGGACCATGCGCGCCAATGACCCTAGAGCAACCAGTAATCCTCGCGCTCGGGCCGGAGCATGCCGAGATGATGGCGGTAGCGGGTTGGACCAAGGCCATGTTCACCCAGGCTTTGTGGGAGCAGACCCAGATACCGCTTTCTGCTTGGCCCAAAGGTTGTTCCCCAGGACTTTTGGAGCAGAAGCTGAAAAAGAAGTTGACACCAGAGAGCTTGATTCCAATTACTGCACGCCCCGATTTAATGGAGGTGGTCATCGCCGGTGGGGCTGGTAAACATTCGCACTATTTTGCGCCATTTCCGGGTGCTACGCGGGTCAGCCGTTTGATCAAGAGCTGAGGTCCGCGCGCCGGAGCAAAAATAGGCCACAGCGCGCCGCGTGAGCGGTGCGTTGCGGCGGAGTAAAAGTAGTCCGCCGGATTTCGTTTTGTGAGCCGGATTGCGAAAGCAGAGAAGCTTATGAGACACCGGAGGGATGTTCCGGGTGGAGATCTATGGCCGGGTTCGGCGAGCGGTATTGGCGGAGGGAGCAGTCAACGGGCAGCTGAGCGCGAGTTTGGTTTAGCGCGTGCCACGGTGCAGAAGATGCTGCGGTACGCGGTGCCTCCCGGCTACCAGCGTTAGCAGGCGGTGAAGTGGCCGAAACTGGAGCCGTGGGTGGGCATCATCGACGCCATTCTGGAAGAAGATAAAAGCACGCCGCCGAAGCAGCGGCACACGGCCAAGCGGATCTTCGAGCGGCTGCGCGAAGAGCACGGGTTCACCTGCGGCTACACCACCGCGAAGGACTATGTTCACATGGCGAAACTGCGATCGCGAGAGATGTTCGTTCCCTTGAGGCACTCGCCGGGCGAGGCGCGGGCCGACTACGGCGAGGCGTGGGTGGTGATGGCGGGCGTGAAGCTGAAGGCACACTTCCGGGCAATGAACCTTCCACACTCGGATGATTGCTTTGTGATCGCTTTTCCTGCCGAGACGACGGAAGCTTTTCTGGAAGGCCATGTGCGCGCCTTTGACTGCTTTGGCTCGGTTCCCACGCGGATTCTTTACGACAACACGAAGATCGCGGTGGCCCGCATTCTGGGTGGGGAGGAGCGTGTAAAGACACGAGCCTTCTGCGAGTTGCAGAGCCGCTATCTGTTAGCCGAGAAGTTCGGCCGCCCGGCCAAGGGCAACGACAAGGGGAAGGTGGAAGGCCTGGTCGGTTATGCACGGCGTAATTTCATGGTTCCCATTCCGCACTTCAACAGCTGGGATGAGTTGAACGCGCGTCTGGGGACAGAGTACTGGGATATGGCTGGAATACTCTGGCTGTGGCAGCGAATTACCACTTGGAATTGCCAGACTTGGATTTCGGCTTCAACGGGGCGCTTGCTTAGCAGAAATACCCATGCTGTGCATTTTCCAGAGCAGTGTCGTCCTCTTTAGGCCGAGACGGACGGCGGCTCCACGCGGGCCCGCAACGACTCCGCCACTCTCGCGTAGTGCACTAAGAATGGTTTCTTTAGTTATTTGATGGGATGTCCTCCGCGAATTCCGTGTCGCCGCGAGAACCGTACTATCTCCAGAACAACGAAGGTCTTTCAATGGAACATTGAGAACCGACCCTTTACTTAGGATCACAGCCCTCTCGATTATGTTTTCAAGCTCACGAACATTTCCCGGCCACTCCCATCGTTCTAGGGTATGCATCGCTTCGGTGGGAATCGATTCAATCTTACGTTTTCTTAATCGCGCATACTTTTGCGTGAAGTGGCGGACTAGGAGCGGAATGTCTTCGCGACGTTCCCGCAATGGAGGGATGGTAATTGGAAAGACGTTGAGCCTGTAATAGAGATCGGCGCGAAATTGGCCCTCAGAGACCATCTTTTCCAAATCTCGATTCGTGGCCGCAACCAGTCGGAAATCGACACTGGTAGTGCGGGTGCTCCCAACCCTTGAGAGCTGCCTTTCCTGCAGAACCCGCAGCAGTTTTGGCTGAAGATCAAGTGGAATATCGCCAACTTCATCAAGGAACAACGTGCCTTTGTCAGCCAATTCTACCAATCCTATCTTTGCCGCGAGCGCCCCAGTAAACGCGCCCTTCTCATGACCAAAAAGCTCACTCTCCAGCAGGCCTGATGGGATTGCCGCACAATTTAGCTTTATAAAGGTGTGATCCCTGCGATCACTTAATGCGTGAACTGCTCGCGCGATGAGTTCCTTGCCTGTACCCGTTTCTCCAAGGATTAAAACGTTTGCGTCACTATCGGCAACAGTCTCGACCTGTTCGAGCGCAGTCTTAAGGGCCAAACTCTCGCCTATGATTTCATCCAATCTATGATTAAAGCTAACTTCACCCTCAAGATATTTCTTCTCACATGTCAACTTGTCTTTCAGATCAGATATCTTTCTATATGCAAGCGCATTGTCGACAGCGATGGCGATGGGTTTGGCAATTTCGGCCAGTAAGGAGACGCAATCGGGGGTGAATCTGCTTTCGTCTGTACTGAGGGCACTGAGAACACCCAGAGCTCTGCCTTGTGTAATTAACGGAATGCTGCACCCGCTTCTCAACCCCTCTGCTACCAAAAACTGCAAGGCTGGAACCTCTTTGGCACGTTCGGCAGTCAGTGCTGCATCGTCACAGACAATCTCTCTCCTAAAAAAAGCAACGTGGGACGGACTATTACAGAAGGGCTCTTCATAGTCCTCTTCCATAAGTCCCTTGCCGCGAAAAGAAACCGCCACTCTTTTCATAACACGCTTTGTCTCGTCACAGAGCAAGAGGTCCGAATACTCAATTTTCAGAATCGCCTTAAGGGACTCAGACACTTTATAGATCAGCTTACGCAAGTCCAACTCGGAAACAATCGCCTCGGATACTCTCTGCATCATGAGGAGGCGTTGATTATCATGCCTTAACTGATCTTGCGCTGCGCATGTTTCTTTGGCAATGATGACGCGCTCAAGAACGATGGCAACGTGAGTTGCGATGTTTTGGATAACCGAGAATTGCGAGTCGAAAATGTCGCCCGGCTGGATGCGGCACAATAGCAAGACACCGTATTGTCGGTCGAATATGGCGAGGGGAGTTATGCAAGAGGATTGCATCCCCTGTTTCCTGATATATGAACCAATTCGGGACATCCGGAGTTCCAACTCCGAGACACTTAATGTCTCGGTAGAAGGAACATCATGGTTATCGTTATCGCCGGGGTCCACGCACCGGAGACAATCACTTTCGTTGGTGTCGCGATCCCCGCAGAGAACGAACCTATTGCTTTGTTCATCTCGGAGGACGAGTGCAACTAGGTCAGTCCGTACCAAGGGACGAATTAACTCTGGCAATTGGAGCCTTAATTGATCAATGTTTGGTAGCACCGATATTGCGGTCAGTGCCGCAAGACATTCGCTCGGTGCATTGGGTGCTATAGCCGATTGCTTCTGGCCCATAGTTGCCTGCCCACAAGTGCGAGGTCTCGTGTTGCTAGAGTTCAATTCGCAAGAGCGCTCGATTTTAGCATTTGCTTTGCACTTTATCTAGCGTGGTCGCACTACAGCGTGACACTTCACGCCCGAAGTCGACCCAATGGACAGCTAAGCAGTTCATTATTAAGGAGTGCCACTGAGATCGCGGGTTGCGATACCCGGCTGCAAACTCCATGCCGAGATCGGTCAGTGCATCTATGCAGTCCGATTTCATCCCAACCCTGACAGTCAACTACTGACCGCCACATTCTGACGGTCACTCGCGCGAGTGCTGATCGGAGTGCAGCTGAGGGTGCCTTTATCCCATATTCTTGCGTCGTTTCCGTCAAAACACAGCCTGTGGAGCGCCGATTATAGTTGGCCTCCAAATTGCCTTCTAGTGAAACAGGAAAGCCCAAGAAGAAGCGGTGACCCCAATTGTCATACAGGCACCCGGCATTTGGGACGACTACTTTTATTCGAGGAGCATCTGTGAACACTCTGAGGAACGACAAGTTTCGCTACCAGTAGGAAACCTCCGCAACACGAGCGTTGAGGATGGTGCGGCCGGTCCCGGATGGGTATACGAGCAGTACATTGCGTATGAGGGATGGTGGTGAGATGACGGACAGCACAGGAAAGAATCTTGCTGGACCAACTAACCTCATTACGAAGTTCTGGCAACGGAGGATCGGTCGGTCGACCTGTGAGTCCGGCGTGTGGATAGTTCGCCTGAGCCGTGGACGTCTCTGTGGACGTGATGGAGGATGCGATGACTGTACCCGCGACAAGCGAGCCGCAAGACTTGGAAAGCACAACCGAAAAGATACGGCGGAGGATATCAAGTGAGCCCGCCTGTAGGGCCGCACTTTATAAGCTCCTCGTATTTTGTGAGTCCGCGCGCTCCAATGTCGATGTCGAGCAGAAAGTGCTCTCCTTTCCCGAGATGAAGGTGGCATTGCAGTCCCCGCAGGTACTCTTGTCGTGGCTTGTCAAGGCTGGTGGAATCGAGCAGATTGCAGCAGAGGGAGAGGAACCATCTTGGCACACAACCATAGCCGGCAAAAGCGTGGTTATTAGTGAGAGCAGTGACGACCGACTCACGCGCCTGCTGGCTCAGGAAACAGCTTACGCCGACATCTATCTGCGAGTTCTGGAACTATGTGTGTCTCCTGAGACTAGGGCTCAGATTGAATCGATTTTCAAAGGAAGCATGATCATCGAGAACCTCAAGGTGGAAACAAGCTTTTTTATCGACAAACTCGAGGTTGCCGGGGGGATCGAATGGAACGGGAGATGGACGATTACGCAGGCTGGAATGGATTGTCTGAGGCGCGGTGACGGACTCATTAAGCACACGTAGATGCACCCCTAATTGTTCGGTAGTGCCGTAAAGGAGCGAGGCAGATGGAACAACTGGTACTCAGAAGAAGAGAGTTTCTAAAGGCGACCGCAGTGACAGGTATCGCGGCCGCCATAGGGGGTTCGTTGTACGAGGGGCTTACGCGATATGAATCTGCGAAAGCCGCAACAACTTCGGAAACCAAAATCGTCAGGACTTGCTGCAGAGCGTGTATCGGCAAGTGCGGTGTCCTTGCACATGTCAAGGATGGTCGCGTGGTCAAGCTCGAAGGCGATCCTGATCAACCCATGAGCAAGGGTGCATTATGCGCCAAAGGGCTCTCTGGCATACAAGCCCTCTATCACCCCAACCGCAACAAGTACCCACTGCAGCGAGTAGGTGCGCGTGGAGAGAACAAATGGAAGCGGATCTCGTGGGGTGAGGCGCTCGACATCACCGCCAAGAAGTTGATGGAAACCCGGGAGAAGTACGGAGCGGAAACCGTCTTCTGCTCGACCGGCGGCGGCGGGAATCCAGAATTCTTCAGCCCGGGAAGATTCTGCGATGTTTTTGGTACACCGAACTGGTTTGAGCCCGGTAGCTCACAGTGCTACATGCCGAGGACGCTGGTCTACGGTCTGATGCATGGAAAGACAGAAACACTGTTTACAACCACCAGCATAGCTGACGGCGAGTGCTCCGAGATCTACTTTCCTGACGATACCCCGATGAAGACTCTTGTAATGTGGGGGACCGCTCCTTCCAATAACAGCCCTTCGCAGGGAGGGCGCGCCGTTGTGGAATTACGAGCCAGAGGCGTACATACCGTGGTTGTGGATCCGCGCCTGACTCCGGACGCGGCCAAAGCGGATGTCTGGCTGCCGATCAGGCCTGGCACCGATGTGGCTCTCATGCTGTCCTGGATTAAGTACATCATTGACAAGAAACTCTATGATGCGGAATTTGTCATGAAATGGACAAACCTTCCGTATCTCGTGAACACAGCGACGAAGATGCTCCTTCGCGAAAACGACTTGAAACCCGGCGGGAATCCCCAGACCTATGTGGTATGGGACAAGAGGACAAAATCTGCTCAGCCAATGCCATTCCCCTGGAACGATAGATTAGATCCGTCTCTGGACGGCACCTTCATGGTGCGGGGCGTTGAGTGTAAAACAGGATTCCAGATGCTCAAGGAACGGGTCGAACCCTACACGCTCGCGAAGGCGGCCGAGATCTGCTGGCTCGACGCAGGCATGATTGAAAAGGGTATCAAACTCTATGCGCAGAACACTCCTTCGGGTCTCAGCCTTGGCGTCGCGACTGATCAAAATCCCAACTCGGTCCAATCAGCGATGGGAGCCGCTACGCTTGATATGATTCTGGGCAATGTCGAAAGACCTGGCTCACTCATTCAAAACTTCAAATCGAGCGGATTCGAAGACAGCATGGTTTCGCCACTAGTGAAGTTCCTCCCAGAGGCCCAGCTCAGAAAACGCCTAGGACTCATTGAGCATAAAGGCACGCTCAATTGGTGGATTGCGCATAATCCGAGTGTTATGGATGCGATCCTGACCGGGAAGCCCTATAAGCCGCGCGTGTGGATCGAGAGGTCCGGTAACAAGCTAGCTACGATGGCTAACTCCGCGCATTTACTCGAAGCCATCCAGCAGATGGACTTCATCGTCCACATGTACATGTATCCGACATCGTTCTCGGCGTACGCTGACATCTTGCTCCCGGCCACGGAATGGCTGGAATCGGACTACGTCATCCCCTCCCTTAATACACTGTTTGTTCGGCAAGCGGTTACGCACTTATGGGAGACCATGAATGAAACAGTCTTCTGGTCTAAGCTTGCCAAGAGATGTGCAGAACTGGGCCATGAAGGCTGCAAGAACGCGTTTGATCCGAAGAAGACCGCGCCGGAGCCGCCCTATTGGGACACGATGGAACAGTTTCTAGACGGTAACTGTATGCACTTGATTGGCATGCCTTTTGCCGAGTTGGCGAAGAAGGTGCCTTTCGAATTCGCCCCGTACGATAAGTGGAAACAGTACTACACGTATAAGACGATTGATCCGAAAACTGGCAAGCCAAAGGGCTTTGGAACTCAAAGTAAAAAGCTCGTCATTTATGGAGAAGAATTCATTACGCTAGGAAGAACTGGCGCTCCGTTCTGTCCATATCCCTTGCCTCCCGCATCCAAGGACTACGATCCGCTGCCCTACTATCTCGAGCCGTCTGAGAGTCCAATGCCTGGCAGCGAGCAGGCCAAGACTTTCCCGCTGGTCATGACCAATGGGAGGTTGCCGTTCTTCCATCATACGACTCTTCGGAACAGCCCAGGCCTCCGGGAAATCTACCCTGTAGCTGAGATATGGATATACCCGGAAACTGCAAAGTCATATGGCATTTCGCAGGGGGACTGGGTATGGGTCGAATCGCTCCGAGGAAAGACTCAGGCGAAGGCATATCTGACCGAGGGAATCAATCCTGGTGTTGTCTACATGGAGCGGTTTTGGAATCCAGAGACGCTGAACACCAGCACACATGGCTGGCGCGAGATGAATGTCAACATTCTTTCAAAGAACACCGCGCCATTCAACGATGTCGTAGGGACTTACACACTACGCGGCTACCTGGTCAAGATTTCCAAAGCCGATGGGCCTCCTGCTGGAATCTGGCAAAAACCGGAAGACTTCAAGCCATGGCTTCCTGATCCATCCGATCCGACAAAGGAGGTCGAGGTATAGCTATGAGTCAGAAAACGATGGTAGTCAATTTGGATCGCTGTATCGGGTGTAGGGGATGCGAAGTGGCGTGCAAGCAGGAAAACGGCGTGGCGCTCGGGTCTTATTGGGGCAAGGTTCTGAATGTTGGACCCACCGGAAAGTACCCGACCCTCGAAATGTATTTTCTCCCAACACTATGCCAGCAATGCAAATCTCCCCAGTGCGTCAAAGTCTGCCCGACAGGGGCGTCCTACAAACGTAATGAGGACGGAATTGTCCTGATTGACAAGGAAAAGTGCATTGGCTGCCGGTATTGCATGATGGCTTGTCCTTACGGGGTACGCTCCTTCAATAAAGAAACGAAGGTTGTGGAGAAGTGTAACTTGCCTTCAACCATTTGGGAGGGACCACCGACAAAGGCGGGACTATCGAGTCCATATAGGGAAACAGCCTCTGTGTCGCCGTTCTCCAACCTTGCCGACGTCGACCCCTTGTAGAGACCCACCGCCCAGGCGACGCCTTCCACGCTGCGAACCCGCCCAAGTTCGCCATCGGTCATGGGCTTGGAGTCGTCAATACTCTTAACCTTCGGGTCCATCACCCAGATGTCTGCGTGAGCCGACGTGATTCCTGAATACGTCTGAGTAAGGATTCCGCAGAACATCGACAACTGCTGAATAATCAAGAGAGAGGCAAACATCACTCCGGCAATGATGCCGAGATATTTTCCCGTTTCTCCGATCAACATCTGTAGTGCGATACGTCTCATTGACTGTCTACCTGCCTCAAGTGCGCCACTGCTGCTCTCGATATCAGTAGACCGGTTTTTGGCGAAAATGGGCCTTAAGTTTTGTTAAAGTACCCGGCTAGTGCGGACTATCGGGAATTAATGAGCGATACTTTGAACATGGGAGATGCAGTTACGGCCCAAGATATTCGACGATTGTCACTCCTTCTGGTGGACGACGATGTCGATTTGTGCGAACTCATGAAGGAGTATTTCGGCGATAAGGGCTTTGCAATCGAGTGCGTTCGCAACGGGCGGGATGGGCTTTTACGCGCGCTGGAAGGTGAGCATGCCCTTGTCATCCTTGATGGCATGCTTCCAGTTCTCGACGGATTCGAGGTCCTTCGGCAGATGCGCAAGCGGTCGGGCGTTCCCGTCATCATGCTGACGGCACGGACTAACGAACGGGATCGCATCACAGGCCTGAATACCGGAGCAGACGACTATTTGCCAAAGCCTTTCGCACCGGATGAATTGTTGGCTCGTATTCACGCCGTCTTGCGTCGATATCACAATTCCCCGGTCGTAGAGAGAGACGTTCATGGACTCGTTCGGACGTGGTGACCTTGAGTTGCGCGCCGAAGAAGCACGACAGGACGAGATTGGAAAGCTCGCACATTCCTTCAATACGATGGCTGAACGGATCGGCACCCTTCTCACTGCAGAGCGAAGGCTTCTGCAGGACGTCTCGCACGAATTGCGTTCGCCGCTTGCCCGCTTAAGCTTCGCCGCGGAGCTTATGAAGAATGCGCGAGATCCTGAGGCCGCCCTTTCTCGTGTGAGGCGTGAGATTACGCGACTGTCCGGACTTGTTGGAACTCTGCTGGAGATGACGAGCGCCGAGGGAGATCCGACCTCGCGAAGGATGGTTCCTGTTCCGATCGCACCGCTGGTCCAGGAAGTAGTAGATGACTGTACATTTGAAGCTGCGGGCCACAGTGTCAACGTCGAGTACTCAGCCGCTTCCCAGGCAATAATTAACGGAGACCCGGAGCTGCTCAGGAGAGCGGCGGAGAACATCTTGCGCAATGCAATCCGCTATTCTCCTAGCGGCTCTAAGGTCGATATCCGTTTATGTGATGAACCCGAGGGGATTGCACTGCAGGTACGAGACTATGGGCCAGGGGTGCCAGAGGCAAAGCTTGATAGGATCTTTGACGCTTTCTACCGCGTAGAGGAATCGCGGGACAGTTCGGAAGGCGGAATTGGCCTTGGACTATCTATTGTCCGCCGAGTCGTTCTCTTGCATAGAGGAACAGTCCGAGCCCAAAATGCCTCTCCGGGACTGCTTGTGAAGATATTCCTTCCGGTCAATGCAGGGTAGCTACAGACCTCTTGTAGCCGCAATGTGGCGAAAGTCGATATCGACCCTGGGACCTTGCTGCTAGTGAGCGCTATAGTCGATAATTCCCGAAGCCAATGCATCCGACAAGTGAAGGGAGACACCGCTCTTGGCGAGATGCTCCTGTACCGGCTCCGCCATCTCCGGATCAAGCGGCGGCAAGACTTGGTCGAGCATCTCCACAACCGTTAGGGAGATTCCGCGATAGCCATGTCTCGGCGTACACTCTGTCTCATCGCGATCATGACCGCGGTTGCCGACACTTCTCTCCCCGGGTGCGGGTTTTACGTGGGAGCGCGAGAATCAGCACCCGCGCGGCACGAATAGTCACATCCCACGAATCAAGAAATCGTGTACAACGTCAGAAACTTCTTGTCTCTCACCATCCACAGCATAATTCATGCGACGCATGTCTTCTGTTGAAATGCGTCCGATGAGCTGAGTCAGCGCCACTTGCATACCGTCGATCTGTCGCAAAGCCTCGGGCCTGACGATTGGAACTGCGTCGTAGGGCGGGAAGTAATGCTTGTCGTCATCGAGCACCGTCAGGCCCAGCGCCGCAATCATTCCGTCAGTATTGGAACCAGCGACAACATCTACCTGCCCTGCCTGAAGCGCTCGATACAATAGCCCCAAATCCATGACGATTGGCGGTGCGGAAAATTGTAATCCGTAGGCTCTGGCCAGTCCCACAAAACCATCCTGACGCTCCAGGAATTCATATCCAACACCGATGCGCATCTTCGGTGCATGCATAGCAATATCTGACAATTTCGTGATCCCTGCGGCTCTGGCATCGTGGCCGCGCATTGCGATGGCGAAAGTGTTATTAAACCCCAGCGAAGGCATTACCATGAGATTAAATCGACGTGCATATTCTCTTCGCACAATCTCAAAGACCGCTTTCGAATCTGAGATTACCGGCTGCTTGAGTATCGCGGCAAGAGCCGTGCCCGTGTATTCGACGTAGACATCGATTCGCCTGGCAAGAATGGCCTGCTGGCAGATATAGGTTCCCGCCAAATAAAAGCGCCGCTCGACTGAAGCGTTTCCTATGCGACTCTCAAGAACTTGAGCCAAGAGTTCACCGAGCACGAGTTGTTCAGTAAAGTTCTTGGTACCGATGGAAATATGGCTCTCATGATGCATGCAGCCCGCAGACGACAGCGCAACGATCGCGGCTAGAAACGTTCTACGATTCATGTCACCGGTGCCATCGGGACGCCACCTGAAGCAGCCCGATGGCTCCATCGGCGACGAGCGCCATGAGCCCTGCAGGAATTGCCCCTGCCAGAATGATATTGTTGTCCACCATGGCCAAGCCACGAAAAATAAACTCGCCAAGACCGCCAGCTCCGATTGCTGCCGCGATCGTTGCTACCCCGATTGTTATTACGGTCGCGACCCGTACACCGCCAAGGATAATAGGAGATGCCAGTGGAATCTCTACATTCCACAGAATTTGCCGCGGAGTCAGTCCCATTCCCGTCGCAACCTCGAGTACTGATGGGTCAACTCCAACGATGCCATTGTACGTATTACGAACAATGGGCAAGAGCGCATATAGGGTCAAAGCTGTGATCGTCAACCGGTCCGCCCGAACGCCGAGCCAGGGAACGGGTAGTAGCAGTCCGAAGAGCGCCAAACTTGGAATAGTTTGAATCACGTTACTCGTCCCGAGGACTACCGCTCTCAATTTGGGACGCCTCGCCAACAGTACGCCGAGTGGGATGCCGATCAAAAGCGAAAACATCATGGACCAGAGGACTAGACGGAGATGCTCCAGGGAGAGCGTCATGATCTCGACACGATGCTTGAGGACAAATTCAGGAAATGACATAGATATCATCCGTTCAGCAGTTGGAAACCGGATCGAAGAATCTCGACGTAGGCCCTTACGCTTTCATCAGAGGAGCGGAGAAATTCTTCCGGCCCAAACACTCCAACCGAAGCTCCGTTCTCCATGAGCGCGATGCGATCGCCAAGCAAAAGAGCCTCAGTTACGTCGTGAGTGACAAACACAACCGTCTTTCCAAGGCGTTTCTGCAGCAGCTTGAACTCCCGTTGCAATTCGGCGCGGGTCAGTGGATCCAGTGCCCCGAAAGGCTCATCCATGAGGAGGATCGGCGGGTTCGCCGCCAGTGCGCGAGCTAGCCCGACCCGCTGCCGCTGACCGCCCGAGAGTTCATGAGGGTAGCGCCGTGCAAACTGGTCGTACGGCAATCCGACCAGCGAGAGTATCTCCTTTACCCGTCCACAAATACGGCTCCTGTTCCAGCCTTCGGCCTTCGGGATCAGCGCAACGTTACCTTCTACCGTGTAGTGGGGGAAGAGGCCAACCTCTTGTACCGCATATCCGATACTGCGGCGCAGTTGAATGGGATCCCAGCGATGAGTCGCGCAGCCATTTACCCGCACTTCTCCCTCGGTCGGAGAAAGAAGTCGGTTTATGAGTTTGAGGGTTGTCGACTTTCCTGAGCCGCTTCTGCCAAGCAACATCAGGATTTCATGGGAACGAATTGCCAGATTAAGGCCAGAGATGAGATTGCGAGTTCCGTTGACGCTGTAATGGACGTGGTCGAACTCGATGGCTATGTCTGAGTGATCCTTCATGACTTGTAGCCCAACCGCGCATTTGCTGGCTAATATCCCGGAAAACACTCAGCTGCGCAGGCATCAGCGTTTTGTTATCAGATGCACCGGATGAAGAATTCTCCTGCCTGTGCGCTCGCCAATTCACCAAGTTATAGCCGTATAGGCCCAAACAGAAGACATTCGCAGCGATAAACCCGGTTTGTGCCGTCTTCATCCCGATCAGACAAATGATCACGCTGTTTGCCCCGGCCACAATCCAGCCCTGCCACAATCGTCGGCCAACCAGAATCGTGGACACCACCGTCAGAAGACACGAGATGTAATCGAGACGCAACATTTCGATACTTAGCTAAAAAGATATCCTGAGTGGCTGGATATTGAAATGGGCGATAAACCGTAGCTGGACCGCAAGTGAACCCGATTTTCTAAGGCCTCTCCACGGCGCCTGTATTAAGCGTGTACGCACCTAGGCTTCACCCAAATGCATCTATGCTTCAATGCGGCCGCCTTGCGATGAAGCCGTAATTCGAGCGGCGGGAGTTCCGGTTCCGTGCGGAACTAAAGACAGGAGCTGGATTCTCATTGGGACCATTCTCGCGTCCAGCATGGCATTCATCGATAGCACGGTCGTCAATGTCGCTCTGCCTGCGATCCAGACCATCTTTCATGCAACGATGACAGATATGCAGTGGGTCGTGGAGTCTTACGGGCTCTGCTTGGGTGCGTTGATTCTGGTCGGTGGATCGCTGGGCGACCTGCTTGGCCGACGCTTAATTTTCCTACTGGGCGTGGCGATTTTCGCCGTGTCTTCCGCAGGGTGTGGCGTCGCCTTGAATATTCATCAGTTAATCGTAGCGAGGAGCGTTCAAGGCTTGGGAGCCGCATTTCTGGTACCCGGCAGTCTTGCCATCATCAGTACATCTTTTGATGAAAAGGGCCGTGGCAAAGCGATCGGTACATGGTCTGGATTCACGGCGATTACTGCCGCGACCGGACCAGTCCTTGGCGGCTTTCTAGTCGAGCATGGTTCCTGGCGATTAGCATTCTTCATTAATCTTCCGATTGCAGCAGCCGTGATAGCCATTACGATTTGGCGAATTCCGGAAACTCGAAGTATTAAAGCAATTCGCGTCGACTGGGCGGGAGCCATTCTTGCCACACTCGGGTTGGGTGGAGTGGTCACTGGATTCATCGAATCGAGCAACCTTGGTTGGGGGAATCCTCTTGTGTTCGGCAGTCTGATCGCCGGCTTCGGGTGTATTTTCGCCTTTGTGTCCATCGAGCGCAGGGCCACGTCGCCAATGGTACCCCTCACGCTCTTCGAATCCAGCTGCTTTAGTGGTGCGAACCTGCTCACACTGTTCCTGTATGCCGCGATTGGAATATTCTTCTTTCTGCTTCCCTTGAACCTGATCCAAGTCCAGGGATATTCCGCGACCGCATCTGGCGCTGCCGTATTCCCGCTGATTCTGCTGATTTTCCTTCTCTCCCGCTGGTCTGGCGGACTCGTCGCCCGCTATGGTGCGAGATGGCCACTGGTCGCCGGCCCCCTCATCGTCGCTCTTGGTTTCACTCTGTTCGCTTTGCCCACGGTTGGAAACAGCTACTGGAAGGTGTATCTTCCCAGCCTGCTTGTTCTTGGCTTCGGGATGGCAGTCACCGTTGCCCCTCTTACCACGGTTGTGATGAGTTCAGTTGGTCGAGACTGGGTCGGCACGGCCTCCGGAATCAACAATGCAATTGCCCGTGTCGCGGGAGTGCTTGCTATTGCAATCCTGGGGATTGTCATGGTTCAAGCATTTGCTTCGCGCCTGAACAACACACTGCTTCGCCTCTCGCTTCCTCCTGGCGTTCTGCAACAGGTTCAAGCCGAGGAAATCAAACTCGCAGGTCTATCAGTACCTACCGGCCTCAATCCCAGTACTAGAGCTGCCCTCCAAAAATCGATTCATGAAGCCTTTGTATTCGGATTCCGAACCATCATATTGATTTGTGCATGTCTCTCCCTGGCGAGCGCTGTGGTTGCATGGCTTATGATTCCGAGGGCGCCGAGCGCTTCAAACACTAACAACATAGGTACAGGTGCGGCTGATTAGAGGCCAATCCGCTACAAATTTATACCCAACCATCCTCGCAGCCCCCAGAGCTATCTGCGCACGGAAATAGAATCTGAGAACTATGAAACATCGTCTCGCTACTGCTATCGCTATTCGCGACAAACTGGGGTTGATCGAGAAGATTTCAGACATTGACCCGCTCGTCCGATAATGGACACACCGCCGGGAAGTTCCGCTACCTCTTAGACCCATTCTCCATTTCGCATCACCGGTTCGACAACATTCGAAGCGGTAATACCATCAACGTCCATGTTGTCTGAACCGATCATCCAGTCGACGTGGATGAGGCTGTCGTTTGCGCCCTTGGCTGCGAGTTGATCGGGGGTCAGCTTTTCTCCGTTACGCAAACAGCCACTGTATGCTCGTCCCAACGCAATGTGAGAGGCGGCATTCTCATCAAACAGCGTATTCAAGAAGGTTAGTCCACTGTGGGCGACAGGAGAGGAATGCGGCACCAGTGCAACCTCGCCCAATCGCCGAGCGCCTTCATCCGTGTCAATCAATTTCTCAAGGACATCTTGACCCCTCGTTGCGGACGCCTGCGCGATGAGACCGCGTTCAAAGCGTACCTGAATCCCCTCGATCATCGTTCCCTGAA
>Ga0364919_10266_pt2 | contig 21265 bp, 21 predicted proteins | sample SorcelJu500001C7_2_FD_206953 | JGI IMG/M metagenome (GOLD analysis project Ga0364919, IMG submission 206953) | Enriched cells from Trout Bog Lake Hypolimnion, Wisconsin, USA - BchlTB.June20.5000.01.C7 | ecosystem: Environmental > Aquatic > Freshwater > Lake > Hypolimnion/Profundal zone | place... | reverse complement strand
TATGAAGGGCTGGTCCGGGGTCCTGTGAATACCGTGCTCTATTCACCTACAAGACTCTTCGAGGCAGCGACCTGGGCCGGCCGTCTGGCAGAACTCGATCTCCTTTGCCGTAAAACAGTGATCAAACGATTTGCCCAGATGGAGTTGCCCAACAGACTGTTCATCAATGTCGATCCCTACAGTATGGTCAACGAACACTTCTGCGAAGGTGAGACTCTGCAATGCATCCAGGAGGCAGGGCTCAAGCCGAATCAGGTTATCATTGAATTGACCGAAACCCACCTGATCGAAGATGTTCAGATGATGCAGCAGGCTATGATGCATTATCGGGATATGGGGCTCAGAGTCGCCCTGGATGATCTCGGGGCCGGATATTCAGGGCTGAAGCTCTGGTCGGAGATTCGCCCGGACATCGTAAAAATAGACCGTCATTTCATCCAGGGAGTCGACGAAGACCGGACCAAGCAGCAGTTTGTCAAGGCTATTCTGAATACCGCGACGCTGCTGGGATGCCGAGTTATTACCGAAGGAGTTGAAACCATAAAGGAATATGCGACTTTACGAAAGCTGGGCGTAGAGATGATCCAAGGGTACTATTTTTCCCGCCCGCTGGAGATACCACCGCTTACCATCTCTCCAAAATTGTTTAGAAAAGAACAACGCAACATACCCAGCGAAGTTGAATCACCAACTGTAGAGATCCTGCTCAGGCCAGCCATTTCGGTCCAGGCCGATACAAAGGTCATGCAGGTCGGCGCCCTGTTTTCCTCCATGCCCGAAGAGAAATCAATAGTGGTCCTTCATGACAGCGAGGTCCTTGGCATGGTATTACGCAAAGACTTCATGAATATCTATGCAAGTCTCTATGGAAGGGCAATCTACGACAAACAGCCGATTTTCCGTTTTATGAACCGTAATGTCATGCAAGTGGAAAAGGGATTATCCCTGGAAGACGCCAGCTTTCGCCTGACCACCTCACTGGACATTCATACCGATGAATTCATTATCCTGGATGGCTGTTCCTTTGCCGGAAAAGGCCGGATCCTTGATCTGCTTCATGAAATCACTAAACTGCAGATTGCCCGGGCTCGCCATGCCAATCCGTTAACCTTGCTGCCGGGAAATGTCCCCATTCACCAGGAGTTGCAGAAGCTTTTCAGACAATCGGTTCCGTTTACAGTCTGTTATTTTGATCTCGACAACTTTAAGCCTTTCAATGATTTTTTCGGTTTCAGCCGCGGCGACAAGGTGCTTGGTTTAGTCGCCGAGCTCCTGGTTTCCAATATCAGCAGCCCGGATGATTTTATCGGCCATATAGGAGGAGATGATTTTGTCGTTATTTTCAAAACCACCAACTGGAAGGCTGCAATTCAGCGTATCCTGCAACAATTTGATGACAGTATCGGCGGTTTCTACAAAGATCATATCGGGAGTGTCATCATAGTCCCTGACCGGGAAGGCAAGGAACGGAAATACGATCGCATGACGCTGTCCGTCGGGGCGGTTGAGGTCAGGCCATCTGATTTGCAATGTCAGATTGATCTGTCAGAGGCTGCAGCCATTGCCAAACATCATGCGAAGGCCATCCAGGGAAGCTCTCTTTTTATTTATCCGCTCGACCAGAACCAGCTGTTATAGAGCTATTTTCACTCCCTTTCTCTCCTTCGGAAGCAGCAGGGAATCGCCGTTCCTCTGGTTATACGATGTATCGACCCGGCCAAGCTTCGACAGGGTGTCTTACTCGTGCCGATTTATACTGGCATCCAAAACCGCTTTATCCAGAACATCGCGGAGTGCTATTGCCAAGATATCTCGCCTGTACGGCTTGTAGAGAAAGGCCGCTATATGCATTTCCGAGGCCTTTCTCTCATCAAGTGTTTCACTGTATCCTGTACAAATAATCACCGGGATATCCGGCCGAATAGCCATTATCCGCGCCGCCAATTGTATGCCTGTCATTTCCGGCATCGTTTGATCCGTGATCACTGCATCATAGCGGTTTGGTTTTTCACGGAATTTTCTCAAACAGTCTTCACCGGAAGTACTGGAAGTTGCAGAATACCCCAAGGATATCAGCAATTCCTTGCCAAGAAAGGCGAGCATCTCTTCATCGTCCACGATCAGGATGTGCTCGCCGTTGCCGGAGGGGCTGGCGATGCTTGTTTCTTTTTCCGGGATCTCATGATCTCGCTGAGGAAAATACACCGTGAATTCAGAACCATAACCAACTGTGCTTTCAGCAGTGATTGCGCCACCCATGGAGCGGATCAGTCCATGGATTACCGACAAACCGAGGCCAGTCCCTTCGCCGACAGGCTTGGTTGTGAAAAATGGCTCAAAAATCTTTGACAAGTTCTCTTGGGGAATACCGCAGCCGGAATCCTTGATCCTGAGCCGGACATAGGGGCCTTCATGGAGATCTGAAAGGGATTTGCTTGTATCCGAGTGAACGGCGATAGAGTCCAGACTGATTTTCAAGACTCCGCCGTTCTCTTTCATGGCGTAATAGGCGTTCGTGCAAAGATTGACAAATATCTGGCTGAACTGGGATGGATCCACAAGGATGAAACCGGCATTCTCAGATATTTCTTCCACAATTTTAATCGTTTTTGGAATTGATCCGGATAAAAGTTCAATCCCCTCCCGAATTAAAACTTTGGGTTCAACAAGCTCATTGTTCGATTGTGATTTTTTACTGAACGTTAAAATTTGCCGAACAAGGCCACGCGCTCTTTCCGCAGCTTTCAACACCCTGTCCATATTTCCGCATACACCGCCATTCTCTGCATTATTCATTTTTGTTATTTCAGAGAAGCCAATGATGGCACTTAAAATATTGTTAAAGTCATGCGCGATGCCTCCGGCAAGGGTACCGATGGCTTCAAGTTTCAGATTCTCCTGGATCTGCAGGAAAAGTTTTTCTTTTTCGATCCGCTCATGTTTCTCCTTGTTGATATCTGTGAGTATTCCGCGCAGTCCTCGGGGTCCATCAGCCGTTATAATTGGACGGCTTGATGTTTTGACCCAACGGAAATTGCCGGTATTATCAAGGACACGGTATTCCATCGATCCTAAAAGACCTGACAAAACCTCCTGGAATCTGGCTTTAACCCTGGCGATATCATCGGGAAAGATTATGGATGAAAAATGAAGGCCAACTAGTGTTTAATTGCAATATTAAGCGATATATAGTAAGCTCCTTTCATTCACAAAATGAAAGGAGCTTACTATGCCGAGAAAAGCCTTACCTCCGCCATGCAATGACAAGGATCGCCAGACTCTCAAGGAATGGGCGTGCAGTCGAAGCATGGAAGCCCGTTTAGTGGAACGGGCGAGAATGATATGCAAGCTTCTTGACGGAGAATCCGTCAGCAGCGTTGCTCGTGATCTCAAAGTGCGCCCAAACTCAATCATCGATTGGCGAAACCGTTTTTCCGTCGAAGGAATTGCCGGGCTTTACGATAGACCGCGCTCCGGCAAGCCGCCAAAATACGATGAAGCATTCCGCGCACGCGTCTTGCAAACTTTAGAGCAGCCACCTCCTCCTGGCCAATCTTGCTGGGATGGTCCTGCAGTTGCCAAGCATCTTGGCGCTTCCGATGATGCAGTTTGGCGTGTTCTTCGCAAGCAGAACATCTGTCTGGCTCGGCAGCGAAGCTGGTGCGTCAGCACCGATCCCGAGTTTGCACCGAAAGCCGCTGATATTGTCGGGCTATACCTGGCCCCGCCTGAAAAAGCCCTTGTGATCTCGGTGGATGAAAAACCAAGCATCCAGGCGTTGGAACGCGCCTCAGGTTATGTCTGCACCAGCAGCGGCAAAATTGTCCGCGGCCTTAAAAGTACTTATAAGCGCCATGGCACCCTGAACCTTTTTGCTGCGCTCAACGTGGCCACGGGTGCCATTCACACGCAGACCACCGAGTTTAAAAGGCGAGTGGAGTTTTTGGCATTCATGGATCAGGTGTTGCAGGAGTTACCAGATGGCAATGAAAAAGAGATCCATGTAATTCTCGATAATTACTGTATACACAAACGCAATGATGAATGGCTGGATCGGCACCCGAATGTTAAGTTTCATTTCACGCCAACTTCTGCAAGTTGGCTTAATCAGGTGGAGATATGGTTCGGTATCTTTTCCCGTAAGGCCTTGAGGAATGCCAGTTTTCAGAGTGTCGATGAATTATGTGTCGCTATCAAAGCATTTGTTGAAGTTTATCAATTGAATGCCAAGCCATTTGTGTGGCGCAAGCGAGAAGTCAAAGGCTCACAGTTAAGAAATACTATCTCGAATTTATGCAAGTAAGCACTAGATGCCGACATTCTGATAATCCAGGAATGTGAAAACCCACGGCAGTCAACTAAAGCATATCAATCTTGGGCCGGAGAATATTTGTGGGTGGGTGATAACAAGAATAAGGGGATTGGTGTATTTGCACGTAAAGGAAATAGAATTAGCCAGTTGTATTGGCAGGGACAATATACCCTGAAAGGGGTAACCAACAATAACAATTCGCTGTCATGGCAAAGTGAGAAGCTGCAAAGTTTTTTGCCATTTACAGTTAATGATACGTACAGCATACTTGCAATTTGGACAAAGCAGGCAGGCTCCCCGAATTTTCGTTATATTGGGCAGTTGTGGAAATATCTTCAAATACATAAAAACCAGCTATCTGCCGACAATACAATTCTTTGTGGCGACCTGAACAGCAATGCCATTTGGGATGAACCTGACCGATGGTGGAACCACAGTGATGTTGTGAGAGAATTGAAAGAAATAAAGCTCCGCAGCCTTTATCACTATATTGAAAAAGAAGATCAGGGCAAAGAATCGAAGAAAACCTTTTTTATGTATAGGAATTATGAAAAATCATATCATATTGACTACCTATTCATGTCAAGTAATTTGCTTCCCTCAAGTACTTTAAAAATTCATGAGCAAGAGCCATGGATGCAGTGTAGTGACCATGTACCTCTGGAGTTCATTTTGAGGTAAATGATTGTAAGAAAAATGATAAGGCTGTAGCCACCTTGTGGCTTCCGTAAATTATAAACCTCCAGCCCCAAACCCCTTTAAGGAGGAATTTGGCGTGTCGAAATCGATCAACGAACTAATTTCTATAGTTAGATCCTTCTGTGAAGCCCGTAACTGGGACCAGTTCCATGGTCCAAAGGATTTGGCCATTGGTGTTATTACCGAGGCATCTGAACTATTAGAGCACTTTCGCTTCTTATCAGACGAACAGGCCTTAGCTCTCTTTAATAACCCAAATAGTAGAGAGGAAATTGAAGACGAACTTGCAGACGTCCTTTTTTTCTTGCTTCGTTTTTCTCAGAGGTTTGATGTTGATCTTGATCAAGTGCTGATTCGCAAAATAGAAAAAAGTGAAAAGAAATATCCGGTAGATAAAGCAAAAGGGTAACTACTCTCACCCCCCTTCTGTGTCAGCTTCAGCAGTTGTGTTTGCAAGAGCCAACTGGATTGCCACAAGGGGATTTACACCCTGAGTCGCCATGGTTTGCAAGTAACTCGAGATCCTGCAATACGCCCTGGCATATTGCTCGCTTCGAAAACAACCTGATACTTTCTGCTTAACTTTTGCCATACGCAGATCCCTTTCTGCCCTGTTGTTTGTGAACGGAACATGCGGATCTTTGGCAAACAGCAATACTGCCGTTTCGTGTTCCTTCAATCTCTCCCAGAGATTGTGCGCATCGGACTTGGCTATCCTGCCGCGTTTACCTTTCTCCTTTTCCGGAATCTCCGGCAATTCCTTGTCACCCCGGGTGAGGATATTGCGGTACCGCTTTTGCAGATTGGCATATTCTGCTTCGGTGAGGCACTTCTCTTCCCTTTTGGCAACAGTGCGACACGTTTCTTTAAGAAGCCTTTTTATATTGTGAGCCCACCTGTAATGATTCGACTCGATAACAAACGTCAACTCCCGCAAAAGATGAGAGCCGCAGAGGCCATGCCCACAATGCCCGTAGGAGAGATAGGATGCCCAGCAATCATGGATGATTATCCCGCCATATCGAGGAATGATATTCAATCCAACGATGGCCTCCTTGCCCCGTTTGCAGTGCAGCATTTTCAGGGTCGTTCCGCCTGAAGAATAGACATGGATCCAATGATTCTTCTTCTCAACTCTGCACGATGTCTCGTCTACATGGACTGACGGCGCCTGCAAAATGTGCTCGATCGCACCGGCTTCCCACTCTGCAAGTCCCCTGTGCAATCTCAGGACGAACTTGAGCAGCGTGGCCTCGGAAAGGACCATGCCCATCATGGCCGATATCTGTTTCTGAACCCGGTTCAAAGCAACCATCTGACTTATGATCAGGTGAATGGCGAATGCCTTGAGACCGTTACCATACTGCAGTCGCCCCGGCATATCCTCCGGAAAACTCCCCTTAACCATGGCGTCGCAATTGGGGCATTGCTTTATTTCCGCATCGACATGCTCGACTATCTTCTCAAAAACGATATCTACCTTTGTCCGTCGCTCCCAGGTGCGACAAGGAACTTTGTCCAGCAAAACGCCACAGACATCGCAGGTCTCGACTCTGGCTACGGTAACCGATTCCTTTACCCGCGTATTGCTGATCTCACCGGAAACCTTCCTGCCTTTTCCTTTTGCAACGCCATGCTCTACCGCCGTTTCATCCTTGTCGGTTTGTGAAGAAGGCAGGCTGGAATTTTTGTTGTGCTTGCGGGTCGTCTTCTCCAAAAAGATTGCCAGAATCAGATCGACCACGACCAGCAGGCTACTCATCACAGCCCGTATTTCAGGCGATACCTTGCCGTCTGAACAGAGCCTATCGAACTCCTGCTTCAGGCGGTCAACCTCATCGCGTACGCTTGTCTTATTCAACGTTGCCATGGCAATACTATACCATGGCATTTTTCGACCTTCTACAATGCCCTACATCAAACGAATTCAGTTGATTCTACACTGATCGTTAACTTTTTAAACGATCAGGGAAATGAAACCGCATTGTGGTGCAATATGGTTGATTTCTTAAGGCATTCTGGTCTTTTAAAAAAAAGTTGCCCGAAAACCTGTCAAGCTTTTTTTCACTACAGACACTTTTTTTTAGAGGGTGCGAGTAGTTACGCAAAAGGAAGTAACCTGAAATACACGAAGTTGTAGCATCCTCTTCGCAGAAAATTTTATTGATGGAGTTGAATCGTTGATCGTTTACTCATCCACTAAAAAGAAATTCAAAGATGACGTTATGACTAATGATATTGGCAATATCATTTATAACGCGTTTAAAACTGCAACAAAAAGAAGTACTAGCAAATCAGAAATCGATTCATGGGTAAATTCGCTACAATACATGGATCGAGTACTAAATGATTCTGATATTCCTCAAGATACTGGCGTATCCATAGAGTATCATCTCCCCCAATCTTCAAAACGCATTGATTTTATCCTAACCGGTCAAGATCAGCAAAGGAGAGATACTGTAATTCTGGTTGAGCTCAAACAATGGCAGCAGGCACAGCTGACTGATAGCGATGCTATCGTAATCACACAATTCAAACATGGTCTGCGTGAAACTCCACACCCATCCTATCAAGCATGGTCTTACAAATGTCTCCTGGAAAATTATAACGCCACAGTTCAAGAGGAACATATCCAGCTGTTTCCATGCGCATACCTACATAACTATGAAGAAGATGGAGTGATATCCAATAATTTTTATGCTGAGTACATCAGCAAAGCGCCGCTTTTTCTCAAACCAGATGCATGCAAACTGCAGGAGTTTATTAAGGCAAATGTCAAATACGGTGATAAGACCCAAATCATGTACCGTATTGACCACGGCAAGATTAAACCTTCGAAGAATCTTGCCGATCAACTCCTCTCCATGCTTAGAGGAAATGAAGAGTTCGTACTAATTGACGACCAGAAGACAGTCTTTGAAACTGCAATTCGGTTGGCAAAAAGCTCTTCTGAAAAAAAGAAGCACGTATTGATAGTGGAAGGCGGTCCAGGGACAGGTAAATCGGTAGTAGCAATAAATCTTCTTGTAGCCTTAACTGAACGAGATGTGGTTGTGCAATATGTGACCCGTAATTCGGCTCCCCGATTAGTTTATGAGGCAAAGTTAACAGGATCATTTAAAAGGTCACACATTTCTAATATGTTCTCTGGCTCTGGCTCCTATCATGCTATAGCGCCAAACTGTTTCGACTGTCTGATTGTTGATGAAGCTCACAGACTTAATGAAAAATCAGGCATGTTTAGTCATCTTGGAGAGAACCAGATAAAAGAAATTATTAAGGCCAGTAAACTCAGCGTGTTTTTCATTGACGAAGATCAGAAAGTAACCCTGAAAGATATTGGCGATAAAGAGGAAATTCGTCGTTGGGCTGCTACTTGTAAAGCTGAGGTTGTTGAACTTAGCCTTGAGTCACAATTTCGCTGTAACGGGTCGGATGGTTATCTGGCCTGGCTTGATAACACTCTACAAATCCGTAAAACAGCAAATGAGATTATGGATACAAGAGGTTATGATTTTAGAATTATTGACAGTCCAGCGGAATTGCATGAAATGATTAGGGGAAAAAACAAGGAGAAGAACAAGGCCCGCATGGTTGCCGGATACTGCTGGAAGTGGATCAGCAAGAAAAAACCAGTCCTTAGAGATATTGTCATAGGAAGTTATAAGGCTACCTGGAATCTTGATTCTGACGGTCAGGCGTGGATTATAAAACCAGATTCTGTCGATGAAATCGGCTGTATTCATACTTGTCAGGGGCTTGAGGTGGACTATATAGGCGTAATTGTCATCCACTCAATATTACAAGAAAAAACGACAAAGGAACCTATGGTGAAATTCTTAGAGTTATTGAATACTTAATGGAGTACATGTGTCAACGACATAGTAGCGTTTTTTATACTTCCTTTGACTTGCATTATCCTGCTGGCTCAGATTTGAAGCAGCGTCTCTATTTTTACTCGTAGAGATTCAACCGTACATTTTAGCTGCTGCATGCTCTTTCCGACAAAACAACGGGGATCGCTCAGAATTTCTTTTGCCTTCAGGCTTTCGGCACCTTCAAGATCTGAGAAATTGGGATGCTGTTCTTCCAGGAAACGTTTAGCATCATCATATATAGTTTTGAGGGTACCAGACATGAATTTGAGAACTGGGTCGAGGATATCTTCTTTGGTGTCCAGCAAATCGTCATGCAGCTTTGGCAGCGCAGTGAGGTAAAAAGCGTATTCTTCTTTGGTCAATTCCTGCAACTTCTTGATTGGTTCCACCAGTACTGTGAGAAAAGGATAATGTCCTTTCTGACTCAGCAGACTTTCAAGTTTTAGAAGGGTATTTTTAATAGCCTCCTGAGTCTCCCGAGCCAGAGGTTTTGCCTCATTGGCTTTTGCCGGGGTATCAAAAAAGTGTTCATAGAAGTCTTTGAGACTGCGAACCTGAGAGGCGGTAAAATCTAGCTGCGGATCGATGATTATATTGCCAAACCCTTGTGTATTGCGAAGTGATTTTTCGAGAGCAGGGCCTTCAAGGACATTTGAATCCTGACGGATCTCAATTTTTTCCCTGGCACAAAGTTTTGCCGTCGTGCAAAGGATAGCAGCCAAATACCAACCGTATGGCTTTTTTTCAAACCGTTCCACCAGACTTTTCAAGGTTGTGCGCAGACCATTGCGGGTATTACCCTGAACAAAAGAGAGCATTTCTTGCTCCGCCTCACTCATCATTTTCTGATCACTACCATATAGGGTAGCACCCGATGGCTTCAGATAGGTGGGGATATCATTTTCCGTATATTTTATGCTGCGGAGCATAGTCAGGTTGGGATAAGTCCTGTGAATAAGATCATAAAATCCTTCTTGGATTCGTGATTGTGCATCTGAGGTACCGATCTCCAACGATTTGAGATTGTATATAAGCCTCGCCCTGCCCAGCAATTCTTTGGCCTTTTCCTGTAGTTCATTCCGCCTGTCTCTATTCTGGACACTCTTGTCGGTCAGGATACGTTTTATAACCTCTTGTTGGGTCTGCGTCATATTGATACGAATATACAAATCTGTCTTCTTGTAGAGGAGCAAATCCTGGAAAAAGCGATTATCGGCAGGCATGATGACCAAGAGTTCGGCCTTCCCCATTGACTGCATGGAAAGAGTCGTTTCGTTATCAATGAGCTCGTTGAGTGGTGTTATGACATTAATGGAGAGTTCATGCTCCCTGCCGCAGAGTGTTCCATCCAGTTTTCGTGAAAACGGATAATCCTGACCGTTGTCCTCGTAACGGATCTTCCTCTGTTTCAGGACATGGTCAAAAACAATCTCTTCCAGGATCTTATTGATCTCGGAATTTTCAACATCGGTGTTTTTTATCTCCTGCTCGACGTCCTTTTCTTCGTCGGTCAGGAGTTCGTAGAGATCACCATTGCGCTGGATGTAGGTCTGCTGCTCAAGGAGATCAAGGGCGGCTGCAACCTTCTTCTGCAGATCAGTTACATTGCGGTCAAAGTTATCCAGCATCAGGATGCTGAGATTACGCACCGTTGCTTTGAACTCTTTGACATACTTGACAAGAAAGAGTGCTTTCAGAAGGCGAACAGCAAAGGCATCGCCAAGATTACTTTCTGCCACCAGGACACTTCTCTGGATCTGGGCTTTCAGGGCGGTACGGATACCTTCAAACATCAGATCGAAGGTTGCCAGTTCTCGTATTTCATTTTGGGCAATATGAACGGCAACCTGTTGAAACACCCCAAGCATAGATCGTTCACCGACAGAGCTGTGTTTTCCTTCAAAGGCATTATGCTGAGACAGATTCTGGATGGCCGCCTGAAAAAGCGTAAATTGATAGGGAATAAAGGGATAGGCGTGGATGAAATGGTCTCGATCTTTGAAGTTTCGGTAGGTCTGGGAACCATCAGAAAAATCGAACATAGTCCGGAAATTATTGGCCTGTTCGTGGTAGATATCAGTGAGTATTGCCACACCTGATTCATTCTTGAGAAGCAGACGTTTCTGGATAACTTCATCAACGTTGGCGCTGGTGAGTTTCATTCGGTTGGCAAAACGAGCCTGGATCTTTGAAAAGTCATTTCCTTGTTGCTTATTCATCTCACCGACTACAGCATTCATGTCCTCCTGGGCGGTTACGATTATCCAGGCTCGACCTCGGCACTTTGTCTCCAGACTTTCAGCAACAGTCTGCAGGTTGGTCATCAGTTTGGTGTTGTCGGCAATATACTGACCAACTTCATCGACAAAGAAATTAAGCCGGAAATTCGGTTTCTGTTGCTCAATATAGCAGTTGATTTGATTAGCGAAATCTTCGATCGAGAGCTTGTAATCGCTTCGATATCGATCAAGAATTCCCTGCGCTGCCGTCGGTTCCGCACTAGTTGCCAGAGTATAGGCTTGAGCTATATTTTTGCCCTCTAAAAGTGCAACTTCACGGCCCCGCTGCCATGGTTGTCCCGATACTTTCTGGTAGGCCTCCATAAAAGGTATGTACTGACCACGACCGTCAAGATCCCGTTCAAATTTGGCAATGTAGGCCTGCTTGCCGTAATACCCGCACATCTCATCAAAGACTTTCACGAACACCGAGAGTAAGGCGTCAACTTGAGTTTTTGAAATAATTTCTGCCTTCTGATCAATGTTAAACAGAATGGATTTCGATGGTATTGCAACAGCACGTTTGAGGTCGCCACGCAGGATTTCATTATCCTTGCATTTGGGTAGGAAGAGATCGAGAGCCGATGTGTCGTTAATCGATCTATTTTCCAAAAGAAGAGCGAGGATCTTCAGGAGATGGGATTTACCAGAACCGAAAAAACCTGATACCCAGACGCCATTGGCACCCTGATATTTTGTATAGGCATCGAGAAAACTCTCCAACCGTTTGGCCGCTTCATTGGTAAGGACGTATTCCTCAACCTCCAGCTGCAGACTCGCCTCATCATCAGCCTTGATAACACCTTCAATTGGACGATCTACTGGTTTTTCAAAGATCTGATTCAGAAACATGGCGTTATCCTTTATATCTCGCAGTGATAGATATTGAATGCTCTGTAGTATTTGTCATCATGGAGGCGTCCGAAAAGATCGAGTGAAGCACCGACTTCCAGTGATTGGGTATATTTACCGGGGAAGAACAACACCGTAGGTTTATCTTTGGCGGTGCTCTGGAGATTGTTCAGGACATTGTGTGATCGGATATAGGGAAACACTTCACCGATACCGGAGATAAACATGACATCAAAGGAAACCTTGTCCATCTCTCCAGCAATGGCAGGCACCAGATGTGCTTCCGAATCCAGTACACCTTGCAGGAGTTCTTTTAGCTCATCCTTAGTAACCGTCTGTTCCATTTCTATAATACGATTCCAGATGTCACGATCTTTGAGGAGCTTGATTGCCAGATCGTAGAGATTGATATCGAGAATCTGTATTCCCTGATGTTCTAGTTGGTTGCGTAACTGGTTTCGGGTTTTTTCCATATCGACTGCTTCCCTCGGATCGAAGGGGCAGATGAAAAAGGGGACCTCATTACCAAGCCCCTGTTTTTTCAAGAACCGTTCACTTCCAATGAGTTTCAACAGGTGCTCAAATCGCTTCTGTATTGGGAGGCTCGCAATATCAAAATTTATTTTAGCCATGTCTGGATGCCCATGTCTGATAGAGGAAATATGTGGAGCAATGCCGGGTCATCCATTATGATTGCTTTCACAAGCTCTGAGGTGAGGATCGCTGGTATGATTATGTGTGTGTCCGTTATGATGCCAGCTTCACGTAGAATCTGAAAGAGAACTTGTCTCATTCTTTCGCAGGTAGACTTTTGCAATTGATCCAATTTTTCATGCCATCTCGCTTTTGCTTCAAAGAAGCCCTGATATTCCTCCAATGTAAGGAGTGAATCCATTCGAAGGAATTTTTCTCTTACTATCTCAACTGCAAATTCATGAATAAAGGCAAAGCGTTTACAGATTGCGAGCCAGAGAATGTATTGCTGTTCCGATCTGGAACCATTTTTAATAAGGGTAAGCTGTGATATAGACAAAAGCTGCAGACGTGAACAGATCTCTCTGACCCTTCTCATTACACTGCTTTTGGTTCGTGACTGGATGGCGTTGTTCTCAATCACCGACTTCTTTGTTGCATTCCAGTCATTTAAGATAAGATATTCTTCAACAACCAGTATCGATTCGTTATAGAACAGCCCTCCAGTCGTAAAGGACATATTGTATTGTTTTTTTGAGTCTTTTAAGGGCATATCAGTGATGATGTAGTGCTCCTCATGCTTTTGTTGGAGTGTGCTTTCTCTTTTGTCGTGAAAATAGGATATCGCCATCAGTGATAACAAGCAGTTGGCTTTTGACTTCTGATTTTCAGGCTACACATTCGCACATTAATAATCAACCGATTATAGAGTGTAACCCATCAAAAAAACAGATCTATTCTAAAACAATAGAGCTTTTTGCAAAACATCATCTTCAAGAGAGTTTGAATAATCCCCAAGATATCGCTAACAAAGAAGAACCCAATGAAAGGATCGCCATACAACATCCGCTATTTCTTTGTTTTTTCATCTCCCCCTCGATTTCTTCCATAATTACGAAATCAAGGACATCGGAATCTTTACCGCCATCCAGATCTGCTGGATCACTATCTCGCATGGTATTATCCTATATGCAGATTATTATTGATCCGGTGTCTAAACAGTTAAATGATCTGCATCGATTCAGATCAAAACCCAGCACCACTTAGGGCTCTGTGAATTCTACAGATAATTAATTTAGATATTTTATCACCGGATCAATAACAGACTCAAAAGCATCTTTGGGAAGAAAATGAAAACCAACCAAGCCATCGATTTCATCAACCGCGTCAGCAATTTTTCCGAGCACAGATTTCGCTTCACTGCAGGAGACATTTCGAGTCAATCTGAGAAACAAAACTTGTTGAGATGTGTCATCGAGAAGTGATTGTCTGTTACCAGTGTAGGAACAATAAAACCTGTCAGGAGAACTCTCTTTCCTTTTCGAGTTAAACATATCGCCAGCAAAGACTGAAACGTAGTTTCCCCTGGTTATAATAAATTGCTGCGGATGGTGTCTGACGGAACTGATAGAAACAAGGTTAAAAACGCCGGAACTGTCAACTATTGGCTGGTATTTGCTCATCAACTTTTCACTCATACTATCCTCCATCGAACCGGTAAAGGTTAATACATTGTCCCATAATCGAAGCCACATACATCAAACCCATCAAATCCTTTTTCAAATACTGCTCTTTGCTCTTCACACGTTATAGCAGGTGTGGTAGGACAAATAGCGACCAACCACAAAAAGGAATCAAAAAAATGGCGAAATATAAACCGCAACATGCACGATTGCTCTTCATAGACCGAGAGATAAACACCGGGAGATTTCCAAACTGCAGGAAACTTGCCCAAGAATATGAGGTCAGCGGGAAAACGATACAACGGGATCTGGATTATATGCGGTATCAGCTCGATGCCCCTTTGGAATACTCTGCTAAACATCGTGGGTATTATTACACAGAGAAGAATTACAAACTGCCGGCCATCGATATAAAAGAAAGCGATCTTTTGCCGTGTACCTTGCCGACAAGTTGCTTGTCCAGTACGAAGGAACAGCGATCTACAATAGCCTGTGCTCAGTCTTTAAAAAGATTGAGGACTCTCTGCCAAACAAAATCTCCCTTGATCCTGGAAATGAGCTTTCACGTTTTACGGTATTCCCACCCTCCAACACGATCATCAGACCTGGTATATGGGAGACGGTTACCAGTGCCATTCGGTTGTCCCGGAAACTTGAGGTGGACTACCAGACACCAGGAAGCGAACCCTCAAAACGGATTACCCCTGGCACAAAGTGTACAAGCTGAATAGGGCCTGGTCATGAAGTCGCCATTAGTAAACATATGGGGAGAAAACGGGGAGAGAATTACAAAGAAGAAAAAAGGGGTTACAGCTTAAAGCCTGTAACCCCTTGAAATTCATGGTGCCGGAGGTCGGAATCGAACCGACATGGGGTTGCCCCCGCGGGATTTTGAGTCCCGTGCGTCTACCAGTTTCACCACTCCGGCGGTGAAAGTGGTTTATAACTCAAATCTTCCGTATCAGTCAAGAAGAAAGACGGTTACCACCTATTGAGCCGTCTCAAGAAATATGCGTCGTAATTTGTAAAAATAGGCCATCCCCGACCAGATTGCCAGGACCAGTGACGCATATATCAGCATCCGGCCTATCCCGTATTGATGCGGGACCGGAAGCACTCCAAGGGGGAAAATCAGAAATCCGAGGCCGAAGTACTGGAAATTGCTCTTTATTTTTCCGACCATTCCTGCGGCGACCACCTTCCCGGTAGTTGCGGCAAGCCCTCTGAAACCAGTGACGATAATCTCCCGGCAGATGATCAGCAGGCAGACCCAGGCAGGAATTTTGTGCAGCGGAATGAGCATGATCAGGGCGGTTGTAACCAGTGCCTTATCGGCAATAGGATCCATTAATTTACCCAAAACAGTCTCAATATCATATTTCCTGGCCAAATACCCGTCCACAAAATCAGTGCAGGCAGCCACGGTGAAGACACAGAAAGTCACAAACTCTATTCCGGTTGTCTGGGAAACCGAAAAAAGAACGATCAGAACCGGAATCAAAACCAGCCTGACCCCCGTAAGCATATTCGGAACGGTTAACAATTGTTTCATCCATCCACCTGCATTGCGGAAGCATTGGGATCCAGTGTCAATTCTCAGTTACCAACTCACGGACCCTGATGACCGATGGCATGGAAAATCTGTCGACTCCGCCTACCCTATATCCCTTGTAATATGTGAGAACTCTCTTAACATAATCAATGGTCTCAGGAATTTCGGGAATCCTCTGACAGCGTCTCACCAGGTTCGGCCCCGCGTTATACGCCGCAAGGCTCAAGGGAAGATTTCCGTCAAACGAGTCCAGAATGGTGCGAAAATACCGGACACCACCATCAATGTTCTCTCGTGGATCAAAGGGATTCATCACATTCAAATCCCTGGCGGTCCCCGGCATCAGCTGCATCAAGCCCTGAGCGCCATGCTTGGAGATAGCATTGCGATCAAAATCCGATTCCGTTCGTATCATGGCCTTGATCAGGTTGGGATCTACCCCGTACCGGAGGCTGACGATCCTGATATGCTGATCGTAAAGCCCTGCATCCTCGAAACGATCATAGAAGTGAAATCCCCTGCTTGGCGCAGAAAGCGACGGACCGGCATCCTCTTGCAGGACACGGCAGTTCTGTGAGGTAGGAGCATTTGTAAAGCTCACGGTTCCCAGACTGTTCGTGCATTGGTAAATAGCAGCATGAGCTCCAGCATGCCAGAGGCACAGAACCGCAACCGTTATTTGTACGAAGATGGCAGATGTTTGTCTCATGGATTTCCGTCTTGAGTAGAATTCTCCAACACTAAGGGACTTCCCGGGATTCTCAGTATGCCTATTCCTTCTTCCGTTTTTCCCAATCGGCCAGAAACTGGGCTACTCCGCTTGTGGTCAGAGGATGTTTGGCCAACTGCTCAATCACCTTCAGCGGAATGGTTGCGATATCGGCACCGATCATTGCCGCATCCAGCACATGCAGAGGATTCCTGACGCTTGCGACAATCACTTCGCTCTCATAGCCGTAGTTCCGGTAGATCGTCATGATATCGCTTATGAGATCCATTCCCTGTGCGCCGATATCGTCAAGCCGACCGACAAAGGGGCTGACATAGGTAGCGCCGGCCTTGGCGGCAAGCAGGGCCTGGGCCGAGGAAAAAACAAGCGTGACGTTGGTCTTGATGCCTTCGGCTGTCAACCGTTTTACCGCCTTGAGGCCTTCGACAATCATCGGGATCTTGATGACGATATTTTCACTCATCGCCGCCAGCACCTTTGCCTCTTTGCACATGCCGTCGGCCTCAAGGCTGACCACCTCGGCACTGACAGGACCGTCGACAATCCCGCAGATCTCCCGCAGTATCTCCGTAAACGGTTTGTCTTCTTTGGCGACCAGCGAGGGGTTGGTGGTGACGCCATCCACCATACCCATTTCCAGGCCTTTTTTTATCTCATCGATGTTGGCGGTATCTATAAAAAATTTCATGCTTCTTTTCCTTTATTTTCAATAAACGCGTTGCAGCATTCCTCGCTGCAGAAATAGACCATTGAACCCTGATGCTGAAGACGGACAGCCTGTCCCCTGGGGACCAGAACATGGCAGACCGGATCTTCAACCAGCACATCGGAAACCGTGGCAGATCCTGCCGCAGTCGATCGTTCCTTTCTTACCCGCTTTTCCTTTTTCCGGCCACCAAGAAGCAACCGATATCCCATATACACAAGGATAGCGAGGATAATCAGCCGGAGCGGACTCATCGTAAATCTCCTCTTTTCCCCCTGCCGCCGGATGCCCGTCGGCACAGAAGCCCCTGGACCCCATGGAACTTATTATATTCAACTGACAGTAAATGTCTAATTATTCTTCCCATTCCCGCATTTTAATCTCCTGCCGGGAAATTTCCCCCTTGAGCAGGCGCTCGCACAGGTGCGCATATCGTTGAGCAATGGTGGGAGTCTGCGGCTGCATGCGAAAGTCCGGGGAAATCTCGGCGAAGGGAGCAAGGACGAAAAGACGGTCATCAAGTCTGGGATGCGGCAGGACAAGCACAGGCGTAGATAGCGCACAATCTCCAAAGCACAGGATATCCAGATCAAGAGGCCGGTCCTGATATCCTGCGGCCGAAGGATCTCGCCTGCGCCCGAAGACCGATTCGACATCCAGCAGAACCCTCAGCAACTCGCAGGGCGACAGGGTCGTCAGCACCATCCCCACCGCATTGGTAAACTGATTGCTGCTCTCCATGCCGACCGGCGCGGTGCGATACGGATGCGACAGTGCTGCTGTTTCAATCCCTTCCGTCTCGCCGATGCGTTTCCAGGCATCCCGCAGGATTCTGTTGCCGTCACCCAGATTGGAGCCGAGTCCGATGAAAGCGGTATCCGCCACCTCTGCTGATCCCGGCCTAGAGATCCTGCAGCCCCAGCACATCGAACATGGAATAGATTCCACATTCTTTGCCAACCACCCAGGCCGCGGCAGTGGCGGCGCCCTTGGCGAAATGATCGCGGCTGTGGGCGCGATGAGTCAGTTCGATCCGTTCGCCGGGGCCCGCGAAATAAACCGTGTGTTCGCCAACGATATCCGCGGCCCTGATGGTCTGGATGCCGATCTCCCCTTTTTTCCGCTCGCCGATAATCCCGTGCCGGGTAAAGACTCCGGCGGCGGCGAGATTGCTACCGACCCCCTCGGCCGCCATCTCGCCCAACTTTATCGCCGTACCGCTTGGGGCATCCTTTTTCTTGTTGTGATGCGCCTCGATGATCTCGATGTCAAAGTCCTCGCCCAGGATGGCCGCCGTCTTCTTCACCAGTTTGAAAAGGACATTGACGCAGACCGACATATTCGGCGTCTGGACGCAGGGAAAACGTTTGGCCAGTTCCTTCAGCTCCGCCAGTTCATCGGCAGTCAGTCCGGTGGTGCCGATGACCATGGCCGTGCCGCGTTCGGCCGCCAGCTGGGCGAATTCCATTGTCGCCTTATGGAAGGTGAAATCAATGATCACGTCGCCTTGATCGATGACCGCTTCAAGCCCTTCGGCAATGGGCACCCCAAGGAATCCAAGCCCCGCAACCTCGCCCGCATCCTTCCCTATGGCCGGACTGCCGGAGGCCTCAAAGGCCGCGCTGCAGACCAATCCGGAATGGGCATGCACCATGGCTGCGACCCGCTGTCCCATCCGTCCTGCCGCTCCGGCTATGATGACCTTTTTCATCTCTTTTCCCCTTTCGGATTCTTTCCCGTTCTTTTTCCTGCTCACAGCATATCCAGGCCGTTCATGGCCGCCTTCAAGGTGGCAAGACCGGCCTCGTCGATATCCGTCAGCGGCAGCCTCGGCCGGCCGTTTGCGATCACGCCCAGAAGCTCCATGGCCTTCTTGGAGGGTACGGGACTCGGAGCGGCAAAGAGGGCCTTCATCATCGGATAGAGCCGGTAATGCAAGGCATTGGCCTTTGCTATATCACCAGCCAGGGCCGCCTCCATCATATCCGCAGTCGCCCTGGGGCAGACATTGGAGACGACCGAGATCACGCCTTTCCCCCCGACAAAGACCGTCGGCACGGCGGTGAAATCGTCGCCTGAAAGGACAATGAAGCCGTCCGGACACAGACGAATCACGTCGCTCACCTGCTCCAGGCTGCCGCAGGCCTCCTTGATGCCGATGATAGTATCAATCTCCGCAAGCCTGGCGGTGGTTGCCGGCAGCATGTTGATGGATGTCCGCCCCGGTACGTTGTACAGGAACATGGGGATATCCACAGCCTCGGCAATGGCCTTGAAGTGTTGGTACAGCCCTTCCTGGCCCGGCTTATTATAATAGGGCGTCACGGACAGCACCGCGTCGGCGCCGCTCTGCCTGGCGCTCTCCGTCAGTTCGATGGCCTCGGCGGTGCTGTTGGCTCCGGTTCCGGCGATGACCGGCACCCGGCCGGCTACGGTCTTCACGGTCAGCTCGATGACCTTTTTATGCTCCTCAAAGGACAGGGTGGCGGACTCTCCCGTGGTCCCGCAGGGGACTATGGCATGCGTGCCGTTTTCTATCTGGAATTCGAGCAGCCTGATCAGTCCTTGCTCATCGATCTGGCCATTGACGAAGGGCGTGATCAACGCCACCATCGCACCATGAAATTTCTCCATACCCCACCTCTCGCAATAATTTCTTTCGGCCGCAACCCTCTCTAGAGCAGAGATTCGGCAGTCAATTTTCCTTCATAAATAATCCGGGCCGGGCCCTGCAGAAAGACATTCTCCGCCGCAGGCCCCCCTTGCAGATCAAACGTAATGGTCAGTCCCTCGCCGCCCGAGGTTATGCACTGGACCGGAGAGGAGGCCTTTCCAAGGGCCACCGCTATCAGCGCCGAGGCCACGGCGCCGGTGCCGCAGGCCATGGTTTCATCCTCAACCCCTCGTTCATAGGTCCGGACCTTAAGGACGCCCCCGTCCAGAAACCTGATGAAATTCACATTGGTCCCGGCCGGCTGAAACAGGGGATGAAATCGGAGCTCCCGTCCCCATTCCCTGACCGGAGTCTCCTCATCATCAACAAAAACAACGGCATGAGGGACACCGGTGTTGACATAATGCACGGTCCGTTCCCTGCCCGCAAATGCAAGATGCAGATTCAGCCTGAAATCGAAGGGAGCCGTCATGCAAACACGGACATCCCCGCCCTCTTCAAGGACTTCCGCCTCAATAATTCCGGCAAGGGTTTCAAAGCGCATCCGGAAACCGGCCAAGCCGTGCAGGAAGGCATAGCGGGCGGCACAGCGGGCGCCATTGCCGCACATCTCGGCCACGGAGCCATCGGCATTATAGAAACGCCAGCTGAAATCGGCCCTGGACGATCTCTCTAACAGAATGAGGCCGTCGGCCCCCACGGAAAACCGCCGCCTGCAGATCTTTCGGGCAAACTCGGGCTGATCGGCAACGGGAATAAAAGGCCTGCGATGATCCATGACAATGAAGTCGTTGCCGGTTCCGCTCATCTTTATAAATGATACGGGGAAATCACCGTTCATATCGCTTCTCCTCGCATTTCCGGGCGGTCCTTCCCCGAAAAACGAACCGGAGGCAAAGGACTGCGTAAGTACAGACAATGTGATTCATGCCGCATACCTCTCGAACCGGGACGATCCGCCCCGGTTAATTCCTGAGAGTGACCTCCATGGAATGCCGGCTCTCGTTCGGCGGCGTGGCTGCATCGATGGCGGTCACCGAATAATAGACCCGGACGTCCCCCGGCACATGGTCATCGGTAAAAGAGACCACGGCTGCTGCGGTTTCGCCGATACGTTCAGGCGTATCCTGATTTGCCGCCCTCCGGTAGATGCGATAGCCAGCCACCTTGGAGTCGGTTGACCGTTCCCAATAGATTTTGGCGCCCTTCTCCATACCGATTATGGCAATGCCCAACGGCGGCGGAGGCGGTGTCAGATCCAGGGGCACGGAGCTTACCTCCTCGCTTGTTCCGCCTCCGACCACATTTCCCTGAAGTAGCAGGATACTCTGGATCTTATAGGCGTACTTCCGGCCTACGACCACCTTGCTGTCGACATATCCGGTGTCAGCCATGGGGTCGCCCACGGGCTCAAAGCCCTGCCCTTC
>Ga0364919_10268_pt1 | contig 21301 bp, 15 predicted proteins | sample SorcelJu500001C7_2_FD_206953 | JGI IMG/M metagenome (GOLD analysis project Ga0364919, IMG submission 206953) | Enriched cells from Trout Bog Lake Hypolimnion, Wisconsin, USA - BchlTB.June20.5000.01.C7 | ecosystem: Environmental > Aquatic > Freshwater > Lake > Hypolimnion/Profundal zone | place... | reverse complement strand
GGTGTCAGCGATGCACATCACAGCTGGAGTCTATGTCAACGACAACGAAGAAGGACTCATCGAGGATATCGACCGGTGGCTTGAAAAGCTCGCTCCAAGGGATCCGGATTATAAGCACCACCAGACCGGTGAAACCAACGGCGACGCGCATTTGAAATCCATGCTGGTGCACCACCAGGTGATCGTCCCTGTAACCGCCGGACAACTCGATCTGGGCCCATGGCAGAGGGTTTTCTACGCCGAGTTCGATGGCCGCCGAGACAAAAGGGTCCTCGTCAAGGTCATTAGGAGAGTGAGTGAGCCAGAGCAGTACAACTCCCGTAACTTGACCCTGCCGCGTCAGAGCCGCATCATTTTCCCACAATGCGTGTTTTTCGTTCGCCCGTCCGGGCAAATGAAATTCCATTTTGGTCTTAGGTACTTATCAGGTACTAGGGAGTGTTTCGAGGTTGCGTTAAGAGCTTTCACCGTATTCTCAATATAGCGCTTTGAACTAAAATCTTGTAAGCCTCATTTATTCCGGGAGTTAGTGCAGCATTGGTTGGAGTTAAGCAGCGCTCTAGTTCCCGTCGAGCTTTCTTTGATGGTAAGCGCCGAGTTAAGTAAGAAGTGGCATCAGCAAAAGGAATGGGGAATAACATGAGCGCATACGTAGCAGAACGGCGAGTCGCTAGCTCAAGGCCATTGTTTTTGGACCTCCGAAAGCCTCCGATCGAGAAGCGCTGGGGATCTTTCGCGACAAGCTACGTGGTGCAGACAGTTGCGTTGACGGCACTGCTGGTTTACTCAGTCGTCGGCGCCAAAATTGACCCTGTGAGATTTAACCACGTAGAACTGGTAGCCCCGGCACTGGATATCGCAACGCCAAAAGTTGCACATGTGAAAGTGACGCAAGCGGTGGTCAGGCCGTTGCCTGTGCAGATTGCCGTGCAATCGCCCGTAAAGATTCAGCCTCCGCCCATCGAGGTTCGGCTACCGCAGCGCATACGTCCGGCGGTCAAAGACATTGCGCAACCGCAGCTCGCCATCTCCACGCCTGCCTTTGATTCTAAAGTGTTGAATGCACTTCCTGGCCCCAAGGCGGCGAGCAAGATTATCGCCACCAACACTTTCGGTGGGAGTTCCGCCACCCCAACTCTGCAAAAACTTGCTCCCAGCCAAGTGCAGACGGGCGGCTTCGGCGACCCGAATGGAGTTCCGCTTAACGCGCACGGAAGTAACAAGTCGAATATAGCGGCCACGGGGTCGTTCGATCTGCCTACAGGGGGCGGCTACGGCAATGGAACCGGCGGTACCAAAGGGGCGCGCGGAGCCGTTGCCAGCGCAGGTTTTGGAAACGGCGTTGCCGTGCAGGGCGGCGGAGGGCAAGGTGGAAACCAGGGCCAGGGCCGTACTCAGTCTGCTGGTTTTGTGAATGCCGCGTACACTCCAACCCCCGACGATCACCGTTTGAAAGCTGTTAGCCAGGCAGCGACCTCAGTCCCGGTTTTGATTCAAAGTAAGCCGACTCCCGTATATACATCTGAAGCTCGCCAACTTAGGGTGGAAGGCGAAGTTTTGTTGAATGTGGTTTTCGCGGCAAATGGGCAGATTCACATCCTGAGCGTGGTACGCGGGCTTGGCCACGGTCTGGATGAAGCCGCACAGCGTGCGGCTCAAGGCGTCAAGTTCAGTCCGGCGACACGTGACGGTCACCCAATCGACTCCAACGCAACTTTACATATAGTTTTCCAACTCTCGTAACGTGAGTGGATCCGAGGAATGAAGATGGAACGACCAGTGAAGTTTCTGCTGCTAGGAATCGTGCTTGCGGCTACCACATTTGGCTTTGCTGCAAAAAAGCACGCTGCAGCCGTACCTGCTCCCGCAAACACCGCGTTTGATCGCGTGGTGGATCGCGTGCTCATCCGCGAAGCCGAGAACACCAAAGCTCTGCGTACCTACTCTCCCTTGGTGGAAACCTACCTGCAGAATATGCGGCCGGACAAGGAGTTGGGGGCGGTTCCCTATGGCGACCAGTATTATCTGACCCGTGTCGGATTTGGGAAGTCATTGGAAGACCTTTCGTTTCATCCCGGGCCCGGGTTTCTCGGCCGCGTGATGCATGCGACCAAGGGGAGCAAATCCGAATTTGTCTCGCAGGGCTTTTCGTGGATGATGCTGATGGATCTGCGCGGCGTGGATCGCGCCCATTACAGCTTTGACTATCAAGGCCGCGAATTTCTTGGCGACCTGCGCTGCATCGTGATCGATGTGAACCCGAAGGCGCACTCGGGCGAAGGCCGTTTCGTGGGAAGGATCTGGGTGGAGGATCGCGATTTCAACATCGTCCGCTTCAACGGCACCTTTGCTCCAGCAAAGCATGGACAGTATATGCATTTTGACACCTGGCGACTGAACATGCGGCCGGGCATCTGGTTACCCGGCTACGTTTACAGCGAAGACCGTGACACACCGGGCGCAAAGTATCGCGGCGGAAGCTATAAGTCAGAAACACGAATCTGGGGCTACAACGTAGGCAAGGGCCATGCGGAGAACGAGTTCACCGAGGTGCTGGTGGACGATGCCAGCTCGGTGAAGGATGCCAGCGACAAGGCGCAGGATCTAAGTCCGGTAGCCGCACAGCGCGCCTGGCAGCGGCAGGCTGAAGACAACGTGATAGAGCGCTTGGAGAGCGGCGGTCTGCTTGCAAAAAGCGGCGACGTGGATAAGGTTCTCAACACGGTCGTCAATAATCTGGAAATCACCAACAATCTCGACATTCAGCCGGAAGTTCGCTGCCGCGTTTTGCTGACCTCTCCCGTGGAGAGCTTCAGCATGGGCCACACAATCTTCATCAGCCGCGGCATGTTGGATGTTTTGCCCGATGAAGCGTCACTGGCGGCAGTGCTCTCTCATGAGCTGGCGCATATCGTGCTCGGCCATCCCACCGATACTACTTTTGCTTTCAAGGACCGTACGATTGTTTCCGACCGCCAGGTCCTCCAGCGAATGCATTTCACGCGCACGGTGGAGCAGGAAAGAGAAGCAGACACGCAGGCTTTGGCGCTGCTCCAAAACTCTCCGTACCGCGACAAGCTGGAATCGGTCGGCCTCTTCCTGCGTCAGGTGGATGCCCGCCGCGATGCGCTGCCACACCTGATCCGCACTGAGCAAATGGGCAACTCGCTGATCAGTGGCGGAGTGGGCAATCTGCGCCTGAAGGCCTTGACCAATTCGGCTCCCAAGCTTGAGCCAAAGAAAGTGACTCAGATTGCGGCGCTTCCGCTCGGTGGACGTATCAAAGTCGATCCCTGGAACAATCGCATCGAGATCAACACGGCCAAACCCGTACAGCTACTGACAGCACGTGAGAAGATGCCGCTGGAGGTGACTCCGGTCTTTCCGCACCTGACGCGTCTGCCACTGGCCGCGGAGGCGCCTAAGTCGGTGGAAACTCCCAAACCGGCGGAGGCCGTACCGCAGACCCCCGCCGTAATTCCGGCGGCTACTGCTTCGCAGGCTGCGACTGCTCCTGCAATCCCGGCCAACTAGCTGCTTCTATCCGTTCGCAGAGGCCCGCTTCGGCGGGCTTTTTGCATGCCTGAGACTCCTGGACTCATTCACGAGAGGAGCAGGAGTGAGACAATACATCTGTGCATTTTAGAGTGAACTCCGAGCCTCAAACGGGCCCTCCAATCTCGGTCTTCAAGGCGCTCCCGGAGGTGTGGGCTCTAATCCGCCCCCGCCGCCGCCTGCTGGCCCTCGGACTCCTGTTGATGGTGATTAACAGAGTCACTGGGTTGGTATTGCCAGCATCGACAAAATTCCTGGTGGATGACGTGATCGGGAAACATAACGCCCGCCTGTTGATGCCGCTGGTGGGCACGGTGCTGCTCTGCACACTGGTCCAGGGTCTGACCTCGTTTGCGCTCACTCAGACACTCTCCAAAGCCGCGCAGCGACTCATCGCTGAGTTGCGCGGCCAGGTGCAGGAGCACGTTGGACGATTGCCACTTCAGTACTTCGATTCCACAAAGGTGGGCACACTGGTCTCACGCATCATGAGCGATGTGGAAGGTGTGCGAAACCTGATTGGTACGGGCCTTATCGATTTTGTTGGCGGACTGCTGACGGCGGCCATCGCCTTCGGATTCCTGGTACATATCAGCCCGATCATGACGGCGATCGCCTTCGGATTTCTGCTCGTCTTTGGAGTGGGGTTGCGAAAGGCCTTTCAAACCATCCGGCCAATTTTCCGCGAGCGAGGCAAGATCAATGCGGAGGTCACCGGGCGGCTCACCGAGTCGCTGGGCGGAGTGCGCGTGGTGAAGGGCTACCATGCGGAGGCGCGCGAGCACGAGGTCTTCGCCATCGGCATTGAGCGGCTGCTGCAAAACGTCTTCCGTACGCTGACAGCAACCTCCCTGCTTGGTCTTTCCTCCGCCATGCTGATGGGCATGGTGGGAGCCATCGTGATGTTCATGGGATCGCGTCAGATTCTTGCCGGCCATCTCACGCTGGGCGGATACCTTACCTACATAATGTTTCTCGGATACCTCGCCGCGCCGCTCTTCCAGGTGGTTGGCATCGGAACCCAGATCACCGAGGCGCTGGCGGGTTTGGAGCGCACTCGAGAGGTTCTCAGCGAGCGCCCTGAAGATGAGGACCCGAAGCGCACGACAAGCCTTGGCAGAATCGTCGGCGAGGTTGAGTTCAGAGATGTGTTCTTTGGGTATTCGGCGGATAAGACCGTTCTCCATGGAATCAGCTTTCAGGCTTCGCCCGGAACTCTCACCGCGCTAGTTGGCTCCTCCGGCTCGGGAAAATCGACAATCATTTCGCTGCTGGCGGCCTTTCACTCACCACAAAGCGGCCAGGTGCTCATAGATGGCGTGGATCTTTCGACGGTGCGGCTGGAGAGCTACCGCAGCCAACTTGGAGTAGTGCTGCAGGACTCGTTCCTCTTTGACGGATCGATCCTGGAAAATGTTGCTTTCTCGCGTCCGCAGGCTAGCCGCGAGCAGATTCTGGAGGCTTGCCGAATCGCTAGGGTCGATGAGTTCGCCGAGAGCTTTGAGCGCGGCTATGAAACCATCATCGGCGAGCGAGGGGTAAAGCTCAGTGGCGGCCAACGGCAGCGGTTGTCCATCGCGCGAGCCATCCTGGCCGATCCGCGCATCCTGATTCTGGACGAGGCGACCTCAAGTCTCGACTCGGAGTCAGAGGCCATCATCCAGAGCGGCCTCGCTTACCTGATGCGCGGGCGAACCACCTTCGTCATCGCGCACCGCCTGTCGACCATCCGACGCGCCGATCAGATTCTGGTGGTAGAGGGAGGCCAGATCGTGGAGCGAGGAACGCACGCCAAGTTGCTGCTGCGCGAAGGACGCTACTACGACCTGTACACGCGCCAGCACGGCCTTGAAGAAAACTTGTTCCTGGCACCGGGAGAGGGCGATCCGCGTTAGCGCCCGCCAATCTCCCGCACACCGTCAAGGTTTACTTGCACTCACTCCCTTCGGATTCGGGGCGTGCAAGGCCAGGGCGTGAAAGAGCGCATCGGCGCGCGCCACTTCGTCGGCTGCACCGCTTTCCAAAATCGCAAAGTCCTCATGATCCGCACGATTCATGAGGTTCTGGTAGGTTCCCTGAGATTTGTGAGCCGCAATCATCCAGTTCACAATGATCTGGTAGTCGAGTGTGTTCTTGAATCCAAACTTGACCGTACGATCAACCACAAAGACCTGCGGCAGCACAGTGAAAGGATGCTCTGCGCTCTGGAAGCCTGTCCATGACAGCGGCGTCTCTGCCCCACTCCGGCTCGCCTGGCATCCCAGCACAACCGGCTTGCGGACGGTGCTGCGCTGTACCGCATTCAGTGCCGTAATTGTTGCCGCCTTGTGTCCGCCATGGGTCTGCGGCGAAGGAAAGAGCGTTAACACAAAATCATATTTGCCCGCCGCAATGCGCCTGCCCACTGCGGGAAGTACCACACCCGGAAGCCAGTGTTGATTGAGAACTTCGTCAATGTCCTGAGTGTTCCGAAGATCGGGTTGGTCGAGGAAGAAGTGATTGGAAATGCCCAGAATACGTCCAGCATCGAACAATTCGCGCTTGCGAATCTCCGGGAGCGCGGCGCGTCCCACGGCTTCGTCAGTGAGCGCGACACCATAGAAAGATTCCGCCAGCAACGAATAGCGATACCCTCCCTCCCCGTTGGTAATCACAAGCTGATCGACCGTACCGCCCAGGTTGTGGGTAATCTCGTAAACCGTAGCGGCAAAGCAGCCCTCGTCGTCTGGATGCGCAACTACAATCAGCACGCGCGGCGGCGCAGCGGAGACAGGCGCGGGCGCCGTGGCAGTGGGCTGCTGCGCAACCACGAAACCCGTCACCAAGAGGAAGATGACTATGCAGCGTACAACGTTCGCAGGTAGATGCTTCATGACGCACTCCGAAACGGGGTGATATAAGACACAACTTTGAGTGTAGACGCAAGCGGGCCCACGGCGGAAGAGGAGCGTCTGCGGTTTGGGGATGCGCCGTCGCAGGTTATATATTCGAGGCAATGCAGACGAGCCCACAACCAGGCGCAATCGACGACAAGCCCGCGCTGGTTCGCGGATTGACCCTGTTACCGGCGACGGCGCTGAACATGGTGGACATGATCGGCGTGGGACCGTTCGTTACGCTGCCGCTGATGGTGGCAGCCATGCACGGCCCGCAGGCTATCTATGGCTGGATTGCAGGAGCTGTGCTGGCACTCTCCGATGGTTTGATCTGGGCTGAACTCGGTGCGGCCATGCCTCGCGCGGGAGGATCGTACGAGTACTTGAAGGAGATATACGGCCCTCGCACGATGGGACGGCTGCTCTCCTTCCTCTTCGTCTTCCAACTCATTTTCAGCGCGCCGGTTTCCATTGCGACGGGGTGCATTGGGCTGGCAGGCTATGCGGCTTATATCGCGCCCGCGCTGGGAAAGATTTTCTGGAGCTCAACTGTCGCTTTCCCGATGCTGGGAACCGTGAGGCTGAGCCTTGAAATCTCAGGAGCGACGTTGCTGGCGATGTTGGCTGCCGCATTCGCCACGTTTCTGGTTTACCGGCGCATCGGCGGCGTCGGGCGCATCTCGAAATTTCTCTGGGTGGGCGTGCTAGCTACGTTGGGATTCGTGATCTACATAGGGTTTTCGCACTTCCAGCGTGGCCTTGCCTTCCCGCCTGGGTGGAGCACTCTGCCTGCCTCGGGCTTCGGCGGAGCCTTTGCAGCAGCGCTGCTCATCGCACTCTACGATTATTGGGGCTACTACAATATCTGTTTCCTTGGCGAAGAGGTAGTTGAGCCGCACAAGACAATTCCGCGCTCGATGCTGCTCTCGATTGCCGCTGTCGCGGTGCTCTACATCGCAATGAACGTCAGCATCCTGGGTGTTATGCCCGCCGGGGAAATAGCCGCGATGGCAGGCAGCACAGCGCAAAATTCTGTTGTGGCCAGGGCCGCCGAGCTTGTTTACGGACGCTGGGCCGGCACTCTGATTGCGCTGCTCGTGATCTGGACCGCCTTCGCCTCGGTCTTCTCTCTGCTGGCGGGCTACTCGCGAATTCCCTTTGCGGCCGCGCGCGATGGAAACTTTTTCTCGATTTTTCAGCGAGTCCATCCGCGCGATCACTTCCCCACCACAAGCGTGCTGCTGCTTGGCGGACTCGCCTGCCTCTTCTGCATCTTTCAGCTTCGTGATCTGGTCAGCGCTCTCGTGGTGATCCGCATCCTTCTGCTCTTCCTGCTGCAGGCGGTGGGAGCGGTCGTATGGCGCATTACCAATCCGTCGCAGCCCCGCCCGTTCCGCATGTGGCTGTACCCTTTGCCGGTGCTGATCACCGTCGCGGGCTTCGCCCTGGTGCTGCTGGACAAGCTTCCACTGCTGGGGCGTGGACTGCTCTTCGCAGGTCTCGGTGTGGTGGCTTTCTTGCTGCTCTCGTTGCGCAAGCGCGAGTGGCCCTTCTATTCAGCAAATGAGAGACGGTAACCGGAAAACCTCCCTTCCAGACAGGTTGTAGTAGAAGAGTTCTGGCCAGTCTTCAGAAAAATCAAACTCTACTCTGCCCGTCGATATATACTTTCACGCCATGCCACATATCGAGCATTCCAAACCCGGTAGTTTTTGTTGGATTGAACTTTCAACCACGGACCAGAACGCAGCCAAGCGTTTCTACAGCTCACTCTTCGGATGGACTGTAAAGGACGACCCGATGGGTCCGGATAGCTTCTACACTTCATTTCACCTCAGTAACTGTGCAATTGGAGCCGCCTGCACGCTACAACCCGATCAACGCGCGGCCGGAGTGCCTCCGCACTGGAAGCTCTACATAACGGTGGAGAGTGCCGATGCCACTGCCGAGCGCGCGGCCAAGGCCGGCGGCAAGCTCCTGGCGCCCGCCGTTGACGTGACGGATATCGGGCGAATGGCGGTCATTCAGGATCCAACTGGCGCGATCTTCAGCATCTGGCAGGCCCGCAAAAGCTACGGCTTTCAACTCGCTGGCGAGCCCGGTACCCACTGCTGGGCAGACTTGAACACTCCGGATCCCGCACGCGCCCGCCAGTTCTACGCCGAGGTCTTCGGCTGGAAATTCGTCGAAGACAGCCAGACGGGATATCTCCGCATTCAGAACGGCAGCGAGTTCATTGGCGGCGTGCCGCCTGTGCATACTCAAAACGCGCGCATGCCGGCGCATTGGCTGACTTATTTTCTGGTTGCCAATTGCGACGCCACTGCGTCCAAGGCAAAGGATCTTGGAGGCAAGTTCTGCCTGCCACCCACGACAATGGAGAATATTGGACGTATCGCCATCCTGGCCGATCCGCAGGGCGCCGCGTTTGCCATCTATCAGTCATGGCCGCTAAAGCCATAAACTCTGCGTCGCAAGGCGAGTCCAGCGTGGTCTTCGCCTTGCGACGCTGCTTCTCTAAGTATGGAGTGATTGCCTACTGGGATTCGTAGGCAATCTCAGCCAGCACGTCTTCCGGCGCGACCTGTATCTCCAGCGAACCTTCCTGAGGCAACGCGTCAAGTGGTACACGGCCCCGGTAGAGCACAAAACGAAGATTGAAGGTGTTGCCCTCTGAGGCGTGCAAAAGCGCCAGTGGCACCTTAATAGCGAGGATTTTTCCAAACGCAATTTCGACGCTGTTTGGGTGGTTGGCGGACGCAAGCGCTTTGCCATCCTCGCGTAGATCCCACACCGTCAAGCGATCCTGCGCGAGTATCGCATCGAGACGGAAACTGCCAATCGACTTCTCTCCATCACGCAGAGCAAGATGCAGCGTTGCCATGGTATCGCCTTCTGGCAACTGTCCGGCAAAATCCAGGCGCGCATACAGGTGCTTTTCATCAATGCCGGCCTGGATTGATTCCAGAATGAAAAGTTTGCCATGCATGCTGCCGCCCCGCCGGTCGCTGGAGTACATTGCTGCGCCCATCCAGTCGAAATAGCTGCTGACCTGACCGTCGATCACAGGACGCACGTAGGCGGTCTGCGGCACAAATAGAGAGCGCGCCAAAACTGCTGAGATCGGCCGCGCCAGATGATCGGGCGGAACGCCGCCCAAAGCCGTGTACACGTTGGAGAGGTGCTTGCGATACAGTTCGTCGAAGTCGCTATCGTTAGCCGAGTGGTGTTCCGGGCCATACCACCAGTTCCAGTCACTGCCTTCGGCAATCAAGAGCTCTTCGTACGCCAGCTTGCGCTGTGCTTCCTTGACGCGGCTTGCGTTTTCGTCATAAAACTCGCGCGCCTGGCCCAGGTAGTTCCACGCTTTATTATCTTCGGGAGCCCCGATCCAGACGTTGAAATTAGCATTGATCCAGGAGCCGGGAACCAGTCCCCGCAATTGGCCGAAATTCTCCGGTTGCTGTCGGGCAATCGCCTCGGAGATCGTTACCGGTTCGATCTGCGGCTCTCGTTGCAGACTATCGTAAAAACGCCGAAGGAAGTCTCTGCCGTTGCTTTCATAGCCCTCCCAAGCGTTTTCGCCATCCATGATAATTGAGAGCACAGCGTCGCGCCCGGATTCAAGGACAGGCGCAGCAGCTCGTTTTATGTTGTTCAGCAGGTGCGCCGCAGCCTCGGAAGCGGGCATTCCGGCATAGACAAAGGCCGGCAGGTCGCTGATTCGGTGATCGCGAAAGACCATGTTCATCGACTGGCCCTCGTGATCCCATCGGTAGACCTTGTAAAGCTTCTCGGCACTATCCGCATTGAGGTAGCCATCACGGTCGCGTTGCATCTCGTGGCCAATGCTGCGTCCAAGCACGCCTTCATCGCTGGCCATCCACTGCACGCCCAACTGTGCGGCAATGCCGACAGCCTCGTCTGAGAGCGATCCTTCGCTTGGCCACATTCCCACGGGACGCATCCCAAAAACGCGCTGGTGCGCTTCCAGCGCTCGCCGAATCTGCTCCTCGGCGTCCTCCGGCCGGCGAAAGTGCTCGGCTGGGAGGGGTAGACCTGGAGATGATTCCCGGCCTGTATTGGTGTCGCAAAGCAGCGGAAGAATAGGGTGATAGTACGGGGTGGCCGACAGCTCAATTGAGCCTCGCGAGGCCGCCTCGCGGTAGGCGGGCAGCACGCCTTTCAATATCTCGTGCTGCTTGCTCATCACAAAACGCTGATCTTCCTCGCTGTAATCCTGTCCTTTTCGAATCAATTCCTTTATCGCCGGATCGCTCAGGTAATACTCATCGAACCATGCAATCTGCGAGAGCACCTGCAAGTCGCGGTAGTCCCGTTCAGAGAAGGTGATGGCAGCGTTGGCTGGTTCCGGTCCGGCGGCAAGCACCTGCTCATACAGGCTGCGGTAGCGCGGGTAGCGCCCGATCATCCGCTCCCGGTTTGCCTGGAACAGATACGTTAGAGCAAAGTTTCGGTCATCCAGAGTGAGTTCCGAAGCTGGCTTGGCGACAATATCCCAGAATGGGTCCTTAAAAACTCCAGAATTGTAATCTTCAATCTGCGCAACCAGCGAGGGCACAATGTTGAAATTCTGGTGAATCTGCGGGAACTCATCGAGCAGCTTCACCATTCCGTAGTAGTCCTTTAGGGCATGCAGGCGAACCCAGGGCAAGCGGTACTCACCGCTGACCAGATCCTTGTAGAACGGCTGGTGCATATGCCACAGAAGGAGGAGTCTCAGTTTGCCTTGCGCCATTGATGAACACGAATCCAGACACAGCTAGTGAGGAACCCGATTAGGATAGCAGCCCGGAGGCATGGCGGTCATGCTAGACTCTGGAAAGAACTCAGTCTTGACAAAGGTGCCCGACCTGGCTGCGACGTGAAGATTTTTTCGCGCTACATTCTTAACGAAGTTGTGCAGCACGCCGCCATCGGCGTGGCCCTGTTTACGTTTGTAATATTCATGCGCGACCTGGGGCGGCTGCTAGAAATTGTTGTGCGCAACAGCGCTCCCCTGCCCAGCGTGGCTGAGCTATTCCTGCTTACACTGCCCGTTGCCTGCACCATCACGATTCCCATGGGCCTGCTGGTTGGAATTCTCATTGGTCTCAGCCGGCTCGCAGCGGACAGCGAGGTGACTGCGATGCGCGCCAGTGGTCTCGGCGCGTGGATGTTTGTCCGCATCATCGCCATCTTCGCAGTTGCCACCTGGCTGCTGGCAATGACCAATAGCATCTGGCTTGCGCCCACTTCTTCCGCGGCACTTGCTCGCCTGGAGAACAAGCTCCGGAGTTCGCAGGCCTCCTTTGAGATTCAGCCCAGGGTATTCTACGAAGACTTCAAGAACATCGTGCTCTATGTCGAGGACGTGCGCGCCGGTTCCAATGCCTCCAAGTGGCAGGGCGTTTTCCTTGCCGACATCAGCGACCCTTCCGCACCCAAGATTACTGTGGCTCGAAGTGGCCTGATTACTTCCGAAGGCCCCAACTCGATCCACATGCACCTCACTCAGGGGTCGCAGCAGCAATTACAGCCCCAGAGCCCCGATCAATACGAGATTTCCACTTTTGCGCAAACCGACTTGCCGATTGCGCTTCCTCCCGCGGACGAAAGCAAGCAGGATCTGGTGCCCGTCAGTGAGATGAGCACTGCCGAGCTTTGGCACCGCGGACACCATCCGGAGGCAGATTCCTTCAAGCCGCGCAACGCGCAGGACACGCCCGTTGTGCGGGCGCGCTGGTACCTCGTAGAGTTCCACCGCCGCCTTGCTTTGCCCACCTCATGCCTGGTCCTCGCACTAGTTGGCATTCCGCTTGGCCTGTCATCGAAAAAGGGCGGCAAGAGCATGGGCTTCGTGCTCACAATCGGTTTGGTATTTCTCTACTATTTCATCTCATTGACCGGAATCTCTTTGGGGCGTAGCGGCAAGATTCCGCCAGGGGTGGGTGTTTGGGCCGCCAACTTTCTGTTTTTTCTCGCTGGACTGGTGCTGCTCCGCCGCCTTGAACGGGCCGTGATTGATCTTGGATCGTTGCGCAGCGCGTGGGATTCAATGCGTGAGCGCTTCTTCGGCAACGAGGGCGAAGAATCGACGCGCCCCGTTTACGCCGCGCACGCATCGGCCGACGCCGTCCCAACTTCTCCCCGGAGACGGATCAGCAAGCGCTATCCGCTTTTGCTTGATGAAATGATCTTGCGCGACTTTGCCATGTATTTAGGCATGATCCTGGTCTCGTTCATCCTGCTGACCCTGGTCTTTACTTTTTTTGAGCTGCTCAGCGACATTGTGCGCAATCATATTTCGTTAATCGTGGTTGGCCAGTACCTGCTCAATGTAACGCCCTCGATGCTCTACACGATGACTCCACTCAGCGTGCTGCTGGCGGTTCTCACCACTATTGGCCTGCTGCAAAAGAGCAACGAGATTACGGCGATGAAGGCCACCGGAACCAGCATTTACAGGGTAGTTTTTCCTATCTGTGTGATCGCCGCAGCCATCAGCACAGGTCTGTTCTTCTTCGACCAGTTTTATATTCCGCTCGCGAACCAGCGCCAGGAAACTCTGCGCAACCAGATCAAGGGAAAGCCCGCTCAGACCTATCTCCGCCCTGACCGCAGATGGATCTTTGGAGAGCACAACACAATCTATTACTACGAGTTTTTTGATCCCGACCAGAACACGTTTGCCAACATTACGGCCTTCGAGTTCGATCCTGAAACCTTCGAGCTCATTGGCCGAGTCCATGCCTCGCGCGCCCACTGGTCGGCAGAGCTGAGAAAGTGGATTTTTGAGCAGGGATGGGTGCGCACATTTCACGGTTCAGCAATTCAGAGCTTTCATCAGTTTGACGCTGAGACCTTCCCAAGACTGATCGAGCCTCCGGGCTATTTCAAGAAGGAAGTACACCAAAGTTCGGAGATGAACTACAAGGAGTTGCGCGCTTACATTGCCGATCTACAGCAGAGCGGCTTCGACGTTGTGCGCCTGCGAGTGCAACTGCAAAAGAAGTTTGCCTATCCCCTGATCACCCTCGTAATGGCCATCCTCGCCGTCCCTTTCTCGCTCTCGGCCGGACGCAAGGGCGCGCTCACTGGCATCGCCGTCGCTCTCAGTGTGGCCATCATTTATTTCGTCGCTTCGGGGCTCTTTGAAGCCATGGGCAACGCCAGTCAACTGCCCGCCGCCATGGCTGCCTGGGCACCCGATTTCATCTTCGCGCTACTCGGCGGATATCTCCTGCTCAAGGTTCCGACCTAGGGCGCTCCGGCCTTTAAAATTGTCGATGACTCAATCCGGCAATGCTCCAATGGAAGTGCGACCACCGCTGCTACAATCGCATCTATATCGCAACTGAATAGATAGGTGACTTCCTTTGCAATTCTCCAAGCTCCGGCCATTGTTCCCCTACATGAGGAAGTACTGGAAGGAATTCCTTGCCGGAGGCGTTGCCGTGCTCTGCACCAACGGAATCATGGTTCAGGCGCCGCGCATCATCCAACGCATTTCAGACGATGTGAACCATGGCGTCACCCACGGCAAGTTGCTGACCTGGTGCTGGCTGCTGGTGGCCGTTGCGGCAGGGAAAGGAATATTTCAGTTTCTCACCCGCTGGATAATGATCGGCATCTCGCGCGAAATTGAGTTCGATCTGCGCAACGATCTCTTTCGCCACCTTGAAGCCCTCGATTTCGGCTTCTACCAGCGCACCCGCACCGGAGACATTATGGCGCGCGCCACCAATGATCTGAATGCAGTACGCACGTTGCTTGGCCCGGCCATCATGTATTCGGCTAACACCGTGGTATTCACCCTCGCAGCGCTCTACTTCATGATGCGCGTAAGTCCCCGCCTCACCCTCTGGGCGTTCCTTCCGCTGCCCATCGCCAGCATTCTCGTTCAGTATTTCGGTGCACGGATACACGAGCGTTTTGAGCGCATCCAGGCCAAGTTCAGCGACATCAGCGCCCGAGCCCAGGAGAACTTTTCTGGAGCGCGCCTCATTCGCGCTTACGCCCAGGAAGAATCCGAAATCGCGCTCTTCGAGAGGGAGAATACCGACTACATCAACCGCTCTCTTCCGCTCGCCCGCCTAATGGGAATGTTGTGGCCCACCCTGGAGATGATGCTTGGCTTCGCCCTTGTCATAGTGCTATGGGTCGGCGGGCAAGAAGTGCTCCAAGGCCGAATCTCGCCCGGCCAGTTTGTCGAATTCAGTATGTACATGATGATGCTCAGTTGGCCCATCATCGCTCTCGGCTGGGTCGTCAATATTTTTCAGCGCGGCACTGCATCCATGGAGCGCATCGACGAAATCATGCGCCAGAAGCCTACGATTGCGGACGATTCCTCGACGATCACGATCCCTGCGGAGACCGAGATTCGCGGTGAAATCGAGTTCCGCAATCTTTCATTTGCCTACGATTTTCAGCCCAAGCTGAGCGATGCAGCGCTCTCCTCTTCGGTAGAAGCTGGTGCGCCCGTCCTGCACAATGTGAATCTGAAGATTGCCGCAGGCACCAGCCTTGCCATCGTCGGTCCAACCGGTTCGGGCAAGTCCACCCTGGTTTCGCTCATTCCGCGCATCGCCGACGCCGCGCCCGGCTCTGTGTTGATTGACGGGCGTCCCATCCGCGAGTATTCCCTGGAAACCCTGCGCCGCCAGATCGGATTTGTGCCCCAGGAAACCTTCCTCTTCAGCGCAACCATCCGTGAGAACATTGCCTTCGGCGTGCAGGACGCGAGCGCCGAACAGGTGCATCAGGCGGCTGACATCTCACGAATCGCGCAGGATGTGGAGGACTTCCCGGAGAAGTACGAAACCATGGTCGGCGAGCGTGGTCTCACTCTCTCTGGAGGCCAGAAACAGCGCGTGGCGATTGCCCGCGCGGTCATTCGCAAGCCGCGTATTCTAGTTCTCGATGACGCGCTGGCCAGTGTCGATACGCACACCGAGGATCAGATACTGAACGGCCTGCGCGAAGTGATGAAAGGACGCACCACCATCTTCATCTCGCACCGCGTCTCCACCGTGCGCAACGCCGATCGCATCGCCGTCCTGCATCACGGCAAGATCGTCGAGTACGGAACGCACGACGAACTCCTCGCTCTCGACGGATACTACACCGACCTGCACGACAAACAACTTTTGGAAGAAGAGTTGGAGACCGCCTAGCGAACCAGCAGCACTTCGCGAATGTTTTCCTTGCCCAGAAAGAACTTAATCGAAGTGTAGTCGCGGAAGAGGTTTTCCACGTGACGATTCTGGAAGACGCGCTGGAGCTTGAAGTGAGGCCCCTGCTGCAATTCCAATGCCTCTTCATTCTTGATGTGGTAGCGGTAGTACGGGGCTTCCGGCCCAGCATCGCGCGTGTGGAAGAAGGCCAGCAACGCGCCGCGCGGCTTCGTAATCTGGTGAATGCGTTCCACCACCGGCTTAACCAGTGGCTCAGGAAGGTAGTCGCAAAGGTCCCACATCAGAACCGCATCGAAGGACTCCGGTTCATATTGCAGATCCTCGGCCAGAAAGCGCGCCACATCTATCGTGTCGCCGTCTTCTGCTTCCCCGGAAACAATTAACCGGCTCTCATTGGCCGCCATCAACACGTCTTCGTTGTAAACCTTGTGACCTAGCTCCGTAAGGAAATGAATATTGCTGCTTGAGGTCGGACCGAGGTCGAGAACCCTCTGTCCGTCTGGACGGAGAATGGCCTGGGTGAAGTGCTGGAATCCCGTGGAGCGGCGCGGTATGAGGACAGAGCCCTCGCCGGGTGCGTATGCTGTCTGCGGACCGCCGCCGAATAGATTGCGAAAGAAACCCAATAGAGACCTGGCCGGTGTTGGCAAATGTAGAACCGGCGCCCTTGCGCGCGCCGGTCCCTATAATCCCATTCTACTTCTTTTCCGCCGGCACAGCGGAACTCGCGCCCGGGGTGCTGTGAGTAATTGCTGCAGCAGCGGCCTGCGCTACAGGACGGGAAGCCTCTACCTTCGGCTCGGCCTTGCGGATGTCGATGGCACCCTTGAAGAAAGCCCCATCCTCAATCACGATGCGTTGGGTATTAATGTCGCCATTCAGCATCGCAGATTTCTTCAGCTCGACTTTGTCAACTCCCGTGACGTTGCCATCCACCTTGCCGTGAATCACCACATCCTTGGCTTGAACATTGGCGCGCACCCGACCGTTGGGTCCGATCACTAAGTTGTGATTATGCAGGTCGATATTGCCTTCGACCTCGCCATCAAGGTAGAGATCTTCACTTCCAGATAGTTCTCCCCGGATGATGACAGATTTGCCGATGTGGGCCACATCGGCGCGATAAGTATCCATTCTTGGCGTCTCCACGGTGCGGGTTGGGGCTGGGGCCGGGGCCGGAACTACAGGTGCCAGCGGCTGCGGGTTAGGAGAAGTTAACGGCTTCTCATCTCGTGATTTCCACATGGGAACACTCCAGTTCATTCTTCAGCTTCAGGCCGCCGTTCAAATCATGGCAGCGCTATCCCCTAGGAATAGCAGAATCTATGGCTTACATGAATATAACCAACCATGAAGCCAGCGGCAACGCCTGAAAAGCCTGTTTCTTATTTCATTTTACGCCTAGTCGCGGCAAGCATACTTCACCATCCAGCGCCCCCGCCAATCCTCAGTCCCAGCGCCCCGCACAGCTGGTTTGTCCCTGCTTGCGGATTGACAGACCTGTCTGCAACGTAAGGTGCTCGATCTGCTTCTAATGATTCAAGCTTGCGAACCAGCCGGCTTGCTATGATCAGCCCATCATTCCTGTTCCGCGCATTTCGAATGCAGAATGTAGCACTTGCCTGCATGCTGCTCGGCCCCTTCGTCTCAGCAACAAGAGCCAAGGCCCAGCAGCCCCCTCCCTCGGAGATGGTTAGGGAGGCCGTCCAGAACGAATTAGCCGACGATGCGCAGACCCACCTCTTTGCATGGACGGAGCGTAAATATCACGGACCCAAAACCCAGATCGAGCGTCTGGTAACCACTCACCAGGGCATACTTAGCCGCGTGGTGCTTATCGATGGCAAGCCCCTCAATCCGGCACAGCGGAGCGAGGAGGAGCAGCGCTTCCGCAAGATGCTTGACCCCGCGCAGATGCGGCGCAAATTGAAGGAGCAACAGGAAGACGACGAGCGGACACGCAAAATGCTCTCCGCTATCCCTGACGCCTTCGATTTCGTGTTCATGGACTCCTTCACTGGGCCAAACGGCCACAAACTTAGCCGGGTCAAGTTCACTCCGCGTCCCGGCTTTAGCCCGCCTAGCCGCGAGTCAATGGTCTTAACCGGGATGCAGGGAGAACTACTGCTGGATGAGAGCGCCCGCCGTATCGCCAAGATAGACGGCAAACTCTTTAAAGATGTGAATTTCGGCTGGGGAATTCTCGGCAAGCTATACAAGGGTGGGCGCTTCTTCGTCGAGAAGAGCGAGGTCACGCCCACGCACTGGGAAACCAGCAAAACGATATTGCACTTTGACGGCAAAGTGCTTCTGGTGAAGTCCCTCCATATCGATGAGCACGAAATTGACTGGGATTTTCAGCCTGTGCCGCCAATGTCCGTTGAGCAGGCCGCGGACTTTCTGGTCCGCGAGCAGCCCCCGCAGAATGCTGACTTGTCAGAACCCTAGCCCTGGATGGTTTCCTTGCGTACCGTGAGGCGCTCGATCAATCCTTCCCGCAGGGCATAGCCGCGCCCAACCGCATCGCTTACGGTGATCGTTCCTTGCGCAGAGACCGTCACTTCCGGCTCGATAATATCTTCGTGCCAGTAGCGCGCGGAGGCCGAAACGTCTCCCGGCAGCGAAAAGGCGGCCAGCGTGGACAAGGCAAGGTTATGCGAACGCCCGATCCCGCTCTCCAGCATTCCTCCGCACCACACCTGAACCTCAGCCGCCCGCGCCACGTCGTGCACCCGGATCGCCTCCGTGAATCCTCCCACGCGCCCCAGTTTCACGTTGAGAAAACGGCAGGCCTTCAACTCGATCGCGGCCAGTGCATGGCGTGCATTCAGAATTGATTCATCCAGGCAAAGGCCGGTATTCAACTCGTGCTGCAACAGCGAGTGCAGAAAAATCTCGTCGCTCCAGAGCGGCTGCTCAATCATCAGCAGCCGGAAATGGTCAAACTTCTTGATATGCTCCACCTGATCCAGCGTGTAGGCGCAGTTGCCATCGCAGGAGATCATGACATGCGGCCACTCTGCGCGAACTAGTTTTAGTACCTCAAGGTCCCATCCTGGCTTCACCTTCAGCTTGATTCGCTGATACCCCGCCGCAACTTCGGTCGCAACTTTCTTCATCAGTTGCTCGTGCGACTCCTGAATTCCAATCGAAACTCCCGTCGGCAATTCTTTGCGTAAGCCACCCACCAGCTGCCACAAGGGAAGTTGTTTCAGCTGCGCCTCGGCATCCCAGACCGCGTTTTCCAGTGCAGCCTTCGCCATGCGATGTCCGCGCACCGCAGGCATGCGCTGGGCCGCCTCGCGTCCACTCTCCAGCTCTTTCCCCGCAAATGCGGGAGCCAGGTACTCACGCAACACATACCACGCAGTATCCGTCGACTCCTCGCAGTAAAACGGATGCTCGCCCGCCGTACACTCTCCCCATCCATCCACGCCTTCGCAATGAACGGTTACCAGCAGAATACGGCGCTCCGAAGTGCGACCAAAGCTGGTTTCAAAAGAATGAACCAGCGGCATGCGGATTTCGCGCAGGGTGATAGCTTCTATTTTCATTATTCGAGCAACGTATCAGAGCCTAAACCCGCCGCGCAACTGTACTTCGCGTCACGCCGCAGTCGAAGCAGCTTCCAGCTCTCCACGGTTCCAATGCGCCAGCTCCGCCGCAGCCTCGTAAGTGCTTTGCAAAAAGTCCAGCAGCACTCGCTCGGGCGATTCCGCGCCACGCACTTGCTCGTACATCAGGATGAACTCTTTGAGCTCGGGGTGATAGAACGCAGCCTCCGGAAGCACCCGCCGCGCCTCGAGCCCCTCTGGAGCAGGCGCAGCGTAGCAGTAAAATGCGGCGTCCTCCACACCTGCGCCTCCCGGCCACCATCCCGCACTAATCACCTCGTGCGAATAAGCTTCGCGGGTGATCAGATCCACACCCGGCCTCTCCGGAGCGCGCCGTCCGGAAAAGCGCGTGACCGCCAGATCGAAGCTTCCCCAGAAGAACTGCACCGGGCTGTTCTTCCCCAGGAAGCGGGCGCGAAACTGCTTGAACACCCCATCGCACGATACCAGAATGCGCCAGAAACGATTCGCAGCGTCCTCATCGTAAGCTCGGTAAAGATTGTCTTGCGCAAACGGAATCGGGTTCGCAACTTCAACCGGCTTGGCATAAATCGCGAGGTCAATTCCAAGCGAGCGCAAAGTGGCCATAAACTCCGCATAAAACGCGGCGACCGTGCGCGGCCCAAGCTCAATCTCCCTACGCACACCGTCCGAGCGGTCAATCACCAGCAAGTGATCGATGAAGTCAAAATGAATCTCAAAAACGCAGTTTCCGTAGGGAATAGGCGAAGTCGTCAAACCACGGGCATCGACGTACAGAGGCACGTTCCACCAATGGTTTGTGTTCTCGGTAAGTTTCAGCCGCACCTTGCCTACTATCTGTGTCCACATGTGAAGGTTGTGATAGGTCTCTTTCCACTCCCGCATCGGCAGCGCTGGCCAGGCTTCTATGGGGGAGATAGATCGGACACGCGCGGTGTTGGTCTTTGCATTCATTGTGGTACTCCAGTTGGAAAACTGAGCCGTTCATGCAATTTGATGCATGGGATGCCCCTTCCAATATCAGATGCTTCTTTGCACGACCATTATCGTTTGATCATCGAAAACAGGAGCGCTGCCCATATATGCTTCCAGGTCGCGAACGCAGTTCCCAACAATTTCGGCCGGAGTTCCCCCCGCGCTTTTTACCACCGCCTCCGCGATGCGCTCATAGCCATAATCCTCGTCACTCTTCCGAGCCTCTGAAACGCCGTCACTGAACAGAACCAGCGAACTCCCCGCTTCAATTTCATAGGCTGAGGTCGTGAACTTCTGCTCGCTGAACAATCCAATCGGTAAGCCCTGCGAATCCACTCGATGAACCCCGGTCTGATTTACAAGCAGAGCAGGTACATGTCCGGCGTTGCATAATTCCAGAGCTCCTTCTGCATTAGTTCGCCCGCAGATCATGGTCGCGAACTGCGTGGGCAAGGTACTCTCCGTAAAGATGCGATTCGCTCGCCCCATCAACTCCGCAAGCGGCAGCCCTAAAGGAACCAAGGCACGGAAAATCGCATTCAGGTTTGACATCAACATCGAAGCCGCAACACCCTTGCCCGTCACGTCCCCTACGATGAAGTACAACTCCTTATCTTGGCCGATGATGAGGTCGCAGTAATCTCCGCTCACCACTCCATATGGTTTGTAGTGATACGCAACCTGCCACCCATCACAGCAAAAATCGGCCTTAGGCAGAAGCCGAGTCTGTATTTGTGCTGCCAGTTCGAGGTCTCTCTCCAGCGCCTCCTGCTCTTTCGGCCCAAGATGATCGAGGCAAAACCGTACCAACGGGTTTATCAGCACCTGCTCTGCTTCTACCGACTCATGGCACCTTTCGCATATGCCATACGAGCCACCTTCAAGCCGGTCCAGCGCAGCATCCACCTCGTGAATTAGATGCAGATATTGCTCTCCCCTGGCCATAGCCGCGGCTTCCGCGAGGACGTCTCTACGATGTTCAAGTTGATGACGAAGCGCCAGGTGCAATGGATCGTGTATTTGCGGAAAACGCCCAAGCGAGTCTCTGGCTGCCATTAATATCTCCTTTGATTTACATTCAGATGTGTGAGCGCGAACC
>Ga0364919_10186_pt2 | contig 21397 bp, 22 predicted proteins | sample SorcelJu500001C7_2_FD_206953 | JGI IMG/M metagenome (GOLD analysis project Ga0364919, IMG submission 206953) | Enriched cells from Trout Bog Lake Hypolimnion, Wisconsin, USA - BchlTB.June20.5000.01.C7 | ecosystem: Environmental > Aquatic > Freshwater > Lake > Hypolimnion/Profundal zone | place... | reverse complement strand
CCAGGTATACAGGGAGTCCGCTGTGTAGGAGCGGCGGATCTTGTCCTCTTCATCAAAGCTATGGAATATATTAAGCCTATCCGCCCATCCAAGCCAGGTAAGCACATCCTCGCGCGATATATGCATCGCGGCCAAAAAACAGTCATTCAGGAATAACGAAAATACCTTCTCCCGCGAAAAAGAGCTTTCGCCAAGATCCAAAAGCGATGATACCGCCTGGGCATATATACTCTCGTCCGGCGCCGAGACATCGCTTAAGTTAAAGGGTATGTGCTGGGGCGAGCGCGAAAATACGGCCTTTATCGCCGGGGCATATTCATGCATAGACGGTATCAGAACCACTATATCGTTAAGGCGGAGCTTCGGGTCGCGCTTCATGTTTTCGATAATGCTGTTATAAACGGTTTCGATTTCGCGATATATGCCCGGACAGCCGATCACCTGTATGAAGTTATCCTGATCCATATTCCCGGTCGCGTCTGTCCGCTGCAGGATATGATCCTGCACTACATTTAAAACGGTCTTTTTATCCCTGGGGTCTCTTTTTTTTGGCAGCAGCCAATCCGCGTCAAATTCTACCTTACCCGAGCAGGCCTCCTCGAGATCGCTTAATAGCTTCACATTCTCCCTGCCTGGTTTTCCCCATAGTTTTAGGAGGCGGTTGTCATCCTTCTTCTCTTCGAGATATTCGCCCGACGCATCCTCCTTGACCAAAAGATCCTTGAAGCGTCTGTATACATCTTCCTGCGGGGTAGAGACATCTTCCCAGAACTCACTGCAGACATTTATCTGATATATTTTAATATCGAATAAACGGCCTATTTCGAAAAGGAGGCGCGTATGGAATTCTGATATCTGGGAAATACCGAATATGTGTATCGATGGGTCTGCGGCCTTCCTGGGCGAGGGTCGCAGGTTACCGTGAAATACGGCGTGTTCATATTGCGGAAGGGTAATATATCGAGTGCCGCTTGAGGCTGAAAATTTTTCACAGGCCCCGCCCTGGGCGAAGATCTTAAGATATAGGGAGCGCTGGCACCTCTCCATGGCCTTGAGATTTGTCGAACCGGCAGGATAGTAAAGCCTGCCCTCAAGCCATGCATCGATGAGCTTCTGGCGGTTATATTCGTATTCCCTGAAGCACTTGCCTAATTTTTCAGAAAGCTGCCAGACCTTGCGATAGTAGTCTATCCCCCGGCGCGCGTCGCTGCCGCGGTAAATATATTCCCGTAGCGGCTCAAGGTCTTTTAGTCCCTCTCGCAAGAAGCAAGCTTCGTCATTGCCACCCAGGCTAAGAAGTTCTGCGATCACCAGGAGCTGTGTCATGCCTTCGGTTAAAAGCTGTGGTTTGTCTTTCGCGGGATCTATTCGGGAGAGGATATTCCATAAACCCTTCTCCAGGAACGGAAAGTCTATATTGGCGGAGAAGGAATTGCGCCGGGCGATATCCAGCTTAAGCCACTCTTCTATAAACTTATTGTGGATTATAACGGTGGATTTGACGAATGGATCCGCTTCGGCATATTCCGAGCGCAGATTCGCGGCAAGTTTAGCGCCCAGGTCTTCCGTGCGGTGGCTGTAATAGAGTCTGATACCCATAAGGTGAAAACATTATAGCACATTTGTACCGGATTGCTTAGACGTCTATATCGATAGAGTTTATCCGCCTACACGTCAGGTGCGACATCCGCCGAAACACTCTGTCTACCGAAAAGCTCGGTAAAACCAACATCTTTCAAGTATTCGTAAGTTGGGTCATAAAATCTCGGATGTCGTGTCGGGTCATCCGGATCGCCTGGAGGCACAACTATTACCATGCCTTGCCGTGCTCGTGTCAAAAGAACCCGATAAGCATTTTTAAGATATTTCTGCCGCTCGGATTTCCTTATGTTATTCCATTGATCCCCACAAAATGACCAGCATCCCCATCCGTCTTTCGAATATCTGAAATCAGCATCCCAGGTAACACACGCCCAATCAAGCTCCAATCCTTGCACATGAAATTCTGTGGCAACATCCTCAAGGTAATATGATGATCTCACGTCTTCTTTCCCTGATAGAAACCAATGTATCGGATTCATGGGAGATTTCACATCTATCGCATGCGGCTTTAGACGCTCAGCCTGTGATGAGACCAATATGCCATATCGCTCAGTCCCGCGAGCTTGTCGCTTAAGCCATCCCTTCGCTTCTCTTAGATCACGTGTAATTACAATCGGATACTTCGAGCTGACTTGCTTAAGTGTCCTATTAGCAATGTTCGCATCAAGGTCGAGTGTTTGTTTTACCAACAGCGAAACATTTTCTGCCCGAAACGACCTCATGGAAACACCAAGATGTAACTCATCTTTGTACTCAACCCCGTGGCGTGATGATATCTTACTTAAAACATCCCCGGCGCCATATTCACTATCGGTAAGTTTAGATGAAATATAAATACGCCAATGCGGGAAAGTGCGAATAAGAGATTCTATCCACTCGCTTATCCCCGCCTCTCCGGTATTTATCTCTTGACCGCCGCCTACAAGGCACACAACAACAGCCCAATCCGCATGACGATCCAAACATGAGATTAGAAATTCCGGCTCTGATTTATTAAAATCTGGCTTGCCTTTCTCTTCATAAAATTAGCTGTCTGTTTAATATCCCATGCGCGCTGGGCTTCATCAAATAAAGCAACATGCTCAATAGGCGGCAAGTTCATATCGATAAGACAATCATCTCGGAAATGATGAACATTTTGAATAAATGCTTTTACCTCACTCATGGCCTCGCCTTTTTTAATACTACCTCCACATTTCTTTGTCCGAAGCACTTTATCCCTGGCCAAAGCTTCTCGTAAGATCTCGACGAGCGGGCCATTGCCAGACAGATATACACTATAGAGATCATTTGCCTTCTCAATATGTGTCGTTGCAATATTAAGCCCGACCAATGTTTTGCCGGCCCCCGGGACGCCGGTCACAAAACAGATAGATTTGCATGACTGTGATTTCGACTGACTGATTATATTTGAGATAGTGTCGGTAGTTTGATGAAGGTTAACTGCGATAGCATCACTGCGAGAAATATCAGCAACGGAATGGCCATTATATAAGGATAGTGCTGCCTCGATTATATTTGGGGTAGGGCAATATCGCCCTGCCTCCCACCATGCGCGATCAATGTTATCATCATCAGCAAAATACAACGTATCTTCTATTACCTTACCCAGCAACTCGGCATTACATTTAATTGGAAAAAGAAGTTTATCGTTTTGCGATGTAACCGATATGGCAGTATGTACAACCGTGGCTTTGGTAGCTATGAGAACCGGGGCAACATAATGATTGTGGCTCGATTCATGGAAATTTTTTAAATCTAATGCATAATCCCACACCTGATCTATAGCGTGCGATACAAACTCGTCTTCTCCTACCTTAAACTCGAGAACAAATATAACTGGCCCTATAAGCAATACCACATCTATTCTCTGCCCCATCCGAGGAATCGAATACTCAAAATATATCGATCCTTTATAGCTACCAATATCTTTTTTTAATATATTGATCTCTTCTAGCCATGCATCACGCTGGCTTTGCTCTAATGGAAATTGATTGGCTTTTGATAGCTTCCCTAATATCTCTTCGGGATTAGAGGTGCAAAAATTGGCAATGGAATCGGAATAGTATGCTCGCGTCATATGGTTGGGGATACCTGTGAGCGTGTGAGCTTATCTACTACTGGCCTATCGGCATCAACAAAGTCATAATTAATTAGCTCATCTTTTGAAACCCATTTTATGGACTCGTGATCGCGAACCACAAACTCACCCGATATGTGAACAACCCTGTAAACAAGAAGCTCAATCGACATGTGCTTATACTCAAACCTGCTTGAGTAAAATAATGCTCCGATCTCTGTTTCAATTCCAAGCTCTTCTCTTAGCTCTCTTTGCAGGCATTGCTCGGGCGTTTCATTGCTCTCGAGCTTACCGCCAGCGAACTCCCACCTGCCACCGAGATTAGATCCTATTTTGCGCTGGGCAATAAGAATTGACCCGTCTTTCTCGATAATTGCTGCTGCTACTTGCTGCACTTCCCACCGCCTATCATGATCTTCTTTAATAAATGACCTCTGATTTTCCAACAATGCGCCATTACCCTAAAACCTCTATATCGTCTCAAAACAATCTGTTTTTAGACGGTTTTATCTTAATGTGGTCTTCTATCCGCTTAATCAGTTCAGCAGCTTTTACAATGCTATCCTGCACCTCTTTATTAGATTCGGAAAATAGCGCCTCGTATTGCAGAGGATGCCTTTTCTTGCGCATTTTTTTGAATCCCCTTGCCAGATCGGCGCATTCGGCGCCAAGCGCTCTTTCGACATATTCCGTTATGGTGGCGTGGGTAAATTTGCCGGTTGGCCTGTATCCATAGTACCTTATAAGCGCATTGCCCGCGTGCATGAGCGCATCGTAGGCGGATTTATAGGCGGTCAGCGGGAATTTTAGTAGATTAAATTGTGCCGCTGCAAGTTCGTTTTCCGCAAATTCCAGAAATTCGGTGATCTTCTCTTTTGAAGTATTTTCTTTTACTATTTGACCGTTCTTCAGCAGGTCGTCAAATTGCATCGATCTCCCCTTTTAATATTAATTTCGGCCGCTTAAGGATATTCATGATAAAACTATCCTTGGCTTTTATTTTTTCCTTAAATTCCGCGGCCGGGTAGACATTATAATTTACCTCTCTTCCCAGCGTCTTTTCTACGGACTCGATCTTCTTTAGCAGCTCATCCTCATCCGGCTTGCCGACTATTAAAAGGTCCACATCACTGGAAGCATTCTCGTTATTGGCGGCATACGACCCATAAATAAATGACAAACGGACTCCTTTTATCGACCCTATCATTTCTTTCAGCCGTCCCTCTACGCCGACAGTTTTAAATAATATAGTTTTTAGCTCATTATACAGAGGGTACCGCTTATTAAGAAAAAAATGCTTCTGATTTCCCTGCGCCTCGGCGATAAAGATACCTTCTTTCTCGAGACTGAAAAGCTCTTTAGAGAGATTGCCGGGATCCTCCTTAAGGATCGAGGCTAATTGTCTTACATAGAGGTGCTTGGCGGGGTTAGTAAAATAATAGGATAAAACATTTCGTCTCAACCTTGACCTGATCACCTGAAGAAAACCGACCATTGTGCGTTCCTTTTTACAACGATTGTAGTATAAAGCTACAACGATTTCAAGCTAAATCTGTAATCAGCACTAAGATTATGGAGAAGAAATTTAGGGCTTTAAAACACCGGCATGGTGAAGAGCGTGGTGGTATATCTCGTGCGCACGCGCTTCTTGCAATCATGACAAAGCGTATCTCTCTTCTTGTCGGTACCTTCAATGCTGTCGGAAGAGAACATAGCGCATTTAGGGTCCGGGCAATGAGGAAGGCCCCATGTGTGCCCCAGCTCATGCACGGCCTCTTTTACTGCCCGTGCGGATAATAGTTTATTGTCGGGCTTCAGGCCGTAGAATTCATTATTAAGCCGCGCCAGGGATACTATGCATATCTTCGTCTTGGCCCTGGCAAGACCGAATACAAAATCGAGATCGCCTGAATAGAGGTCGGCATCTGTGACGACGAGCATCGTCTCTCTCGTCGTAACAAGATTATTACGGCCGGCAATATCATCGAGTAGGCTCTCGGCATTATATTGCTTTCGCGCCGGATTGTATGCGGATTCGGAGAGTTTTTCCGCTGGAACTATCTCCATATGCACCGTCATGGGCAGCAGATCCGGAAGCTCGGATTTTATATCATCCAGCACCTTATCGTCCACGGCACCCGCCGGGGCGATATATATCCGCTCGTCCACGGCCTTTGCTTCGATGTGCTGCGCGTAGAACGTAATCGCAATAAATAGTAATGCCGTCAGCGCCAGTTTCATTATTCGACTTACCTGCCATTTTTTTCACTAATCAGCGGCCGAAAAACATCTTACGTATCCGCTCCCAGCCGACACTCTTTATGAGCTCCCGGTTCACTACAAATATCAGGAACAGGACAAAAACCCATATCTGTATTGTCCAGAAACGCGGCCACAACATCCCTTCCATGAGGTGGCTCCATGCGGCATTTATGTCATTGTATTTCCGTACAAGTGTGATCATGCTCTCGACTAACCTTATGAAAAAACTTACAAATGTATACATAAAACATTTCCATAGCGTAGTATATATAAGCGGCTTGCCCGAAAAGATATTCAGGAACGGGATATTATCGACTATCATCATCACCTTTCCTACAATGAGCGCCGCAACAATAATGCCCGTAAAAGACCATATCCGCAGACCCATCTCCTTTAACCACATCCCGAATGTAATGTTAAAAAGGCAGAATGCAAAAAAGAAATATATTACCGCCGGGATTATCCGCCTGATCTCTTCGAGTATCTTCTTCAATATCCTGCCCATATCCTCTCCTTCTAAAGACCGGCCGCGGCATTGCCGAGCGGGCTCGGCGCCTGGACTACCTGATAGTAGACACCACTGGGACCAAAATAGGGCTTATACCAGTCCGGGCCGCAGTGATATATGAGTGTCCCGTTTACATTTTGCCCCTGGCATCCTGTGGGAAGCATTGAAGTCTGGGTTCCGATAGGCATCGAAGCAGCCGGGGCCTGAGGAGCCGACTGCGCGGGTTGCTCTATCACGATGGTAGATGGCCCGGAATTGCTCGCGGCCACCGCGCCGAGCGCGGTGCCGACCATCATACCGGCTATCGCGTCATCCGCCGCGCCGTATCCGTTCCAGCCGCCGTTACCGTAAGCGTTGACATTGACTGTGCGGCTGTTATTTGGATTATAATTAGGCCGATCGGGATGATCGGGATGCGGTCTGTCGTGATCATGATCCTGGTGCCTATCAAATTCATGCTCTCTGCCGCCAAAATCTCCGCCTTCTCTTCCACCGCTTCTCCAGCCCCCTTCTCCATGATAACCGCCGCCGCCATGACCACCGCCTCCATGACCACCGCCTCTGGCCGAAGCATCGCCCAGGCCGGCCAGCGCAAATCCGACCACTGCCATAATCATGATCGCTATCTTTACATTTTTCATAACGGCGCTCCTATATTATATTACCTGAATTAAGGTTTCGATAAAGCGCCAGGCTTTTTAAATTCGACCTGTGCCGCCTCGGATGTATTCTGGTATTTAAACGTCTCGGGAGCGGCCGGAATATTCAGCTGCCAGTCGGAAAATTCCACCGTGTAGCTCGGCTCCGCCACATCGTCGAGATAAGTAGCATTCACAAGCCGCGGGAGATAGTCCTCTATCCCTATCCAGATCTGCCACTCTACCCCCTTACACGAAAACGCAAGGTGGTCGGTCTTGACGCCGTCGATAATAGACCGCCCTACATAGATGGCATTGACCATACCGCCGGTCAGCTCATCATACGAATCAGACGTGAGAATATCGGCATATGGGAAGGCATTTTCGCCTTTCTTGTCAATCTCGGCTATCATAGCGTCTACGGTTCCCGGGGCATCCTTTATAGCATAGACATTTTTGGCCGGCGCATATGCGGTGATCTTATTGCCGTCAAAATAGAAATCATAATGAAAAACATCCCCGCGCGTCTGGGCAAATAGCTTGTCCGGCTTCTGCATCACGACGTGTGAATCCCCGAAGAGGATTATCCACATATTATTAGGACCTTTTATCGGGACCAGGCTTCGCGCGCGAAAACTCATGGACTTGGATTTTCCCAGGGTGTCGCTCATATGTTTCAATACATCGAGCGCGTGCTGGTTCACTATCGGGGTGATGGCTTCCGCCTGGCCTGCGGCCGGCTGAGCGGGGACATTTTTCGGCTCCGGACCCTGCGCCGAGGCGCAGCAGCACGATATAACTACACAAAATGCGATCAATGCTGATACCAAAAATCTTCTAAAAGCCATGCTACCTCCTCTTTTTATCGCGACAACTCTTCACAGGGATTTTCCCTCATCCTCAGGACGGATCATTCCAGAAAAGATACGGTCAGCGGCCAGCTCCCTGGTCGACCGGCTTGGCGATGATACCGCGATCTCCGTATGGGCATCATCGATAGCCCTAAAAAATATGCCGACAGAAACGACAGAACCGGTAGAAGTGTTAGAAGCGACCGAACCGGTAGAAACAACAGCTCCGGCGGTATAATATACGGCTACCATAGACTTATCTCTTGCATAGATAGACACATTAACCATACGGCTCAGGACCTTTTCCAGCTTGGCGTAACACGCGTCATAACCGTAATCAAATACTTTTACTGCCGCCTCTTTCCTGCCATCTTCCAGCTCCTGGGTCGAAGTGCCTAAAAAAGACTTAGCCATTTCCCGAGGCGTCATGCATCCGCCTAAAGCTACGCATACCAATAATGCCGTAATAATTTTCTTCATCGTTCGCTCCTCGAGCTTTTTTACTCTATAAATTCTATATCGGTGACCTTCGCCTCGATCTTCCCGAACCATTCGGGATTCGTATTGACTATGAGGAACTGAAAATCTTTGGCGTCGCCGGGCTTTAGCAGATCCGGCTTCCCCTTCAAAGTTTTAAAGACCGACCACCCGGAATCCTCGCCGATACGCTTGCCGGATTTATTCAGATAGTAGACCGCCACCTTTACTTTATCGACGGTCTTACTTCCGTTATTTTTTACCGTGCCGTACGCATACTTTGCCGGGGCGACGGCCTTAGGGCTTAGCTCGTCAAGCGTACCGATACCCGTAAGACCGATGTAATTCTTTATATAACCGGCCTTGGCAAGAGTCGCCTCTTTATCGACCGAAACTTGAGATGGTAATGATATGGCAAAAGTTTTCAGAACTTCATCATAACGCACCCCGCGAAGCACAAGGCTTACGGCAATAATAAAGAGCGCGATGATCGCGATCCCTGATATTGTAAATATTACAGCCCTGGAGCCTCTATTCTTCGCTCCGACTTTAAGTAGCTCGCCGCAGAACTTACACTTTATCGCTTCGTAATGTATCTCCTCGGCGCAATAGGGGCATTTTTTATACTGGAGAACGGCCGAGGTGTCTACACGATCGGGACCCGGTCCGTCACTTGCTATAGCTTTGACCGGACCAGGTCCCGAAGTCTGCGACGGATCCGACTCGGAAAGTGACGCTCCGCAATGGAGGCAGCTTGGCGCATATCTGGTAGTGTCTTTACCGCATGTTTTGCATATTATCATATCGCCCATAGGTTCCTCGTGTTTGGGACCCGGTCCCCACTACTGATCTGATACACGTTGGGACCGGGTCCCAAAGCGCATTTCACACATCCGGTCCGTGTCCCTTGCCCAGTCGCCGGCAGGGGTCCATCCGGCAAATTTATCCTGCACAAAATATACCCAGCACCTGTCGGTATCGGCCGCTTTAAGGAAGATCTGGCCGCCGCAACCTATCGTCAGGCCGGTGCTGGCCGCCTCGCCAAGAACCTGTTCAAAATTTTTACCGCGGCCGACCCTGTATTCCCATACCTCTATCGTCTGGCCGTCTTTATTTTTAAATGTGCCCCTGACGACCGCAGGATGGCCGATTCTTTTTACGGCCTCCCCTTTCGACATCCCCGCAGAGGCGCGGTCAAAGACCCTCTCTGACCGGACAGTTCCGCATCCGGAAAACGTTATACAGATAATTATTAAGACCAACGTAAGATATTTAGACACCATACAATCATACCCTATATTCATGATTACACAGATTTTGATAAGATTACATAGATTAACTTCCAAAACTTAATCTGTGTAATCTATTTGTTAATCTGTGTAATCATATATTTATTTTTCCTTTAGCGGCAGGAAGCCGGCCATCTCGCCGATGACGTTTACCAACTCTGTGTTGCTCGGGACGACTATCTTGGCATTGTTTTTTAGCGCGGTTTCTACAGCCTCGAGCTTACGAAGGATCTGAGCGTTCCCGACGAAAAATTCTTCCGCCGCCTCGTTGACGAGCTTTATCGCCTCCGCTTCGCCCTGCGCCGTCAGGATCTTCGCCTGCTTAATGCCTTCGGCCTTCTTGATCTCGGCGCGCCTGGCGCCATCCGCGACCGTTTCAGTAGCTGTGGCAAAATCTATGGCGGAGATCTTCTCATTCTCTGCCTTCACTACTTTATTCATCGTCTCCTGGACATCCTTCGGAGGGTCGATCTCTTTCAGTTCCGTACGGACTATATCTATCCCCCAGCTCCCGGTCTCTTCGCAGAGCGTTTTGTGAAGCTCCGCATTTATTTTGCCGCGCTCGCTGTTGGCGGATTTAAGCGTAAGCGTACCTATGATATTCCTAAGAGTGGTCCGCGCCAGGTTCACGATCTGGAACTGGTAGTTATTCACATTATACTGCGAGCTCTTAACGCTATCTTCATCGCCCTTTACCCGGAAATATACCTGCGCGTCGACCCTGGCGTTCAGGTTATCATTGGTAATGATCTCCTGAGGTTCCGCATCGACCATCTGCTCGGTGGTATTCACCTGGAACATACAGTCAATGACCGGTATAATCCAGTGAAAGCCCGGATTGGCAAAGCTGTGATATTTACCGAGCCGTTCGATAAGGGCTCTATGTGTCGGGCGCACGATTCTTATACCCGAAAAAAATAGCACTATGATACCCACTAAGACCATAAATCCGATAGCCATGCTTCCTCCTTTTTATTCTCGTCATTGGGACCCGGTCCCGTGTTTGGGACCGGGTCCCAAACATATTAAAACAGATACGACAAAGACGCCGTGAGAGCGGTTTCGTCGAAGAAACGCCCTTCTGCATTCAGCCGGGCTTTTTTATCGAACAGATAGAGCTCCGCGCCGGTGATGAGCCCGAGATGCCAATCGGCGGAGACCCTTTTCCTGTCATGTTTGTTCAATGTATATATAAGCTGGCAATCCGATCCCTTCATTCCTGTATATACGGTAAAGATCTTGAAATCCTTTGCCAAAAGAGCACTGCCTTGCCAATCATCCAGGATGGCCTCATATTTATCATCATTTACACTCCTCACCTGGGGGTGAACACAGATATGCTGAAACCCCGCAATAGCGCGCAGGCCCCATTTTTTATGTTCAAACACTTTCATGCGGAAACCATACCCGCCTGCAAATGCGGTATTGTATGGTAATGTGGGCAGCTTACCGTTCTTCTCTGTTACATTGCCGAATCCTATCTGCCCGTCGAGCGCAAACCAGTCGGCAACACCGTATGAAAGCGTATAAAAATGGTTCTGCGTCGCCAGGTCGCCGAACGAGTGGCTTAAGGCGCTTTTGAACATCGCGTTGTATTCGTAACCGGACTCTATCTTAAACTTCGGGGGTATCCTCGTCCCGCCGGAAGGCGCGGCGTGTGAGGCTGCGGGCAGACCGGAATAAAAAATTGCGAATAATGCAGCTGATACTGTGATCTTTTTTAACATATTATTTCCTCGTGTTTGGGACCCGGTCCCATGTGGTCACGTTAACAATACGCCTGGCTTGGGACCGGGTCCCAACTTATTTAATTTCGCCGTAAGGGTTGACGAGCGGCACGACCTTGGTCGCCTTTAGCTCTTTCCCTCTCCAGTAGAGCGCCAGATTTAAAACATATCCCCCATGGCTTACTATTGATAATGCCTCTTGGGTTATCTCTTCGCCTTTAGCATCGGGCGGTTCTGCGGCAGATACCACGTCGGTAAGGCGGCTTCTTTTATAAATGCCCTTGAATTCGATCGACTTGCCTTCCCTGGTCTTTAATCTGAAAGTTTGCATGCTATTCGGCGGGGCGTCTTCCGGCACGATAAAGACGTCATCTATCTCGGGCTCCATGCGGACACCGTTGTATTTCACCCGTATTTCGAATTTTTTTCCGTCGTCAGAAATAAAATCATAAGCTACAATCGAATTTACGGCATCGATCTCTTTATCGGCCTCTACTTTTTGTAATGCAGGGCCTTTGCCAAGCAGGTATTTAACATGTCTCCTGACAATCTCGTTGATGTCATTTGGTGTGCAGATATCTGAGACCATCGAGTACCTGCCATTGTCTACATACGCTATCATAGAATTTACCACAAGATCCTTACCGCTGGTCTCCGCTCCGGACATTATAATAAAATCCACATGCAATAACTTCTGATTCGCATATAGCCTGGGTGTCGCTACATCGTTACGGTTAAGGACCAAAAGGACGGCATAATTGGTCTCCAGGCCCATATAATTCTCATCGCCGAACCATCTATTTAATAGATCTTTCTCCGATACATATGTATAACGACCCTTCCCCATGACCTCTTCTTTGATTATACCGTCCACGTACTTTCCGGTGCCTTTTACCTCTGCGGCCCTGATGATGAAATCCAGGGCGGCAACCCTCAGCTCCTCCGCCGATGCATTATAAGCATAAAACGGAAGGATCGTTAAAAATATGCCGATTATAATTTTTTTCATTTTGCTCGCGTTTGGGACCGGGTCCCATTTATCAGGACTTTAAAAGCGCGACCTGCGACATTATCTTTATCCACTTATCGCGCATTTCCGGAGATATCGGAACGCGTTTCGTAGCATAATGAATGCAATAGATGGCATTCTCTCCGGAGATTATACGGTCGATCTCGTACTGGTCTGTCTGTCCCGGACAATTCTTTACCTCCCACTCCATGAGTACATCATTTGGGCTGTCTTTCAGCGCCTTCCATACCAGGTCTGGGCACGCCTTCTTGAGGTCCATCACCATGTTGCCCGCAAACTCTCCGGCGTTCGCCTTTGCCTGCAGACCGAAGAACGCCTGCGCCGTTACGAGCTCCCCCCAGTTATTGACCGTCTCGCCCTTAAGGACATATTCCCGAATACCTTGCGTCTCATCCTTGGTGTTATATCCCAATTCCCATTTACGTTCGTCAAATTTGAGCTGTAATTTTTCCGCAAAACATGCTTGCGATAAAGATAATATTATCGCGATCGATAGAATACCTATTACTGTTTTTCTCATGAGCTCTCCTTTCGAGTCTTTACCGGCTATAGTACCATACAATATTAAATACTACACGGACTTATGGGACCCGGTCCCATAAGTCGAGCTCATTCTTCCGGTGGCGGCGCATCGCTATTCACGACATCTACCTCTTCGGGTTCGGCTTCTTCGTAAACCGGGATCTTTATCGCGCCGTGCGGCTCTAATTCCGAAGCGGGGATCAGTCCGGCCGGCGCCTCGACGGGGCTCGCCTTTTTACACGTAACCACCTGCGGCATTTCGTATGGCCTGAAAGTATCCTCGGAGACCGGCGGAGGCGGCAGAGGTACGCCGAACATTGCCCCTGCCAAGGACGCGCCCATCATGGCCACAGTAAGAACGCCCCCGGCGGTCTTCTGATTTCTAAGATCCGCGCACCGCCTCTTAAAACTGTATTTGGCGTCTTTTACCACAAAGCCGGCATCGCATGTGGGGCAGGCGCAGGCAGTATTATCAGAAATGCCGTCTAAGGCCATCACCTTTTTACATTTCGAACAATACCCCAGTTCGGAAAAAGATTCGGGTATCTTCGTATTTTTCATGGTGGCACAGCCCTGGAATGGGATGAGTAGGCTTGTGGCTATGAGGATTGTAAATATGTTTTTAGTATGTGATTTCATTTTTTCCGACCGAATAAGCCGCAAGTTCTCGACTCGGCCAAAGATACTGTTCGAGCGAGCAGCCCTAATATGGTGAGGCGAGTCGATAACTATTTGATATAGTCATTCTCGATTCGCCTCACCTTCAAATAGTAGCCCGGGCTTAAGCCCGGGCTACTTGGTGGCTCACTCGAAGAATATATTTTGGCCTCGTTCGAACAATATCATCGATCATTCTTGACTCAAAAGCGCGCCCGCCACCCCGCCGACGACCGTAAGAATGTCGGTGCGCGTCCTGAATTGCGGGTCTTTAAGCGTGCCTTTGATCTCTATGGCCGTACCGCGCTGGACCGCCATAGCGATACTGCGCTGGGTGCCGGGCCACATCGCATTTTCATTTATCTCGGGGCGGAGAACGCCGTCTATGGTTCTGTCAAAGCCTATCATGCCGGAACCGGATAGGCGCATGAGGTCCCCTTTAAGATCTATGCCGTCGGCAAAAAATACCTGATCCGCTATCTTAAAGTCGCACGAGCCTTCGGAGAAGACGATCGATGAAAAATCGCTCGTGAATATAGATCTTCCCAACCCCTTAAAAAGGTTGAGCTCCCATAGGTTCCCGTCTGTGATGGTGAGCCTGCCCACGGCGGACAGCCTTGTGACATCCTTGAAATAACCGTTAAGGTTTATATAAGCCTTGATGTCTCCGGAGACAACGGCATCCTTAAAACCGGTATCGGCTTTGATGCTTTCGAGCATTATATCCTCGGCCTTTACGGAGAATGCGTAAGGCTGGGCCTTAGCGCGCCAATTTATCCTGCCGCTTGCGCTTACATCGCCTCCGTAGCATTCGGCATTAAATTTCTTCACTTCGCCCATGCCGGTGAGCTGCGCATAGTCTATGGCGGCTTCCGATAACCGCACGCCGTAGAGTGACATCGATTTGGCTTTAGCCTTGGTATGGAATGTGCAGTCAAAAAAATGGCTCGTATTTCCGGCGAGGGAGAATTCGGCCTTCAACCGTCCGGCGGGCTTCATTTTACGTATACCTGGAGAATTTTTCATGGCGCGGTACAGGTCCTTCAGGTCGAGATCGAGAGAACCGCGCACATCGGCCACCGTACCCGCGGGATCTTTTATGTCGAGATTGCCCACCATGGAAAATGAAGAATCCAGATATCGACCCTTGAGACGGGATAACGCTATCTCCGTACCATCCATATTGAATGCCGCATCGAGGAACAGCTCCCTCGACCTTGCCTTCAATTCCACCTTCGGTAAAGAAAAATTCGTTACGGCGCCGGAAGTCTTAAAGCCTATATCGCGGTATGCCAATACGAGCTCCGACCACTCCAATTTTTGCGGTGTAAAATTGACCTCGCCGGTAATGTGCTCCACCGGGTATAGGCCGCTACCCAGGCGCATAGTGACATCACGCAGAGCGGCATTACCGTTCATCTTTACAGGCTTATCTTTCTCCAGCGTAACGCCTATCTTTATGCTGGCATCTCCGGCGAATTCTACAGGCAGTCTTGTGCGGCACGATTCGCATATCGTCTCCTGGAAGGCCCCGAGCTTCCCGTCGAAAGAGGCATATATATCGATTATGGGCGATGCGAAGTTGGCGATATTGACGCGCACCTTCCATGGGATGCCGAATAGGTCAGCGTCTAAGCCATCGCACCAGAGGCGGGTATTGTCGAACCGGAAAACTCCTTTCGCCTTCTCTATGGCCCCCACACCTTCTATGCCCTCTATATCCATAGATGAGACATCGGCGGAGCCCGAATATACCCATCCCCCGCCTGCGGCAGTGTAGCGCATATCGGCTTTTATCACTGCCTTTATGATTGCACGGGACCTTTCCTTAGATATGGCGATATCTCTGGCCAGCGCGGTGAGCAGTATTACTTTTTCTTCCGGAATGAAATCGAAGGTGATATCGGCATCGATAATACCTCCCTGCAATCTGAATGCCCTGGAGCCGGTATACGGGCCAAATATAGAAGGAGAGATATTTTTCAAATCGACCGTAAGGCGCGATCTTTTTTCAGGTATAAGGTATTCGCCCTGCGCCGAAAATAGCATCACGGGTTTTCCGGCAATATCGAACGAGAACTTATACGCCACCTTCGAGGGTAGATTAAACTTTATGTCGGCATTAAAATCCTCTATATCTTTTTTAAATACGGGATCGAACTTCCGATCGACCCCTCGACTTAGCTCGGGGTCGATCATGAGCGAAGCCGAATGATCGACGAATGTTATACGGCCGTGGCGTATGACCAGACGGCGCATTATAAGGTCGAGGTCTTCCGGAGGGACATAGCCTTTCCGGATAAGGTTCGAGAGATTAAATGTGCCATCGGAGCTGCGCTCCATAGTGATCTGAGGGCCTTCTATCCTTATGAACGGAATAAAGATCTTCTTATTGAGCAGCTCGGAAAATATTATATACGCGGAGATCTCTTTGGCCCGGGCGAATACCATGGTCTTATCATAGATCACCACCCCGTCCAGGATGAGGCCTTTGAATATATTGAAGCGGATAGACTGTATGAGGATTCTCTTACCTATGGCGCTCTCGAATTCGCCGAGGAGGACCTTCTGGAACTTCACCGGCACGATGATAGACGCGATGTGCGCAGCACCGGCTAAAGCGATCGCCGCCAGGGTGAAGATGATGAGGATATACCTTTTCAGGCGTTTGCGCCTCATGGTTTGCGAGCCACAACGATATACTGCTCCGTTATATCGTCGATGAGCGCGTTAAAAAATATCTTGTTCAGGAATTTTTTTACATTGGAGGCACTTATAATATGTTCGACGGTCGTAATGCGTAGGCTCGCGCGCTCGAACATGGCATAGATATTCTTTATGGCGAAAAATCGGAGGTGTGTCACATCCATGATGCCGGAGCTCTGATAATTCCATTCTTTATTTTTGAGCATCCGCACTATCCTGTAATGCGCCGCGTTCGGAATACTGGCTATCATGACGCCGCCCGGCTTCAATAATTCCTTATGCATCTCCAGCACCCTCCATGGGTCGATCAGGTGCTCCAGGACGTCCCCATATATGATGCAATCAAAATATCCTTTTTCAAACGGCAGATCGATCTTCTCGACGTCTCCGGTAAAGACGGAATCGAGCACCTCGTGAGCCTTTTCGGCGGCATCGGGAAAAAGCTCCACGCCCACGACAGCGGTGCCGGATCCGCGGCGGCGTTTTATTTCGGCACCCATCGCGCCTATGCCGCAGCCTATCTCGAGCACGCGCACCGTGCCATCGGGAACGAACTTGATAAGGTCGGCCCTGCTGTTAGCGTAGTATTTCGATTCTTTAGCTTCGTTCATTCCACATCTCCTTATAAAGGAAATAGGTCTTCCGAAGGTCCCTCAAAAACGGACTATGTCGACCGTCGCCCTGGCCTGCGATGCCGAGGAACTCTTCCTGGCTCCAGCCGTCGGGGAAGGCCATATCGACCGTAGGCGATTCATTCTGGTGATCATATGGATCATTCGGCGACTTCCACCACTCATCGAGCCATTCAAAGATTATACCGCCTATGCAATTCCCTTCTCCCGGCTCTCCGGCGACATTATACGCTATATCTTCCCAACCGTTTTTATGATAGTTGGCCTGGGCGTCTTCGTCTACGCCTCTATTCGTCCAATAGGCGTCGCAGCCGTATTCTGTGATAAGTAGCGGCCTGTCAAAAATGTTCTTGGCGCGGATCCATAGCGCACCGAACCCTTCTGACCCTGGATAAGCATTGGCCCCTACGAAATCGAGTTCCGGGGCATACTTGGCATAATAATTTACAAGGCGCAACTCCAGATTACCCACGCCGACCGGATGGTTCGGGTCGAGATTATGCATCTCGGCGGCAACTTCGTTAAGGAATTGGGCATACTCCTTCGGCTGGGTAGCGGCCTTGGTCCTCGTCGCATTGACACCGGTATAGTCGGTCGGCATATTATTTTCATTACCCAGAACATAGCACAGAAGCCACTCCTCATCTTTACACTCCATAACGGTCTGGAGTGCCGCCTCTTTCATGAGCCGCCGCTGATCCGGGTGGGTGTAATCGGTACCTTCATTCCAGCTCGCCATCGAGTGGACAGTATATGCGCCGAACGGGTCGCATATGAGAACGCGTATGCCGTATTTTTTATATAGGTCGCGCAGCAGATCCTTGTTTATCTCGAGGGTATTCATGATGCGGATAGTGTTGCATCCCATATCTTTTAATAGCTGGAAATCACCTATCGCCAGCTCATCCCGGTCTCGCCTATTATTTTTATTCTTATCGACCCAGGACTCATAAGCAGCATCATTTATGCCGTTATTATTGGTATCCGCGCTCATCCAGTTATATGCGTAGTGCGAGCCAACCTTGGTCGGGGCATAGTAGATGCCGCGCACGACGAACGGCTTGCCGTCGACCTCGAGGCCCCACTGACCGTTAGAATATTTTACGCATGCCACCTTACCGCCGCGGCGTTCTACGACTTTAAGCTTGGAGATGTCAACCCTCGCCCTTTCCCTATCCTGTAAGGTGTATGGAATAAAACGCCCCGGCGTGACAGCGGCTTTGTTTTTTGCCGGGTCCCTGTCTATATATGTCTCCGTCTCAATATTAGCGCCCATAAGCTTAAGGTCCAGCTCTGGGTGCATACGGGTAAGATTCACTATCGAATCCCACGCTGCGGTTGACACCATCCATGTCCAGAGCTTCGTCTTATTCCAGCAATATGTCCCCGGGTAGAGTATCATCACCGCGCGGTAGGCCTTCAATGCATGCTCATAGAGCGCGGCCGATTCCAGTATGCGGCCTGTGAAATAGAGCCGCACGCCCGGATCGAGCAGTTTCTCAATCGCCCAGACATAGAAGCCGATCCGAGGGTCGCCGGAGCCGATGTACGACCACGGGTCGCCGGAAAGCTTCCCTTCTTTCAAAAAACTTTTGTATTTGGGGTCTTCGTAGACGCTTGTATTCGGGTCGATGCCCTCCCCTGAAGCCTTCGCCAGGCCCGCGGGATCTTTTATGAGGTAGGAATAGTCGAATGTGCCGACATTGTTAAAGGTGCCGTATTTTTCGTAATCGACGATCTTCTCGGTTCCTGGATCAGATAATTTGAATAGGGATTTTGTATCAGCGCGGGAAATTAATGGATAGAGAATGATGGATATGATTGCATATAATATTATTATACGCTTACGCATATGGTGATTTTAACCGATGAGCGTCCTTAGGGCAAGGAATTTCATCTGTTCGTCATTGCGAGGAAAAATAGGGACTGTCCCAAAAGCTCATATTTCGCGTTGATTGGGACTGTCCCATTTTTCCGAAGCAATCTCTAATATTAAAATTTTCGACTAATCTCAAACATTTTATTACCCAACAGATGCAACTGCAAGGCAGCGTGTTGGATAACTCCCGGGGGAGCGAGGAAATTTTTGACCGCGTGCTGTAGACTATGGGGTAATGGGTTCCTTATCAGCAGGAAATCTTTAGGGGTGACGCCGAACGGGCGCCCAAATTTTTAAATGTGGGATGGGGTAAATACAGAGGCCGAGTATCGTTTTTTAGTCCGTTTTGCCCACCCCACATTAAAAATTTGGGCTGTTCGGCGGCCCTTCGGCAAGCTCAGGGCCTGTACTGAGCCTGTCGAAGTACGGCAGGACCCCTAAAGATTTATATACCGGTCTATTACCTCATGGTCAAAGAAAGGAGGGCAAAAATAATAAGGGACAGATACCTTGTGAAAGCGCGAGTGAAACAGGTATCTGTCCCTTATTACACCATATTAGGCAGCTGCATAGACTTTGCGGAGGACTTCGAAGTAGCGGTCGACTTCTTTCCATTCAACCGCACTGACAGCCGGCAGGTCCCAAACACTTAGCTGACCGGAATACAAAAGGAGCGCCGTTTTCAGGTCCGTAGCATCGATGAGATTACTAATAAATTTTTGGAGATCATTTACTTCGCTATCTATATTTTCCGGGTTTAACTTAAGGCCTTTATTAATAAGTATTATCCGCGCAAGGTTTTCGATTTCCGATCCAAGCTGTTTAGATGTCAGGGGCGCCCCTCCCGCACGGCCATCTGCTATTCTCTTTTTAATATCATGTATCTCACCGCTATAAAGGAGAAAACCTAGCGGGGTTACGCTGCATATGCTATTAAACGGAATTTTCATCTCCTGCACAAATACAGCTTTCTTAAAATCTTTATAAGCGGCGGTTTCGGATTCTTTTGTAGAAACCGCCGTCTCGACGAAAGCGAATGTATCGCCTTTTTTAACATCCGGCTTGTCAGCTATATCCTGCGCATCCTTAATATTACTCACATAGAATATTCTAAAATTACGTCCATGAACAATTTTTCGCTCTATATCACCGCTGATTTTTTCTTCTTTTTTAGCCATTTTATTAATCGCCATCGGGTCTTCGTCTTGCAGCTTTTTCAACCTGGCATCATCGTCTTTCACGACGATTATATTAATTGTATCGCCATTGGTGGGACGCATGCCTTTCCTGAGTTCCAGGAGCACCGCCGTATCATCCCTCAGCCGTTCTTCATCCGATACTGCAACCGGTTTTGGCGCGGCCCGGGCTTGCGGCTGCGGCGCAGGTACAATTGGTGCGGGCAGAGAGGGTGTCGCAGGTACGATAGATTTTTTGGTAACGGTAATTCCTTCGGAATCAAAATCAAAATTATAGAGCTTTCCTTTTGTCTTCTCAAAAATTACAGCAAGCCGCCGCTTCAATTCTTCGGTTTGCCCTTTTTTGGCAACAAGGATAAAGAACCCTCCACCACCAGCACCGGAGGGCTTCCCTCCTTCTATCAAATCGGCCGTCTCCAATAACACATTATCAATGGTTTCATTTGAAACTTCAGAGCCTATACCCCTTATCATCTCGTGCCAATAAGATGTCATTAAAGATCCTAGCTTATCTATATTGCCACTATTGAGCGCTTCATGCATCTGATCCCGGATCGCTTGGGCTTCGAGCATTGCCGTGTAATAAGGTTTATTTCTCAGGAGATATTTTGCAATCATTTGTTTTAGAATATTACCGGAAAAATGTGGTTCACCGGCGTAAAAAAGGACAACTCTGGATTTAAGCTCGGCCAATACTTCCGGAGAAATGTCTAAAACATCAAAACTCGGGACAGGGTTATCAGGATCGGCGTGGATCCGTTTTATCCCGCCAAATGCCCCCCCAACCGGATCTTGCCATCCGCCATAACTTCCCAATCTCTGTTCCAAACTTACGACTCTTAGGATCAACTCTTTTTCGTCAGGCGTCCTTCCGGTTACCTCATAAAGTGCCTTAAGTAACGCGACGGCAAGGATACTGCTTACCCCCAAGCCACTACCGGCAGGGATATTTTTGACCTCCGCGCTGATTTCAAATCCTCCGCCGAGCTTCCTTAAAATATCTCTCAAGTTTCCTTGTAAAGACTCCGGAATGATCCCGGCTTCGATTATTGCCGCCTTATATAACCCCAGGGGATCTCTTGCCAATTCCGTTTTATTAATATCAAAACTTTCGATATCTGTGATAACCTCCGTTATATTTAGATCAACGGAATGTACACGGATCTCATATTCGGGTATTGCCTTGACTTTAACCTGAATGGGTTTCGTTCCATTCAAAGTAATTGCGGCATTTAAAACCTCCCCACCTTTTTCCATCGATACGACAAAAAGATCCGATCCCAAACCGCTGGCTATATCCATACGCACGGGCGCCTCAACAGTAACTTCAGCGTTTTCCAA
>Ga0364919_10265_pt1 | contig 21587 bp, 23 predicted proteins | sample SorcelJu500001C7_2_FD_206953 | JGI IMG/M metagenome (GOLD analysis project Ga0364919, IMG submission 206953) | Enriched cells from Trout Bog Lake Hypolimnion, Wisconsin, USA - BchlTB.June20.5000.01.C7 | ecosystem: Environmental > Aquatic > Freshwater > Lake > Hypolimnion/Profundal zone | place... | reverse complement strand
GTCACACATAAACCTGATGACCCTCAGATCATGGCTGATAAATAGGTACGTCATTCCGAATCTCTTTTGAATTTCTTTCAGCAATTTTAGTATCTGCAGTTGTATTGTAACGTCAAGACTGGAAACCGGCTCATCGCAAACTACAAATTCTGGATTCGTAATAACGGCGCGGCCTATGGCTATCCTTTGCCGCTCGCCTCCTGAAAACTGGTGCGGGTATTTTTTTAATGCGTTTTGAGGGAGCTTTATGAGATCGAGGGTATCTTTGATGATATTATTAGATTTTTTAAGAATAAGGCCTTCGGTAAGAATATCCTGGACGCACATCTTCGGGTCGAGACTATTATATGGATCCTGGAATATGACTTGCACATTCTTTGTTTGAACATTCACAGTTCCTGAATCAGGCTTTAGAATGCCAAGGATTATCTTGCCGAGGGTCGTCTTACCCGAGCCGGATTCCCCCACGAGGCCATACGTCTCGCCCTTTTCGATGGATAGAGAGACTCCGTCAACTGCCGTCATAGTTCCGTGACGGGTCGAGAATGATTTTCTTATGTCGCTACAATTTATGAGGGTCATATAGTTATAAATCCAAAATTCAAATACTACCAATACTACAAAATAATTTCAAAATCTAAAATCCAAACCTACCTTAGTAGTATTTGAAATTTGGATTTTGGATTTATTTTGTAGTATTTGGATTTTGACATTTGAAATTTCACTCTAATACCCTTACTGATTCCAACAGCCCCTTTGTATATTCTTTCTTCGGACTGTCGATTATATCCGAAGTCTTACCCGTCTCGACTATCTTACCCTGATACATCACCCCTACCCTATCGCACATCCTCGATATCACACCGAAGTCATGACTTATAAACAGGATAGATAGATTTTCCTTCTTAATTATCTCTTCAAGAAGATCCAAAACTTGAGCCTGTATCGTGACATCTAAGGCGGTGGTCGGTTCGTCAAGAATAATGAGCTCGGGAGAATTGAGAAGCGCCATCGCTATCATAACCCTTTGCTTCATTCCGCCGGATAATTGATGCGGGTAGCTCCTGTATATCCTGGCCGGATCTTTAACGTGCACTCTATCCAGATAATTCTGGACTATTCTGCGGACTTTGCCCGCATCTCTTATCTCCTGATGGGCAAGGACTGCCTCGTCGAGCTGATACCCTACAGTAAATACCGGATTGAGCGCGCTTGACGGCTCCTGGAAAACGATCGATATTCTCGAGCCCCTAATCTTTCTCAATTCTTCACTATCCAGCCGCATGATATCGCGGCCGCCAAAGATGATCTTGCCCGAAACGATATCTGCCTGGCGCGGCAAGAGCTTCAGGATAGATAGCGCCGTCATCGATTTCCCGGAACCCGATTCGCCGACAAGTCCGAAGACCTCGCCTTTTTGGATATCAAAGCTCACGTCATCGACAGCCTTGATCGCACCGCAAGGAGAGTTGATACGAACTTTAAGATCTTTGACTTGTAAGATATTCATATGCTTTCCGATAAGTTAAATCCAAAATCCCAATACTACAAATACTACAAAATAAATCAAAAGCTCAAAATCCAAACAACGTTTTGATTTTGGATTTTGGGCTTATTTTGTAGTATTTGGATTTTGACATTTGACATTATATATCTACTCCTTCAATCTCGGCTCCAAAACGTCCCTTAAACCCTCACCCAACAGGTTATATGCCAGCACTGTAAGTAGTATAAGAACTCCGGGAAATACCGTCAGCCACCATGCCATACCAAGCGTCGACTTACCGTCCATGAGTATATTGCCCCAGCTAGGCGTCGGGGGCTGTACGCCGATACCCAGAAAACTTAAAGCCGATTCCACGAGTATGGCGCCGCCTATTCCAAGCGTGGCACTCACAAGCACCGGACCGATCGCGTTCGGGATTAAGTGCCTGGTAATGATCCATAGATCCCCGCCGCCCATTACGCGAGATGCCGCAATATAGTCCCTCTCCTTAATAGTCAGTATCTCGGCCCTGATAAGCCTCGCCACCCCCATCCAGCTCGTCGCACCTATAACTACCATTATATTGCCAATCGATGGCTCCAGGACCGCGATAACGGCAAGGATAAGAAAAAATGTAGGGAAGCATAGCATTATATCCACAAATCTCATAATCACCGTATCGAGGATACCTCCGTAATAGCCGGCAATAGATCCGAAAAATATCCCTAAAATAACCGCTATCCCGACTGCGATAAAGCCGATAGATAGAGATATGCGCCCGCCATAAACGACCCTCGAGAATATATCGCGGCCTATAGGGTCGGTCCCGAATGGATGGTCTACCGAAGGCGCCGTCAGTATGGCGCTCTGATCCATAGCCGAAGGATCATGGGTAGCGATGAGAGGGGCGAAGATTGCGCATACGAGCACCATCATTATGAATGCCCCGCCGGCTGCTGCCATCTTATTTTTTATGAATTGTTTTAACATATTATAGTTATCCCATCGTCATTGCGAGCCCCGAAGGGGCGAAGCAATCTAATAAAGAGATTGCTTCGTCGCCCTGCACTTAAACGATAGGTTCCTCGCAATGACGTAATTACTTTTCTCTACTTTCAAGCCGGATGCGTGGATCAGCATAAGAATAAGCCAGATCCGCCAATAGATTACCAAGAAGCGTAAGTATAGCCCCTATCGACAACACCCCCATTATCGTGGGGTAGTCTCTTGCCATGACCGAATCGTAAAAAAGCCGCCCCATGCCGGGGATGGCAAATATCGATTCAAATATAACGGCACCGCCGATAAGGCCCGGTACCGATAGTCCGAGGATAGTTATGACCGGGAGGAGCGCATTCTTTAATGCGTGCCTATAGATGACGAGAGATTCTTTCAATCCTTTTGCCCGCGCGGTCCTTATATAATCCTGGTCGATGATACCGATCATAGATGAGCGCATATATCTGGATATGCCTGCTATGCCGCCAAAGGCCGCTATGGCGACCGGCAGGATAAGATGTCGCGCGACATCCGCGATCTTTCCAATGAAACCGAGATATTCGAAATCGAGCGATTTTATACCGGATATGGGCAGCCACAGTAATGTAATGCCGAAAAAGCTCATACATAAAAGGGCCAGCCAGAATTCCGGCACGGAAAAACCTATAAACGAAATGATCGTCGTGAACCTGTCCGTAAAAGAGCCCCGCCGCACAGCGGATATTATTCCCAATGGGATACCTATTATAAGCATCGCTGTAAGAGCGAGAATATTAAGTAAGAGCGTGATCGGTATCCTCTCCGCGATCTTCGAGGCCACGGTCCTATTATCTACGTATGACCGGCCGAAATCAAATACAAGAAAACGCTTTAACCAGTTGCCGTAGCGTATGCAGATGGGCTTATCGAGGCCATAGAGCTTTTCGAGCCTCATGCGCGCCTCATAGGAAACTTTCGGATTCATGTTGGTTTGCAGGTCGGTGGGCTTACCCGGCGCAAGATTTATAACCAGGAATGAGATCACCGTGATCCCGAAGAAGACTGGAATTAATCCAATAAGTCGGCGGAGTAAATAGGAAGTCATAAAACCTCAGGATTAGCGTATAGCGGATAGCGTTTAGAGTATAGTAAAAGATAAAAAAAATAATTACTTCTTTTTTTAAAAACTATCCTTTCCTATACGCTATCCGCTAAACGCTATACGCTATTAATGATAACGTTGCTGACTCTTCGGCACATACCACTTAATAAAATTATACCCTATCCCGATCGGCGATGCTTCGACATTCCTGAAACGCGAATTTACTATCGGCAGTATCTCGGATGAATATAAAAACATGTACGGCTGTTCCTCGTACAAAATCTTGTGTATGCGGTGATATGCATCCGAGCGCTTCGCCTGGTCGAATGTGCGCCTGCCTTCAATAAGGAGCCTGTCTACCTCCGTATTTGCATACCCGACGAAGTTGAATTCGGCCTCCCTGGTCTTTGAGGAATGCCATATATCGTAATTATCTGGGTCGCGGCCGAGGAACCACCCCATTAGGACCGCCTCAAAGCGCCGTTTATTTATAAATTCATTTATCAGGGCATTCCATTCCAGCACCCTGATCTTCATCCTGACGCCGATAGCCTTCAGGTATTGCTGTACCATTTCGGCGGCACGCTCACGGTCGATATTCCCCTGGTTCACGAGAAGCGTAAATTCGAAATCCTTACCATCCCGCTCGAGCCAACCGTCCTGATCCGTATCCACCCACCCCGCTTCTTCGAGAAGTTTTCGGGCGCGGACCGGATCGTATGCCGCCGGCAAGACGTCCTTATTATATGCCCATGAGTCGAGTAGATATGGGCCCGTAGTTACCTGGGCCTGCCCGAATAATACCGTATCTATAATAGTCTTTTTATCTACGGCAATATCCAGCGCCTTCCTTACTCTTATATCTTTAAATTTAGGATCATGCAGATTATATCCGATGTAGGTATAACTGAAGCTGGGGTATTTGAATTTGTTATAATTCTTTTTAAAAAAACCATTTCCGGTCTGGCGCATGAACTGTAAGGGGGTGAGGCTGGTCATGTCGATACCCAGCACCTCAAGCTCCAGAAACATCGTGGCGGCATCCGGTATGATCCTGATAATATACCGGTCAATATATGAGCGGCCTTCAAAATAGTCCGGGTTTGAGGCAAGCTCTATCCTCTCTCCTGTCTGCCAAATTTTGAATTTATACGGGCCTGTGCCGATGGGATGACGGGAAAAACCGGTCGAATTTAGATCCTCGTTCTTTAATATATGCTCCGGCATGATCCACATGCCCCAGCTCGATAGTGCCGGCGCAAATGGTTCCTTGTAGGTCACCCTGACCGTATGGTCGTCTATGATCTCCAATGATTTTACGCGCTCAAAATCGCCGCTGTAAGGAGTTTTGACCCCGGGGTCGATAAGTTTACGGTAGGTAAAATCCACATCGCGCGCTGTAAACGGGGCACCGTCATGCCACTTCACATTTTTACGCAGATGAAAAAGTATTGTAAGGCCGTCATTCAGGATCTCCCAACTCTCTGCCAGATCGCCGACGATCGTCACAGTCTTATCATATTTTACCAGACCGTTAAATATCATACTGCAGACATCGGCCGATCCCGTATCGGACGCCAATATAGGCACGAGAGTATTGGCGTCGCTTATCAGGCCCACGACGATCGCATCCCCGTAAGAAGGGTCACCATCATTACAATATACGGCCGCAGTGAGGAAAAAAAATGCCGCTATGATTATAAGCGGCATTTTAACACATACTGTTCTTTTTTTCGTCATCGACTATCAGAAATCGAGCGGTTCGTTCGGAAGCGGCTGGGGCTTAACAGGCCCACCGGTCATCGGTGAGCTTAACGGCGTAGTGGCGACGAGGGAACGACCCCTGTGGCCGGTCATTACCGCAAGCGTAAGGCACGTCAGGATGTAAATAATAGCGCTTGCCGCGGTCGCTCTCTTCAGGAATACGGATGTCTTGGTACCGAAAAGCGTTTGCGTAGAACTGCCGCCGAAGGTTTCGCTTAAACCCCCGCCCCGGCCTGCCTGAAGCAGAATAACCGCTATAAGCGTTAGCGATACTATTACGTGGATTGCAATGATGAACCAATATAATATTGACATATATCCTCTCTTAAATTATTTAACCGTGTATTTAAGGCAATTCTTGACGATGGCCGCAAATGAATCGGCGTTAAGGCTTGCGCCTCCGACCAGGGCGCCGTCGACATCGGGCTCGGATACGAGCTCCGCGATATTATCAGGTTTAACGCTTCCGCCGTACTGAATACGGACGGAATCCGCCAGATCCGCATCAAACATCTTGGTCAGCAGCTCTCTTATATATTTGTGTATCTCCTGGGCTTGTTCTTTCGTGGCGTTGACGCCTGTGCCGATAGCCCATACCGGTTCATAGGCCAGAACTACGTTCAGCATGTCCTGTCTGGTAATGCCCGCGAGCGAATTTTCGACATGATCTTTTACCACCTGAAATGCCTTGCCGGCCTTGCGCTCATCGAGCTTTTCGCCGACACAGACGATGGGCTTTAGCCCCGAGCCCAGCACTGCCTTAGCTTTTTTATTGACTATCTCATTTGTCTCGCCAAAGAACTGTCTTCGCTCGGAGTGACCCACGATAACATACTCACAACCCACGCTCTTGAGCATCCCGCAGGAGATCTCGCCGGTGAAGGCGCCTTCGGGTGCCCAGTAAACATCCTGAGCGCCCAGCTTCACATTGGTCACCCCGACTATCTCACGGACATCGCTTAATGAAGTATGCGGCGGGCAGACCACGATCTCGATGGAATCGATATCATAGACAGACCTTTGTATGCCATTGGCGAGGTCTATCGATTCGGAAATATTTTTATTCATCTTCCAGTTGCCGGCTATAATTACTTTTCGCACTTTTGTAACTCCTTTTCAATAAGCTCAAATATACAAATATCAAATACTACAAAATAAATCCAAAGTTCAAAATATAAACAGCCAAAGGTTGGTTTGAAATTTGATATTGGGATTTATTTGGTAGTATTTAGATTTTGACATTTTGGAATTTTAGCTTCATTTTACTTATCATTCAACGCATCAATCCCCGGCAACCCGCGGCCCTCGAGATATTCGAGAGATGCGCCGCCGCCTGTCGAGATGTGCGACATCTTATCGTCGAGCTTAAATTTCAACATGGCCGCAGCCGTATCGCCGCCGCCTATTATGGAGGTAACGCCTGAAAGCCCCGCTATGAATTTGGCGATCTCTTCGGTCCCCTTCTCGAACTTATCCATCTCAAATACGCCGAGAGGCCCGTTCCATACGATCGTCTTGGCAGACTTCAGATTATCCTCAAAAAGCTTGATCGTTTTCGGGCCTATATCGAGCCCCATCCACCCGTCCGGAATATCTTCACCGACGATCTTCGTATTCGCGTTGGCATCGAATTTATCGGCGATCACGTGGTCGACCGGAAGCAGCATCGGAATATTTTTCTTTGCGGCCTTATCGAGCGCTGCCTTTGCGGTCTCGAAACCGTCTTTGTCGAGCTTCGAGGCACCTATAGTCTTCCCCTTGGCCTTCAGGAATGTGTATGCCATGCCGCCGCCGATCAGAAGCGCGTCGACCTTATTCAAAAGATTATCTATAACCTTGATCTTATCTTTTACTTTAGCGCCGCCCAATATAGCGACAAAAGGCCTTTTAGGATTATCTACGGCACTGCCGAGGTATTGGATCTCTTTTTCCAGAAGAAAACCGGCTACTGAAGGAAGATAATGCGTCACGCCCTCTGTCGATGCATGAGCCCTGTGGGCGGTTCCAAAAGCGTCATTTACAAAGATATCTCCCAACGAGGCAAGCCCTTTGGCAAAATCGGCATCATTCGCCTCCTCTTCGGCATGGAACCTGAGGTTTTCCAGGAGCACGACATCCCCATCCTTCATCGAGGCAACCGCCTTCTGAACATCCGGGCCGATGCAGTCTTTAAGGGCAAGCACCTTCTTTCCAAGCAACTTTTCCAACCTGACCGCTACCGGGGCCATCCTCATATTTTCGACGATCTTACCATCCGGGCGCCCCAGATGGCTCATGAGTATGACCTTCGCACCCTTATCAATGGCGTATTTTATTGTAGGTAGGCTTGCGCGTATCCTTATATCATCGGTGATATTGAGCTTATCATCGAGCGGGACATTAAAATCGACCCGTATGAGCACGCGTTTACCCTTTAAATCAACATCCTTTATAGTCTTTTTCGCCATTAAATACCCCTAATATCAATTTTGAATAGCAGGTAGGGCAGGTTTAATCCGCCTTTGCATGTAGGTCGGGTTTAAACCCGACCTACTACCTACTTATACAAGAGAATTGATTATAAGTCACCTTCGGGCAGGTTGTCAATTGTTTTTGTTTGAAGCTAAAAATTATCACTTAAAAACAAATCCGGTCTGAATAGACCAGAAAAGCAGGTCTAATTCATCCATGGGGATCCTAATACGCTTAGAGAACCGGCGCGTCTTCTCTTCTATATCAAGATATATCTTTCTCGAACCGACTGAGGCAGGAATAGCCTTAATAACACCGTGTTTTTGAAGGTTCTTCAATATGTGGCGGTCGAGGATGGCCAGATCTTTACCAAGGCCGATATTGCGGAGGAAATGGCTCGCTTCTTTAAAACCGAGACCTTTAATGTTTTCGACAAACCAGTCGCGGGTCGCGATGATATCTTCGAGGTCGAGCTTTGTGCGGATATCAATATGGGATCCGCATGTTAAAAGTTTTCGCGCCGCTACTATATAATCTGCCTTCTTATTATGGAATCTTACCCTGCCGCGCAGATGCGGCCTGATGGCTCTGCAGGCGCCTCCAAGGAGAAGCCCTTTTTCCTTCAAGACCCGGAGCGCCGTGTCGCAGTGCAGGGCATTTGCATTAGCGGTCATGATGCAAAAACAAAGCTCGAAAAATAATTCTTTATCGCCGGCGCAGCGAATGATCGACCGGAATTCCGAAAGCCGCTTTTTTATCTCGGGCCTGCGGCGCTTATATTCCTTTATCAGCTTACTACGGAGAATGTTCCTCATCTTTACTACCTAACACCTATATCCCTAAAATTTGTTTTATCTTCTCTTTATCGAAGCCGATGACTATCTGGCCTTCGACGTCGATAACCGGAACACCCATCTGGCCGGTCTTCTTCATCATCTCCTGGGCCTTCACCTGGTCGCTCCCGACGTCATAGTCGGTGAATTGGATATTACTGTCCTTTAAAAATTGCTTCGCCCGGATGCAGAACGGGCATGTCGGCGTGCTATATATCGTCACTTTCTTTGCCATGGCTCCTCCTCGTAGGTTAAAGCTATTGTTTTATGATCTTCTTTAATTCGCCCATGTCATCGATAATGTAATCGGGATTGAGCTTCTTTACCTCTTCGGGTTTTCCCAGGCCATACGAGACCCAGCAAGTTTTAATACCGGTGTTCTTACCGGTCTCGACATCCACCGCCATATCACCGATGATCATAGCCCGGCGCCGGTCAAACTCTACTCTTTGCGCCGGCTGGTCGAAAACGCCGGCCGACGGCTTAAGACATGTCTCATCGTCTCCGCCGATTATACTTATGAAGAACTGCCTTAGCCCTATCGCACGCAGCATCGCATCAGCGAACCGGCTATACCTATTGGTCAGTATATATTTTTTCTTCGCGCTAAAATACTCGAGCGTAGATACGACGTTCGGATAAATTATGGTGTGATCGGCCGGATGCCTTATATAGTATTCGCTATACAGCCGCACGCCGCGGTCGATGAGCGCCTCATCGTCAAGGCCCATACTGCTTCCGACAAGATACCTGACACCTGTGCCGATATACGATACGATCTCATCATGCGGCCGCTCCGGCAAACCCATCTCCACCAGTGCGCGGTTCATCGCGATAGATATATCTCGCGTGGCATCTACGAGGGTCCCGTCAACATCGAAGAATATCGTATCGATATCGATCATCTAGACGACTTTTAGCGACTTAGAGGATTGCCATAGGCCGTGGATATTACAATATGATGAGGCCAGGATGGTTCCCGGTTTTTCCGTCTTAAGGCTTAACGTGACTTCCGGATGCGTATAGATGGTGCTCGTATTCGGTCCCTGCGCCGATGCGCCGTGGGCGGCAAAATCAAAACGTCCTATCTGACAAGGAAATTTCTCGCCATCGGCCAAGAAAAATACCACCACCCAGGCTATATGGTGCTCGGTAGTATTCGGATGGGGGATCTCTTTACCGATAGTTATCGCGATCTTAGCGATATCGCCTTTTTTTATGTTATCCAAGGCGTCGATAACCGGCACATGTTTCTCTTTCTTCCAATCTGCAGTCTGGATCATATCTCTGAATTCTGCCATTATTTACCTCCTTATGTAATAAATTCTCCCGCCATAATAAGCGGGGCAATTTAAATCCAAAACCAAAAATCTAAATACTACCAAATAAATCCCAATATCAAATTTCAAACCACGTTTTGATTTTGGATTTTGAAATTATTTTGTAGTATTTGGAATTTGAAATTTCCTGCACTCCTCAATTAAAGCTTACCCGCGATATCTACACCGAACTGATAACATCTTTTCGCTTCTTCCGCGTCCGGTACGTATTTAACCGACAACGAACTTTGCGCTAATGATATACCTGTATCCTTCAAAACCTTTTCTATCTCCTGTACAGCTCCACCCGCCCATCCGTAAGAGCCAAAGGCGGCGGCGAGCCTCCCTTTCGGTTTAAAACCTTTCATAAGCGCGAGGAATCCGGCGATGTTCGGAAGCATATCGTTATCATGCGTCGATGAACCGATGATAAAGGCCTTGGAGTCAAACATCTCCCGGATGAGGGCTGTGCGGTCAACCGCGGCAATATCGTGAATGGCCACTTCTACTCCTGAATCCATAAGGCCCTCGGCGATATATTTTGCCATGATCCCGGTAGACCGCCACATCGTTTCGTAAACGATAACGGCCTTTCTCTTTGTAGGCTCTTTAGTCCAGGATGCATAGGCATTCACGATCTTCATCGGATCCTTACGCCATATGATGCCGTGGCTGGGGGCGATCATCTTGATGGGGATATTCATCTTAATAATTTCTTCGAGCTTCCTGGCGATAATGGTGCCAAGAGGCCACAGGATATTGGCATAGTATGTTGAGGCCTCATCCATAAGAGCGCACCCATCGACCTCGTCATCAAACCGTCCGCTCGTAGCGATATGCTGGCCGAATGCGTCGTTAGGCATAATAAGCGACTCCTCGGGGCAATATGTAAACATGCTGTCCGGCCAATGTATCATGGGCGCTTCTATAAACTTAAGGCTTCTTTTACCGAGTTTTAATGTATCTCCGGTCTTAACGATCTGAAAGTCCCAATTCCCATAATAATTTTTATAAAGACCCTCTTTGCCTTTCGCCGTGCAATATACCTTTGCCTTAGGGCATAATTTCATGATCGCGGGCATGGCGCCGGAATGATCGGTCTCGACATGGTTAGAGATCACATAATCGATCTTCTCAGGCGGCACGATAGAGCGTATCATTTCGATGAGCTCCCCGGAAAAAGGTCCATAGACCGTGTCGATAAGCGTTATCTTATCATCGACGATGAGATACGCATTGTAGGTAGTGCCTCTTTTTGTGTTATATGTATGGCCATGAAAATTCCTTATATTCCAGTCAACAGCGCCGACCCAGTATATGCCCTTCACCAATTCAAGCGGTTTCATGAAACCTTCCCCTCTGCCTTAATGTATGTAGGCGCGGTGGCAGGCGTCGTGCCGCGCTTCGTCTGGTGATAATAATCGTAAGTCATGGGCTTGCCGACTGTCAGCATCTTCGACGCCGTCATCTCTCCCAGAAATAACGTATGAGTGATGCAATCAAATTCTTTCATAACATTAGCTTCCAAGTAGCAGATGGAATTCTCCGTCACGGCAGGGCACCCCGAAGCGAGGAGATCAAATTTAGTGTCCTTAAATTTATCGACGGTCTTTCCGGATCTAAATCCGAACTTACCGATAAATGTAAGCGGCGTATTTTCGTCCAGGACGCTCACCGTAAAAAGGCGGCTCGAGCGTATAAACTCATGAGTAAGATTTACCTTATTTATACTTATGGCTATGGTGACCGGCTCGCTAGTTATCTGGATAACGGAGTTCGCGATCTGGCCGTTCATCTTACCATCCATAAAAGAAGAAACGACGTACATGCCGTAACTTATATTATGCAATACATTAGGATCCATACATCTCCTTAAGCGCCTTCGGATAGAAACTTATCGACCATCGATTGCCGGACATCAGGACTTACCGGCGCGTTAATAAAGTTCTGCTCAAAGGTCGGCTCCTCTTTCCTATAGAATACCCCGAGAGGTATCCGCGCATCCTTATTATAATCCCATTCCCGCATCCTGGCGAGGGCTTTATCGTAATCAGAAGGGTCGTGGTCTGTCATTTCATAGACGTGTTTGTCATAATATTCATATAGATTATCATAGGTGACGCATACCTGAAGGACGTCTACTATAGAAAATCCTTTATGAAGGATCGCTTCCTTAAATATCTTCTTCATCGGCTCCATGGCGCGCGAAGTTCCGCGAGCGATGAATGTCGCGCCGCTTGCAAGCATAAGCTCGAGCGGGTTAATGGGCAGCTCTTTATTGCCCGCAGGGGTCGAGCGTCCTTTGAATCCTAGGGGTGATGTCGGAGTGCACTGCCCGGTCGTCAGGCCATAGACGCGGTTATTATGAATGATCATTGTAATATCGATATTCCTTTTGGCAGCAAATATAAGATGCTCTATGCCTTCCCCATAAGCGTCACCGTCTCCGGAATGGCCGATGACCGTAAGGTCAGGACGGCTTATCTTGATCCCTGTCGCCGGCGGCACCACCCTGCCATGGAGCGAATAGAAGCTATTGGTATTTACATAATCGACTATCTTTGCGTGGCACCCTATCCCGGAGATCAGCACCACGTTTTCGATAGGCATCCCCTCGCCGACCAGTGATGTAAGCACAAATTTTATGGAATTATGGATGGCGAAGTTACCGCAACCCGGGCACCAAGTGTTTATTGCTGTAGTATTTAAATCCTGCATATTTCGATCCTTTTAACGCATTATTGTTCGAGCGAGTCGAGAACTTCCTCATTCACTATTTAATAACATTGATGTGTTCCAATAATTCGTCAATGCTGAATGGCCGGCCGTCGTATTTCGAAATGCTCCTGTCGACTTTAAAGCCGTATTCGCTGACGAGACGGGCGAGTTGTCCCATGGCATTACATTCGACACTTATAACCTCTTCGACTCCGTCCAGCGCCTCCTTAAACCGCGTCGCCGGGAAAGGTGACAATACTGCCACCTGCACCACTCTCAACCCCAGCTTTTTAGCTGCCTCTATACAGACAGACTTATTCGAACCCCAACATAAGAGTGTTTTTTTTGCCTTCTTATTCCCATATACCTTTACGGGCTCATATGCGTCTACGGCTGAAGCGAGATGCACCGTCTTACGAAATCTCTTCTCCTGCATCTTTATGGTAGCGGGGGAATCTTCGACCGTCAGCCCGGATTCATCATGCTCATAACTATTTACTTTTATGACTGCTCCGCGTTCCGGAGGAAAGGCAAGCGGCGACACACCAGTCTGAGTGTCGAGATAACGTTTATAAGTGCCGGAATGGTCCCAGGAGATCGGGTTCTCCTCAAGAATATCTTTCGCGAGCGATCTATCGAAACTATAAGAGCCTTCACCCAATGTCTTGTCGGTCAATATTATCGACGGAATCTGGAATTTCCATGATATGTTAAGCGCGACTTGAGACCAGAAATAGGCCTCTTCGACATCGCCTGGCGCTACCACAAGACGCGTAAATTCTCCCTGTCCTGCGCTCAGAGCAAATAAGAGTTCCGTCTGAGTACTGTAGGTGGGCAGCCCCGTGGATGGGCCCGGGCGCTGACCCAGGACTATGACGACCGGCAATTCTGCCATGCCTGCAAAACTCAAACCCTCGGTCATAAGGCAAAATCCGCCGCCCGACGTACCTACAGCGACCCTATCGCCCGCATAAGCACACCCCGTCGCCATCAACATCACGGCGATCTCGCTCTCCGGGTGTATCACCTTCAGTGAAAATTTTTCGGCCACAGAAGCCAGGAAATGTAGTATAGGAGATGTCGGCGTCATAGGATACGCTATATATGCCTTAAGACCGGCCCGGATAAGACCCAAGGACAACGCTTCGTTACCCGTAAAAACAGGCAGCGACTTCTTCGAAACCGCTTCGAGTTTCCGGGCAGAACAGGCGGCCTCGTATCCGCGATGAGCGATCTTCAGGTTCAGCTCGGTATCGCGGCTAAACTCTTTTTTGATAACTTCATCGAGCAGTGACGATTCTATTCCGAACACCTTACACATAGCGCCAATGAGACATGTATTACGCATTATTTCAGGCGCTTTGTCTTCCTGAGTTATCTTTACCAGAGGAATATAAATTGCGTCTTTTCCTTGAGGAATAGTATCAGATGTTACAGAATCGGAATCGTAAACAATAATGGCTTTGTCTGTAAGGCGGGCCTTGTGTAGATCGATAGTATCCTGGTTCAAAGCAAGAAGAAGGTCGATCCCGTCTTTATGGGAACCGACCTTCTCGCTTGATGCCCTTATCAGTGAATAAGTATGTCCGCCGCGGATCAGCGATGGGTAATCGCGATACACATATACAAAAAACCCCAGGCGGCCAAGTATATTGGCTATGACGGTACCGGATTTGTCAACCCCATAGCCTGCTTTTCCCCCTATAAGAACGGAAAAGTTTTGCATAGCATGGCCTCTGGTTATGCCGCGGGGTTATCGTAAGCTTAAGATACTACTATAGCCGTTACCGGGCAGTCATCGGCGGCCTGCTTGGCCGTCTGCTCGGCTTCCTTAGGAACTACGCTGCCTATAACTACCGCCTTATCGCCTTCCATGACATAGACTTCAGAACAAGAACTGGCGCATAAACCGCACCCAACACATGCATCCGCATCGATCGTTACTTTCATGTCGTTCTCCTTATTTAATTTATACTATTTCAAAAATTCAATTTTTACGATTACGATGATTTCTAAATCGATTTCAGTGATTTACGTCAAGCTTTAATCTGTGTAATCACTTTTTGAATCACTGTAATCTTTTTACACTTTTTCGAAATCGCTCTTAGGCGCACCGCACAACGGGCAGACCCAATCATCCGGCAGTTTCTCAAAGGACGTCCCCGGCTTCACGCCGTTATCCGGGTCACCGAGGACCGGATCATATATGTAATTACACACGACGCATCTGTATTTATCCATATCATTTCTCCTTTTGCATTATATCTACATCGATTTTATCCACGAGAGCGTCACGGAAGCGCTTCGCGTCGGCCGGAGAACCGGCCACCTCTCCATAATGCATAGGTACCGCGAGCTTCGGCTTTATCACCATAGCCGCCTCGGCCGCCTCATCGGCAGTCATCACATATGTCCCGCTTACCGGAAGGAGCGCTATATCGCACCGAACCTCCTTCATCTCAGGGACGAAGTCTGTATCGCCGGCGTGATAGACCGAAACACCGTCCATCGTAACGATAAACCCGAGCTTCTTTGAGGCCTTAGGGTGGAACTCTTTATTCGTATTATAACTTGCAACGGCTTTTATCTTAATACCAGCGAGTTCGGAATAATCTCCCGGCGCCATCGACTTCAATTCTTTGCAGGCAGCCTTTGAGATTTTTAGTTGTCCCGCCGCCTCCGAGCTGGCTATTATGACGGTATCTTTACCCGCTATGAGCGTAATATCCGTCTTTGAACAATGGTCAAAATGCCCGTGTGAAACAAAGATGATATCTGCCTTTTTAGCACCGGGTGAAATGTGGTAAGGGTCGAAATATATGACTTTTGAGCCTTCCCAGCGGAAACTTGAATGGCCCAGCCAATGCAGATTATCGCTCATATTATATCATCATATTTGAAAATCGGCTGAATATTTTCACCTAAGCCAGAATCGCCAGGGCTTTTAAAGCAGCGTCGTAATCCGGAGCCGTAGCCAATTCCGGGACTACCTGGATATAGCGGAGAATGTCGTTTTTATCGATGATAAGAACTGCGCGAGCCAGGAGCTTCAGCTCGTCTATCAGAAGGCCATAATTCATGCCAAATGATGATGTCTTATAGTCGGATACGATCGTGTTCTTTATATCATGCTCACTGCAGAACCTCTTCTGAGCAAATGGCAGGTCCTTACTGATACCGATTACCGCTATGTCTGATGAAAAATTGGCAGAGCGCAAATTGAATTCCTTCACTTGCAGATCGCAGACCGGGGTATCGAGCGATGGAAATGATGAGACCACCTTGATCTTACCCTTGAAATCTGCAAGCTTAACATTCTTCATGTCCTGGCTGGTAACCGTAAACTCAGGCGCCTTGTCTCCAACCTTCAATTCGTTGCCCACTAATGTCAGCTTACTTCCGTTTAAAGTGATCGTTCGAGCCATTTCATCCTCCAAGTCATGGGGCAAGTCATGGGGTCAGACCCCAGTTTCGGGGTCTGACCCCATATGCCCTACTGTTTAGCTATCTTATATCCCTTTTTTGATCATGTACTTTACGAGGTCTACAACACGGTGCGAATATCCCCATTCGTTATCGTACCAGGACACGATCTTGAAAAAGCGCTTTTCGCCTTTAAGATTATTCTGCAGCGTCGCGAGAGAATCATAGATCGATGAGCGGTCGTCGCGAATAAAATCGGTCGAGACATTTTCTTCTTCGGTAACGCCCAGGATCCCCTTAAGATAAGTCTCTGATGCTTTCTTAAGCAGACGATCGATCTCTTCTATAGAGGTGTCTTTAATGGATCTAAACGTAAGATCGACGACCGAGACATCGGGTGTCGGCACACGAAACGCCATACCCGTAAGCTTGCCTTTTGTAGCCGGAAGAACCTCTCCCACCGCCTTAGCGGCACCGGTGGTCGACGGAATTATATTGATGGCTGCTGCCCTGCCGCCGCGCCAGTCTTTCTTGGAAGGGCCGTCTACGGTCTTCTGGGTAGCGGTATAAGAGTGGATCGTGGTCATGAGACCTGTCTCGATACCTATGCCCTCTTTGAGGATAACATGCACCAGCGGCGCCAGACAATTAGTCGTGCATGATGCATTCGACACTATAGCATGTTTTGCCGCATCGTATTCCTGTTCATTAACACCCATGACGAGCATCTTTACCTCGCCCTTGCCGGGAGCCGATATAACGACCTTCTTGGCGCCTGCGGCAAGATGCCCCTTCGCCTTTTCTGAATCGGTGAATAGCCCGGTAGATTCGATAACAAGGTCTACGCCCAACGCCTTCCACGGAAGCTCAGTAGGCGATTTGGTAGCCATCACGCATTTGATCTTGTGGCCATCAACAACCAGCGTATCATTTTCCTCTTTCGAAGGATCGCTCTTCATAGTAGTAACGTCGTGCTTAAACCTGCCATGAACGGAGTCGTACTTCATCTGGTACGCAAAGTAGTCCGCATCGGTTGATATATCAACTACCGCGACCACATCAATCTCTTTGCCGAGAAGCCCCTGCTCGACTATTGCCTGGAATACCATCCTGCCTATCCTGCCAAAACCATTTATTCCTACTTTTACTGCCATCTTTGTTACCTCCTGTTGTTTTATTGGATTTCAGTGATTATCTGCTTATAAAAATATTCAACTATGATTATAATGATTTTGTTCGATCACCGCAATCTAAATTGCATAAATTTCAATTTTACGTCCCTCTAAGGAATACGAGGAAATCGCGGGGATTGACCGTTCCGAGGATATTCCCGAATTCATCTTTTACTATTATAAGCTCACCCTTTCTTGCCTCTACCTTACTAAGCGCAGATTTAAGCGAAGTTTGAGGGCTCACGGTAATAAAACGCCTCTGCATAACCTTAGTTACGGACGAATCAAGCTCTCTTATGAACGCTTCCGGGATCTTGAATACCACTTCTTTATTTATGCTGGCTAATTTTTCACGTATAAAATCATAAAGCTGTGTGATCAAGATGTGTTTATAGCTGATCGCGATCGGCGCAAAAGGCTTTCCTTCTATAAAGTTCAGATGCGCCTCGAATGAGGACTGCCCGGCCTCCTCGTCGATGGCCAAGAGATACCTGAGTGAGCTATCCGGGATCTCGTCGACCCTCTCCTCCGGTATCGCCGCCAGATACGCCAGCTCATAGACATCGTCTTCACCGACATCCAAAAATGAGTAGTTCTTCTTTATATAAAGCGATAGCTCCTTATCCTGGTCGTGATATACGGGGACATATTTTTCGAGCGTATCTATGGCATCCGCGAGGAAGACGCCGAGCGCCACATCGACATTGTAAAGAAGCCCGCTGGCCACTATCGCGCCGTCGTCTGACTGACCCGGCCCCACATGGTGGCGTATGTATATGTATTTAATGTGCTTCAGGATGCTGCGCTTCGGCTTTTCTTCGGTAACGATGAGGCCGGTCGATTTGAAATAATTTATGCGGTCCCCGTTATCCTGGTGAGCGAGCATCTCGCCGTCCAGGCCCATATCGTCCATCACCCTCGAATTGACGAGATAACATTTCCCGTAGCCTATGTTTATGCCAAAAAGTTCCTGGGTCCTTTTCCTGATGTCCGGGTCATCGCGGAGACCCCCCATATACAACCCCTTAAGGACATCGTGATAACTTACCGTGCGCTCCTTAAACTGAGGGATGCCCAGGAGCGGCCGGCCGCTTTTTGTGACAAGCCGGTCGCGGGGATCATCGGCCAGAACACTATCGACATAATCGAATATTTCGTCGATCAATTCCTGGCGCTTCGCCTTTATCATAGTGGGAGATCTGCCGAGGGCATTAACTATATCGTCGATGGTGGTATTGACATAGAAGCGCTTTTTGAAGCTTCCCGCGCCGTTATGGGCCCTACCCTCGATAGACTGCATGAAGATGAGGTCTTCGATCTTAGGGATGGTATAGAGGCGTTCTGCGGATTTCAAGTTCCGGAAGTCCTGCTGGATCATCTCTTCCGGAGCTACTTTTTTCTTGATTGGCATGATAGTGTTCGATTATAACATAGCGATTATTATACGCAAGCGCTAAGTTTCGACAATGTCAAATTACAAAATCCAAATGTCAAATAAATATTCGAATGACAAATCCCAAATAATCAGGTTTTGAATTTTATTATTTGGATTTGGGATTTTATTTGTCATTTGGAATTTGACATTTGTCATTATTGAAATTTATATCCCTTCTCTATCCTGTGCCCTCGCAGGAATGCATCGACGTCCAATTCTTTTCCGCTCTCGAGCTGGACATGGGTGACCAGAATAGCGCCCGAACCGGTGCGGATTACCATGCCTTTATTTTTTACAATATCGATCACGGTGCCTGGCAGGATATCCGGGGATCGCCTCGGAAGACCGGCGATCTCCGTCCTTAATATCTTCAGGACCTTGCCGCCAAAATGCGTATATGCGCCGGGCCAAGGCAGGAGTCCGCGAACCCGGTCATGTATGGCGGCGGCGCTATCCCCCCAGTTTATAAGGCCGTCTTCTTTTTTTAATTTGGGGGCCGATGTAACGCGCGCGGGATCCTGTTTAATAAAATTTATCCGACCGCCGCCAGCAATACTATCTATAGTTTCGACCAGAAGCCTCGCGCCGGTGTCGGCGAGCCTCTGGCTCAAAGTGATATTGGTATCCTCGTCGTCTATTGGGACTTCCCGCGCGGCCAGAATGTCTCCCTCGTCCATCTTCTCATTGAGCTTGATTATCGTGGCACCGGTAAGCTTATCACCGTTAATTATCGCCCAGTTGGTCGGGGCGGCGCCGCGGTATTTCGGAAGCATCGAGCCGTGAAGGTTTATCGAACATATTTTCGGTATAGATATGACCTCTTTTTTCAATATCTGGCCGAATGCGACTACGACGAATAGATCGGCGCCGATGCCTTTAAAAAACTCGGCGGCCTGCGGACTCGAGGCGTCTTCCGGCTGGTAGACGCGAATGCCATGGGTCTCTGCCAGGGCCTTGACCGGCGGAGCCGATAGAATAAGCCTGCGCCCCTTTTTCCGGTCGGGCTGTGTTACGACGAGCGAAATCTTATGAGCTGATTGCAAGATCGCTCTCAACGACTCCACCGCAAACTCCGATGTGCCAAAAAATATAATGTTCATATCATGTCTATTCTACAGTACTTCAGTAAAGATGAAAGAAATTTTTTCGTCATTGCGGTGGAATCGATAGAAGCTCGAGCCATTTTTCGCGCCAGCCGGATTTATGCGATGCGAGCTCTACTTTTGTAATGCGTTTATGCGCCGCATCACCTGTTCGTTCTACAAAAGACTCTGCGATAAAAGGCGGCGTTACCTTATCGGCGCTTCCTACAAAGTGGCGCTGGGGAATATGGGCCACTTTCCCGGCGGCATCGAGCGGATCCATCGACCCCCCAAGAGCGCTTACCTTATGATAGCCGCATAATGCCTTTGGATCGAGATTACCCGCTACTGTGCGCAGCGATGTTACATCGCTGCGCCGCGCCGCGACGAGCACAGCTATTGCAGCGCCTCCGGAATACCCTATAAGCTCTAAATCTCTAGCGCCTGATCTTTTTTTCAATATGTCGATAGCCTTGTCGAATGACTCCACGACTTCCGGCGCGAAACGGCGCTCCGACCAATACGTAGGATTACATTCGACGGAATCCGGAGCGGGAAATTGACCGGGCCTGGCGATATACACAACTGCATCTGAAGGATCAGCTGTGGCCAGCTCTAAAGCGATGGGACTTGACGGGGTCGGATCATCGGAGAGCCTTGTTCTGGTCTCCCACGCCCTTCCGTCCCCCTCTATATAAATACGGATGCTCCCGGAGGGCGCCTTAAATCGCTCGTATGTCGTGAGCGTGAACATGCCTGCCTTGACATATTTCTTATCGAAGCCTGCCTGGCGCGCCCTTTTCTGGGCCGGATATGCCCTCTCCATAAACGCCGGCATTGCCGCATGGCAGCTGTCAGATATACCCATTAAAAGCGCTATTAAAAAAATCAGGGATTGGCACCATTTTTCTTTCTTCCTATTTTTCATGCTTAAAATATCCTTCCAAAAAAATATACACTATCTGACAGTTTTTCCTCTATAGGGAATTTCCTGCCATCTACATTGAAATGGGATCGACGTCGACTGCGACGAGGACGCCATGAGGCTTGTGATGTAAGCTCAGCACTTTTTTTAAGAATGCGCACATGACACTTCGGTCTTTATGTTTCAGGATTATATTGTAGCGGTAGTAGCCGCGAAGCCGCGCCATCGGGGCCGGTGCCGGGCCGCTGATCAGTATCTCCCCTGCGCTTCTCCTGATATCGTCAGCGAGCGCAAGCGCGGCTTTCTCGGCTGCGTCTATATTCCTGGCCCTCACCGTGACTTTTACGAGATTTATGAATGGCGGGAATAGAAGCTCTTTACGCGTGATTATCTCCTCCTGATAGAATTTCTCATAGTCGTGTTTTGCCGCCGCAAGTATAGAGTAATGGCTCGGCACATATGTCTGCACGATGACCTCTCCGCCGTCCTCGCCCCTTCCTGCCCGGCCCGCCACCTGCGTGAGCAGGTTAAATGTCCGTTCGCTCGCCCTGAAATCCGGTATATTGAGGCCCACATCCGCCGATACGACACCGACCAGCGTGACCGCAGGAAAGTCGAGCCCCTTGGCTATCATCTGAGTGCCGACCAGGACTTCGATCTTACCGGATTTGAATTCACCCAGTATCCTGTCATGGGAACCGGATTTCTTGGTCGTATCCGAATCCATGCGCGCGATCTTAACATTAGGGAAATTGTGGCTGATATCCGATTCCACCTTTTCTGTGCCGATACCGAAATAGCTTATGTAACTACTCCGGCACTTCGGACAGATATCAGGCGGCTTGTCGTGGTAGTCACAATAATGGCACAGGAGCTTCTTCTGGTCAAAGTGATATACC
>Ga0364919_10053_pt6 | contig 21731 bp, 21 predicted proteins | sample SorcelJu500001C7_2_FD_206953 | JGI IMG/M metagenome (GOLD analysis project Ga0364919, IMG submission 206953) | Enriched cells from Trout Bog Lake Hypolimnion, Wisconsin, USA - BchlTB.June20.5000.01.C7 | ecosystem: Environmental > Aquatic > Freshwater > Lake > Hypolimnion/Profundal zone | place... | reverse complement strand
ATGATCCAGCACCACCAGCCAAGGCCCATCAAATGATTCGTCGCCCACGCTCGACCGGTGCGGGCGGCTTTTGCATAGCATGGAAATTTTTTATGAAGCTCGTATCCGTCCCAATCCTTCACCCCGGTAAAACGCCCCCAGATCGAATGAACCGGATGTTCATCAAAAGGCTTAAGCAGCTTCATTTGGCGCGCGAGCACTGCCGCCCGCCCACTGGCATCGACCACCCATTTCGCAGTCACGGTCCGCGTTTCCCCGTCTTTGGAAACCTGAAGGACATTCCGGCCAACCCCGCTGCACTCAATCCCCGTCACTTTCGCGGGCCGCCACAATTCGCATCCCGCCTCTACCGCAAGGCCGAGCAGATGTTCATCGAGCTTTGAGCGGTCCACCTGGAACCCCGATAGGCGCGAGTTGTAGCGTCCCCCCATTTCCACGCACTCCTCAAACGGCCGCTCGGATGATTTCGCAAACCACATCCGCAGCCCCTGTTTTGAAAGGTGATGATGGCCGAGATACGTCGAAATTCCAAGCACGCGCGTGAGGAAACAGGAGCTGACCTCCGTGGTGGACTCGCCAACCTTACGGTCAAATTCGGTTGATTTTTCGAGGATGAGAATGCGGCTGCCGGGAAGCTTGCGCTTGAGCAAAAGCCCGGTCGCAGCCCCCGAGAATGCCCCGCCGATCACCACAACATCAAACGACTGTTCCATCGCCTGATGCTGTAACGCATCCGTGGGGAATACGCAAACGAACAAACCGCAGGAAAAAATCCACTCATGAGCGAGTTCCCCATGGTAGCTTCGGCGCCCCCGCCGAAGTCTCCCCCAAACACGCCGTCCCGGCGTCCATCTCCTGGTAGCTGCGTCGCTTCGCCGCCCCCCCAAAAAAACACGCCGTCCCGGCGTCCATCTCCACCGATTTTTAACTTTTCTCCAAATCGCCTAGGATTCCAGCAAGAAAAAGATTGATGTCTCGCCAAAAGGCCTTTAAGTTTCGCCCTCCTTTTCAAGGAGCCTTAGCTCAATTGGTTAGAGCGCTACCCTGTCACGGTAGAGGTTGCGGGTTCGAGCCCCGTAGGCTCCGGTTCTACAAAGACCTCGGTCTGGTTCGTGAAAATTCGGCGAGCGGGACTCTCCGCTTGAGATCCGAATTAGAGACTGGGAGTTACATCCGGATACGGTCCGAGGAATCGTTCGCCGTTGAAATGGATCATGTGATCGGGGTCTTCTGCGATCCACACCTCCGATTCCCACGCGATATGCGAAACAAATGATTGCATGGTGCGGCGGTTCTCGAAGGCGGTAACAAACACCAATCCCGCTTTGCAACCGGTGAACAAATCCTTGAGCTCCTTTCGCCGTTTACCATCTACTGGCCCAGCGCTGGTAACGGCTTCGATAAGCAGAAGCCAGTTTTTTGCCGTGTAGTGGACGATGACATCGGGAATCTTGGCTGCAGAATCCAACGTAACGCCCAATGCCGCCAAGTCTGCGACCTCCATGTGGACAAACTTATTTTCAGTGTCACCGATGTAGATGACCACGCTGCCGGGAGCGAAGGCAGGGCAGAATTGCTCGATAGTCTCGCGGGTGTTCGGTGCGTAGCGGACCCCGTAGGCCGTGGCGATGAAATCAATGACCGGCGTGATGCCGCAGAGAGGAGCTTGTGATTCAGTCCATGGTACGTCGTGCTGAAGATCCAGCAGCGCAAGCAGCGTGTAGGCGGCAGTTTCGTTCCGTTGCTTGGGACCAAATTGCAACGCAGTGAGGGCTTCGATGGCTTCAGCGAGTCGTCGTTTTCTAGCAGCGGCTTTTCTGTTGGGTTTATCGGCTGGCATGGAGATGGTTGGTGACGAGTTGGTCGATGTCACCCTGGGAAATGTCGAGGACTTTCATTTCGTGGCCCATTGCTTGGAGCGTGTCCCGGTTGGGATAGGCCAATGTTCGCAGGTCGGTGGCGTTCACCTGAGTATGGCCGCTAAAACGGCGAAAATACTGATCCACCACCGTCGAGTTCAGGAAAGCATAGAGGCCGACGGCCAGGCTGCGCTCAAGCCCGTGACCGTTCGCATGGAAGTAGTTCAGGTGGTTTTCAAAACCGACCCACTCCGCTTTCACCTGATCCGGGTCGAACATGCAGGCCACCAGGCGGCGCCGTTCCTCTTTGGATGTGAAGCGTTTCGTGAGCAGATAAACCCCGGATGGCACAAGCCATTGGTGGGTCTCGTCGTTGTCGAGGATGGCGTTGGGCTTTCGGGCTTCGAGCTTGGGCCAATGCACGGTGCCACCATTAAAATGACAGGGATACAGCAGAGGCACCGTGCCACATTCAGGTTCCTTTCGGAGGGCGTCCTTGAGTCGAAAGTCCACGACGCGGCCAGTGGAGACGGTCACTCCCAGGGAAGCAAGGCTGGAACAGAGGCCATTCATGGTCTCCTTGGCAACTGCGTGACTGGGTGCCGAGGGGATGTGGATGAACTTCTCCGCGTCGTGAGGGTGAATGACTTCAGTGAAGGGAAAAACAGTCTCGGTGATTGTATCGCCACGCTCTCCACTGCTGCTGGAGATAATCATTTTGCTCGGCTGGTTCCGCCCCTTCACTGCATGGAAGATGACGTTCTCCTGCAACACGCTGTCTTCGCGGAAGGCAGCTTGCCGGGATTCAAAAACATGGAGTCGGCGCAGCTCTAGGTTATGAAGGAAGTCTTCACGGAAAGGACGAAAGTAAGGGCCGTTGCAAAAGCTCCGTGGAGTGATGCCGACGAGTTGCCCGCCCGGCACCAATAACCGCTGAATCAGGGCGATGAAGCCGGTGTAGAGATTGCTGGTTTCAACACCAACGGAACGCAGAGCATGCCTTTCAGCGGAGTCGGTGCTGATTTTGCGATAAGGCGGATTCGTGATGGCGGCATCAAATTCAGGGGGAGTCGCGCCGAACAAATCACCCGAGAGACACACCGACATCTCCTGAACAAAGTCAGCCGCATTAATGGTAAATGTGAATCGAATTCCCGATGACGAACAAATGTGCTGGCACTCCTGCATGGTCGCGGTGAGAGCGTCCAATATATCAAGGTCAAGTTCGTAAAGTGTCGCCTCGATGGCACGAACACCGTGATGCTTTTCACAAAATCGCGAGACGAATGCATGGGTGAGTGCGCCCGCGCCAGCGCCAGCATCCAGCAATCTGACCACGCTCGGGAGCGGTCCGAACATGGAAGCCATGAAGTCGGCCACGGGAACGGCTGTGAGGAACTGTCCCAATTTCCCCTGCCTCTCCCGGTGTGGTGCGATGGCGGCTTTCATGTGATTCTGATCATACTATGTCCTGAAAAACACCGAGGCAAGACCCGATAGCGACCCGGAAGAAAAACGGCAAGTCCCTGAGCGAGGTGAGAAATTACCATGCCACCTGGATCATTTTTCCGACTCTTTGGCGAGGCGCGCCAACCTGTCAAAACTAGAGAAAACTAGGGGTCAGGCTTCATATATTGACAGCGCTTAACATTCACATTCTCCAAGAACGATAAAATCACACTCCGTACATCTGCGAAACCGCCATCACCGAGGCACAGGAACGCGACCCGGAACTCACCGACGCGGAACTGGCGGCGATGCTCTCCAAATTGACCAGGACGCCGTTCTCGCCAATGAGCGTAGCGAGCGGATCAAGCTCGGAATCCGTCACCGCCGCCCCAATCGCCGCCACCGGACCGCCAAACCAACAGGCACAAAATCTGATGGCGAGACGGGGGATTTTATGCAGATTTCATAATTTTCATGTGTAAAACATGCAAGACCTTGCGAAACCCAATAACTCATGTATCGCTATAACTACCTATGAACAAGCAGACATACGCAAGTTTTACAAAGCATGTCTGCCATTCGAGCCCCGTAGGTCTGCTTATCACCTATCCGAAATACCCCTGCCAGAAGACAATGGTTTGGCGTTTCCAAGTGTAAGTGCCTGCGAACCCTCCGGGTATGGACACCACCGCAGGATAGGAGTATTCGCCTGGAGCCGTCTCAAGGTCATGGACATCCTGCCACGTCACGCCGTTGTCAGTGGAGGCGGCGAGATTGAGCGGTGTTCTCGGCCCCCAATCCTTGGATACCTTGTTGAAAGCCAAAAGCAGGGTGCCATCCGACGCTTGGGCGAGGTCGATGCCGCTATTGTTGTTTGGAAGCGAGGTTGACCTGATCTCGCTCCATGTATTGCCGTAGTCCCTTGAGTCGCTTCGGCAGATGAACCCGCCGGAGCTTCTCGCAAGCATATGGACTTTCCCCGGCGATGATTCCCAAAGCGTCGGCTGGATGGTCCCTTGACCCGTAATCAGAGTTCTATCTACGGCTGCTTCGGGACTGGCTGACCACGTGAGGCCGCCATCCTTGCTGCGGTCGGTCAGGACGCGCCATTTGTTGCCGTCCTCAAGGGAGTTTGGGGCCAGCCATGATCCGTCGGAGAGGATAATAGGCTTGTTCTTCACGGGGCCACGTCCGCCCATGTTGCCGGGGACGAGTTCGTTTGGCCTGTTCCATGAACAACCATTGTCCAGGGATTCGGTAACCCATGTCCTCCAATGATCGCAGCTGTTGCCCTCCTTGAAGAAGAGCATGACCTTTCCATCTCCCGGCTGGAAAAGAACCGGGTTCCAGTGAGGGGAGTTGCAGGCTCTGGCCCATTGCACCGGCCGGCTCCACACTCCCTCCTGATTCCTGATGGAGCCATAAATGGACACGTCGATCGCCCCCTCTTTCGTTCCGGCGAACCATGCGGCCAGATAGGGCCCATCCGTCAGCCGGATCAAAGTCGAGGCGTGGGATTGTCCGAAAAGGCCTGGCGCGAAAACTTGCTCCTGACTTCTAATCGTGAACTTCATAAAAAAATTTCCATTAAGGAAATAAGGGCTTTATAGACGTCCAAATGTTTTTGCTGCCGATGCTTGGGGGCATTGATACTGCTTAGCAGAATTTAATAATTCTACTGATGCGGGACGGCGCCTGCGCCTCCGAAGTTTGGCATTGCCATCTTTGTGTAGCCCGCAGGAGGGGACATTTCGGCATCATCAATGGGCTTCACCTCCGCAGAGATGACGGTAGTGGTGATGGTATTGCCGTTTCTGAGCATCTCTGTTTTTACCGGGAAGCCCTGCAAATCACCGGTGTCAGGTGTGGGAACAGCACCCGCCCCCTGACTGCTCAAGTTGCTCATTTTTCTAAATTGCTCTTTCAACGCAGCGTAATTCGGAATTTCTTTAGTGACCCACAATGTGATTTTGGCAGTGGAAGTGTTCATCGTGTAAATCTCGGTGTTGAAAGCGCCAACCTTTTCCGACTTGCCCGTGTCAACCAGTTTTGGTTTCTCGGCAGGAGTTCCTGCAGCAGTCGGCTGCCCCCCTAATTTCTTGATTTGCTGCTTCGTGGCCTTCGCTTGCTCGCCAGAAACCGTCATGTAGATTTTCTGCTCATGCATGATCATGAGGGTGTCACCGGTGTTGGTGTCGATGATGGTGCTCATTTGGGGAGTCACATCCATGCGGATTTTATCACCCTTGATTTTCAAAGTCATGGTCATGTTTCGCTCACCCATATCAACGCTTTCCGTGACAACCATGTCGGCGTGAACATAGATCGAGGTGAATAACAGACTGAGGAGGGAGATTGTTTTCATAGGGACGTTTTGATGATGTAATTGTAATTCCAGACTCAACCGTGGCCGAAAGGTGCTTTTTTTGCAATGAATCATCGTCTAAAGAGGCGACTTTGAAAGGCGAAACCCTGCCAGGAAATCATCCGGATGATTATCCGTCGGAGCACCAGGCTGCTCCATGCGGAAAAATTTGCGCAAGCACGGTTGTTGGTTAGAATGGATGCGTGTGAGATCGCTTATTTTTCTGTTCCTCCTCATTGCCGGGATCGCGCTCAGGGCGAGCGGGCAGGATCTGGTTGTTTACGATGATGCGCTTAGGAACGGGTGGGCGAGTTATGGCTGGGCTACTCTGAATTTCGCGAATACCAGCCCGGTGCATGGCGGCAGTGATTCGATCCGAGTTCTAGACCCGGGAACGAATTACGAGGCGCTCTATTTGGGGCACGCGTCCTTTGATCCGTCGCCCTATCAGAGCCTTTCATTTTGGATTTATCCGACCGTACCCGGAACCAATGAACTGGTGGTCCAAGCCACGTTGAACGGCAAAGCGCAGCCTTCAGTTCAGCTCTCCTTCACGGCGGCGCAGGCGAATCATTGGCAGCAATTGACAATCCCGTTGTCGAGTCTTGGGGTCGCGGGCAATGCAAATTTTGACGGCTTTTGGATACAGAATCAAAGCGGCGGGCCGCTCACTTTTTATGTGGATGATATTTCTCTCATCGCCATCGCTCCGCCCAATCCCGTGCCACTGACGATCAATCCGCAAAGCGTCCTTCGCACAATCGACATCCGTGCCTGCGGGATAAATCTTGCGATCTGGGATGGCAATCTGAGCGGCACAACAACTGCCGGTCTCCTGACATCAATGGGAACAGGCGCGCTCCGGTTTCCTGGCGGAAGCGATTCCGACGACTACGACTGGCAAACCGACCGCCTTGTTTCAGACGGGTCGTTTCAGTGGGTAAATAACGCCGCCACCTTTGCAACGGTCACGAAGGCATGCGCTGCACAGGCTTATGTCACGGTCAACTACGGAAGTGGCACGCCGGAGGAGGCGGCTGCGTGGGTTGCTTATTACAACGGAAGCGAGTCTGGAACAGCCTCAATCGGGGTGGACTCCAAGGGACGCAATTGGAGGACCGTCGGTTACTGGGCCTCAATGCGCGGCAGCGCGCCCCTCGCAACCGATGACGGTTACAATTTCCTTCGTGCCTCGCACCCTGAACCCTACGGGTTCCGGTATTGGGAAATCGGCAACGAATGTTATGGCAATTGGGAATATGACCTCCACGGCGTGACCGGCAGCGGCCTTTCCGGAGTCGCTAACGATCCTTACACCTATGCGCAGACCTTTCAGTTATTTTTCAACAAGATGCTCGCCGTCGATCCAACCATCCGGATCGGAGCGGTGGCAACTCCGGGCGAAGACGCCTATGGCACCGGTACGCACGCCGCAGCCAACCCGAACGAAAACAATTCGCTGCACAGTGGCTGGACGCCCGTCATGATTTCCACGCTTAAATCCGTCGGGGTCACCCCGCATTTCCTGATCCACCACAGCTACCCGCAGAGTCCCGGCAACGAGAACGACGCGATTCTTTTGCAAGCCGGTGGCACCCTCGAATCGGATGCGGCGAATTTGCGGAAAATGACCACCGACTACGCGGGCGGATCGCAGGGCAGCTCAATCGAACTGGTTGTCACAGAATTGAATTCCGTCAGTTCAAATCCCGGCAAACAGAGCACCAGCCTTGTGAACGGGCTTTTCCTGGCAGATGCAGCCGGTCATCTTTCCCGCACTGAATTTAATGCCTGCCTATGGTGGGCTTTGCATAACGGCTCGAACACCGGAGGAAACAACAGCGCAACCCTATACGGTTGGCGGCCATACGGGGACTATGGCGTCGCATCAAGCGGCGATGTCTCCGGCACGCCCGCAAATACGCCATTTCCGCCCTACTATGCAGCAAAGTTGCTGACGAACTGGGGCCGTGGCGGTGACGCAGTCGTGAGCGCAACGAGCGGCTATTCACTCCTGTCCGTTTACGCCGCAAAAATTGCCAATGGCAGCCTTGCGCTGCTGGTGATTAACAAGCATCCGAGCATCGATCTCCCGGCGAAGGTAACACTGAATCACTTCACCCCGGGATCCGCTTTGGCACCCACTTACAGTTACGGAAAAACCAATGACCTTACAAACGCGGATCTGACAACAGGCACGGCAAGCATCTCTGGAACTGCTTTCACCTATACATTCCCATCGTATTCAATGACCGTTCTAATTGTGAAAAGCCTGTTTGAAAATTGGCGGGAGCATGCATTCAGCACGACGGAGTTAAACAATTGGTCCTTCAGCGGGGATACAGGCCAGCCTTCTCATGATGGCATCCCTAATCTCATGAAATACGCACTGGGACTCAATCCCAAAACGCCATCAGTATCGGGGCTGCCGGTGCCGGGCCAGATTTCAATCAACGGCAAGAGGTATTTGACTTTGACTTTCACCCTGCAGAGCGCGTTGACGGACATCAGCTACAACGTCCAGGTATCCGGTGACCTGCAAAGCTGGCAGTCCGGGCCGCTCTATACATTACGTACCGACGACGCCACGACCAATACCGCTACTTTCCGGGATCTGACAGCGATTGAAGATGCGCCACGACGCTTCATACGCCTGAGTGTCTCGCGCTAATATCTCCGCCTCATCCCTTCATCCTCTTGACGGGCATCGGCGAGGTCACTAGCCTCAAACCAAAGGCACGCGGTCATGGGTAAAACATTTCATTGGATTCTGCGGCTGACAACTCTCGTGGGTATTCCTGCGGCCCTGCTGACGGCCCTGGTTTTCGACATTGAGTTTTCGCGGCTTATTTATGGAAAAGCCGATCTGCCGAGGCTGGCAGTCGAGGTCACGAGCCTGATCGCACTGGTCGCAATGATTCTTACACTGCGCTGGAGCCTGCGATCTGAACCCACTTCGACGGGGATCTTTCGTCCTGTCTTCGATTTTCTGGCTCTGGCCCGCTGGCATCCGGCCGTAAAAGTGGCAGCGACAGGCCTATGCCTGCTGATGACTGCCGAGTTCGTGCATGGCTATCTCTGGCTTTTCAAAATGATTCCGAGCCTGGGAACCCGATTGCTGGACATGACCGACGTCCAGGCGGCATTGGACGGGGGGGCGGTGATAGTGCAGTATGCCGTGACCGGCGGAGTGCCGCTGCTTTTTTGCCTGCACCTGATCAGCCGATTCACAAAACCAAACAGTTGGGTGCCCTGGGTGCTGTTGCCGCTCTTTTTTATCGGCGTCCTGATCTTAGAACTTCTCATTGGAACGATTATTCACTGCGGAGACTGAGACCCTCACACGTCCCACGCAGGCAACGGCTGTTGAAGGTTGATACCGATTGCGCGGTCAAATGGGTAAAATTGATAGAAGTTTTCAGTTTTCAGAAGATGACGCCTCTGTCTTTCCTGAAAACTGAATTCTGGCTCCTGAAAACTCATTCTTGGATGTTATACGCGTGGCATGAATCCGGTTCCTGACTTACCAGGAGTTGTCAACTTATCGCCGGGGTTGGAAATTTTTGAATAAAGCGGCGGGCTTCATGTCTAATAAAATGAGGTAAAAAACTGAGATGAAGCAAGATGCCGTTGTTCCAATCAAGAAACCAAAGGGCGGAGCGACTTCACGTGTTCCTGCCCTGAGAAGCGATGTGGTGGATATTCTCAAAAGGGCCTACCGAATCCATACCCGGGATCGTGTCACCAGGGCTGCTGTCAAAAAATGTCTTGGCTGATGAGAACCGCCGTTCCTGCATCTATTTCCTCCGCCACAACCTGAATCCGCATCCGCTTGGTGGTATCTGCGATCAAGCGGCGGCTATAGACATAGAGCTGGTCTGCACCGACGGATTCACATGCCGTCCTTAATGACTTTTTACTTTATCCGGGGTTCCAGAAGTCGCCTTTTTCTCAAGCGGCGTTTTGTAATCCGGATCATCAAAAAATGGCTTCCGGTGAGCAGCGGCAGTCGATTGACTCGCTTCCACCATCTGTCGACCTTGCTCAGCCTGCTGAGTAAGTTCACTGATCTGTTCTTGCTTAACAATCCGCCACGGCGTGAGACCGGAATTCAAAAGAAGGACGAATATGATTACGGTAACTATTGATGTCGTTATGGTGTTCATTGAGGCATTTTCCAAGTGAGAGTTACTTATGGGGGTTATTACAAAACTCCAGGGAGCTTGCTCAGCTTAAAAACTTCTGCCGTTGTCGAGCATACCACTGCGTGCTGAGACCATATAAACCTTCCCTTCATCTCAGAACATTGAAGCAGTCAGCCGGAAGTTTAACAATGAATTTTTTGCGTTTTGGCTGCGCTTGAAACGAATTCAAAACCGCTCCAGGTGGCTGCCGCATTCCTCGAGGCTGGGGCAACACCCCGGTCTGCAAGAGGCCCAAACAGAGCCACCGCCAATTTTTGGCTGCATAGCAATCAGGATTTTCCCGATTGAATTCTGCCTCAACTTAGTTCAGTATCTTGTTGCATGTTGATGCCCGGCTTGCTGGCGGGCATTAGTTCATCCAAAATAGATGGGCGATTTATGGAAATGAGCGAAATTGGCAGCAAAACATACCCAAATGATGAATGCAGGGTTAGGCAAATCGAAGGGATCCGGGAATACGCACATTGCCGGGCTCCAGATTCCGAAGCCTGCCCCTATGCAATCAGCTTTGGATACGGTACGCTATGCCATTATCCGGAATTACAGCAAATTCAAATTGTGAACGGGTAGAAATCCAGACCCTTCTTCGCGCCCCACCGCTTGTCCAGATTAGCGAAGCTCATTTGCATGCAATTATTGCCGACATTCTTTAATGTCAAATAAGTTTGCATATCATTTGTAAACATTTAGAACAAAAAACATGGAACCTGATCTGGACAGAAGTAATGGGCCAGCAACTAAAAAGTGCAGGGTAAAAGTGATATTTGGGATAAAAAGTTTCGCCGAGTGCCAGGAGCCGACGGCGGCAAGTTGTCCCCACGCGCACAATTTTGGATCTGGCATGTTGTGCTATCATCCGGAGTGGCAGCAGATGGTGACTCGGAATCAACCGAATTAACGGATGGCTTAAATTCCACCCGTTCATTTTTCTCACGGATTCAGGATGTAAAACACCGGATCCGGTTCGATCTTGGTGAGTTTGCCGTTTTCGATCAGGCAACTGATGGCATCTTTTGGAAGTTTGCCCGCGCGGATGCGTTCTTCCGTGTTAAACTCGTCCACGGAAAAAGGTTTCCCTGCACGGTAACAAACCAGCGGGTCGCATCGCACATTCCCTGGAGTGGCTCGCACTTCGGCAATCACATCGGCCGTTGCCTTTTCACATGACGCAACGGTAGCTCGAAATGCGGGATCGAATAGCAGCCGGCAGATTTCCAACCTTTGTGGGACCACTGCCCACCCCATCCAAAGAATCAGTACGGCAGCCGATTGCGCCAGACGCATTCCCAACCCTTCATGCAGGGACTTTCCAAACAGACGACTCACTGCCAGGCCAACCATGATGGACAGGGCGATGACCAGATCGAACTCCGCATTCACATCCACTCCGCTGCCGGATTTTTCCAGGAAGAACGCAAGCAATCCCAATCCTGCCAGCAGATGACAAAACTGTGTGTGTTTATCTTTGCATCCAAGCCAGATCATTCCAACCCAGGCCAAAAGACCAACAGCCACAAACCGCAAATCGGCCAAAGCCACTACGGAGTCGCTCCATGAGTAACTACGAGGGGTAAAAAAGTTATAAATAAAATCCCGTCCGTAGAAGCCGCGACAGGCTGCGAAACCAGCCGCAATGACGATTAAAGCATACTCGCCGCATTTCCAAAACTGCCTTCGGTCATGCAGGGCCAGCCAGAGCATCGCCGTCAGCGGCATTGCGATGATGTTGTGTTTAAAAAAACCGGCCACTACCATTCCGAGAACAGGCAACGTACAATCCCGGTGGCGCATTACCGCACACAAAAAGGCCGCGAAGGCCAGCGCCATCAGCGCATGCGCGAGCAACTGCGGGTCGTTCATGCCGACATAACCGGTGAAAAAGCGGCTCATCGTTCCCACAAACCAGCCCCCCGCAAGCGCGGCTCCGGCGCGATTCCCATCCAACAGCAACACAATGCGCGCCACCACCCACGCGATCACCAGCACCGCGCATAGAGACAACAACCGCCCCGCCCATAGGCTATCGCCCACAATTTTCCCGAATAATCCCACGGTATAAAAAGACAGGGGCGGATAGTTATTTGTGATGAGCTGGTCGGGATTCGGATACAGCGGAGCATGTCCCATGGCGGCATCGGCAAAGAAAACATTCCACCCCTCGTTCGGATCCAGGGAAATATTCAACGAGGCACGATACGCGGGCCAGGCAAATAACGCGAGGGCGGTCAGGAGGAACAACCCGAGGGCCGCCTGTACGGCATAACGGCCGTTTTTTGAATAAAGGTTTGCAACCATAAATTTGGAAACGCTTATTTAGACACAGAGGCCACGGAGCGCACGGAGAAAAGCGCTGGGATCTTTTTCACGCGAATGATTGCCCGCTAAACACGCGAATAGACGCGAAAATTAACAAGCGCAGAACAGAATAAATACTAGAGCTGGCGCTGAGCTTTCTTTTCATTTCATATTTTTCGCGTCCATTCGCGTGTTTAGCGGGCTGAATCCTGATTTTTCCGGGCAATTCCAAGTTGTCGGTTTCATGCCGTGCTGATAGACAGCGTACTCATGCAAAAAAAATGGGGCATCCTTCTGGTGATTTTATCCGCCTTTGGGATCATTGCGGGGCTTTACATGAACCGCTTTGGCGTCGATGTGGAGCCGGATTCGGCAGTCATGATGTCTGCAGGAATCCTATTCGCACACGGAGAAGGGGTTTCCGAACCGAACTTGATCGGGGACGCAAAGGCGATGACGTGGTTCCCTCCCGCACTGCCCTGGATGATTGCATACTGTGAAAAGACCGGCTTGGACATCCGCAAGGCTTTTGCTGTTTTCAATGCAATTTCATGGGGTCTCCTGACAGGATGGGTTGGCTTGCTCGCGTATCGTGTCGCGGGGCAGAAGCCGCTCTTTGGAATCCTGGCAGCCGCCATGATCCTGACAAGCGGGGCGATCAGTTACATCCACGGGATGCTCTATTCGGAACCACCCTTTTTGCTCTGGATGACCGGCTCGCTCGCGGCGCTTGCCTTTTGGTGGGAGCGTCCGCTTTTTCGATGGGCGGGCGTGGCGGCCCTCTGTGCGGGAGCCGCAGTGCTCACGCGTTACGTTGGAGTGACCCTGGGATTGACAGGAGGATTGCTCATGCTGTTACGGCTATCCATAGCATACCGGCGAAGGTTGGGAATGCTGATTGTTTTTAGCGTGCTAAGCCTAGGCCCGTTGTTTGCGTGGCACCTATGGCAGACAAATGGGAGACACGCAGCTTCTGAACGAACTCTGGCGTGGCATCCGATTACCCTGGCGCAAATCAGCGAGGGTGTTGATACGATCGTCTCGTTTGTCGTGCCGGAGGAATTTTCAAAACTCCCCTACTCAAAGGCATTCATCCTGACGGCAATCGCCCTTCTGATGATTGCAGCAGCAGGTCTCTGGCTGGGGCGCCGCAATGGAAAATCAATCCTGGAAAATTTGGCCGCAACCCCGCCACTGGTTTGGATCAGCGCCGGGTTCATGGGGATTTATGTAGCTTTCCTGATTGTTTCAATTTCGATCGCGGATGCCGAAACTCCGCTGGACGCCCGGATCCTTTCGATTCTTCTCCCCCCAGGCGCCATCGTTGTGACCTATTTCGTCTCTCTTGTCAGCTGCCAACCCAACGGCCGTCTTACAAGGTGGGTTACGATTGCAGCACTCTCCGGATTGCTCATTCTTCAGGAAATTTCAACGATCCGCTATCAAGTGATGAGGGCGGATGTAACCTGGTCCCCAAACCATCCGTCCGAATTGCTCAAGGCGGTCTGCGCCATTCCTAAGAACGCGATGATTTTCTCCAACGAGCCAACTTCCATTTACATGGCGACGCGCCGGAAAAGCGAGGGACTCCCGTGCCCGCCTCCCATGAATAATTCAATCGCCGGGAAGTTGAATGACTTTAATCAACGGATGCAGATCCTGGAGAAGACAATGGCACCTCAAGGCGGCTGGGTCGTCTATTGGATCCAACTAAATGGCGATCCCGTGGTTTCTGCGGACATAGTGACAAAAACTTTGCCGGTTCAGGAAACCATGCGGTTCGACGACGGGGTGATTCTGCGCATCGCGCCACAATGAGAATAGATTGCCGCAGGATCGCCGGAATGATTTGACAAACAATTGGCAAATTATTAGGAGCATTCGCAGAATGCTTAACATCAATATGAGGACAACAAGGACTTGGTTACGAGCTCTGGTGACCCTGGTATTCCTTTGCACAACGCTTTCCCTGTTTTCACAAGAAACCGTTGAAATTTGGAAAAAAAAGGCGGTGACAGATTATCCGGAACTAGGCACCAGCGGATCCCCGATGAATCTAAAATTCATTCAGATGGTTAATTCCTTGAAAATTACCAATCCTTCCTACTTTAAAGATCCCAAATGGCCTTACACACTGGCGCAGGAGGTTGCCGGTGTAAAAACCTCGCCGTCCGGCACCATACCGGGCTTGGATAACAACCAGAAAACCGTTCCGGAGAGAACGCCTCCCCAGGCGCCGCAGCAATCACTCCCGCAGTCGCTCATGCCCGCCCAGGCGCCTCAACAAGCGCTCCCTCAATCGCTTGCGCCCGCCCCACAGGCGACTGACGAATCATCCGTGGAGGCACAAAAGCTCGCAGTAGATTTCAAGGACGATCCAAAGGCCGCGAACCTCCGCTATTTTGGGAAAAGACTTACCATAACGGGTGAAATAGCAAGAATTACTCCATCGGATAATCCTGCAAATGTCGCCTTTGTCTATTTGAATACGGGAAACGGACTCCCTGGTATAAAAGTTGAATTGAACAGGATGAAGAGTTACACGGCAAAAACTACGTCGGGTTTTTATTATACTGAGAAAAACGGTTTTGAACTTAGGGTCAACAACAACTCAACCCTGGAGGTTCGCTCGCACGAAACTCACACCTCCACTCATCCTTATTATTACAACCATTCCTCAGTGCAAAACGGCGATTGGTGCCCGGTAATCACCAAGGGTGAAGTGATCAAAATACAGGGCACATGCAAAGGGAGAAGCGTTGATGTCATTTTGTCGAACTCAGACCTGGAGAAGAGCAATTAAGACAACCTTAGTGCGGAATTGAAGCCCGCAGTTCCCTGACCAGTTCACGTCCCGCCTCGTCTCCGATGGTATCGGCCCAGATGCCGACTATGATATTCCGCTTCGCAGGCCAGTCCCCACTGAGGAGGCGCTTGTGTTCCTCGGAACCCACTCTAAAGCCACTGGTGGGCGTCAAAATCAAATGGTTGGGAGCGCTCTCGCAGACCTGCCAAAAGTCATGAAGAGTCGAATCCACATCCAGTCCGCTAATGTTAGGCATGGTAAGAAATTCATCAATGACGGCTCGCGACTTGCCGCAATAATGCATTCGCCCGCCACCGATGGCCTCGAAGAAACGGCGGTCACGAGGCATCACATATTGACGGTACAACTCCGGACTGATCATCTGCATGGAGCAGTTGCTGATGCGGGCGGCTCCCTTCCAATAGCAGCCCCAGTCGTGGATCCATCCCGGCTCCGCCCCCATCACCCGGCGAACGTGCCGGGTGATCTCAACCATGTAATCCGTGACTTTATCCAGCAGTCGCTCCACCAGCTCAGGGGTGTCATAAAAGTCCGAGAAAATATCATTCCCGCGAATTAGATGCGCTGAGTTAAATGCGCTTTGGATGTCCGGCACTGTCCATTTTACCCAGTCAGGCTTGTTTTCGTTCCAGATCGCCACCCACTCTTCAAACTTGCCAAACCAACCCGCCGTGACTGAAGGCATCTCGAGAGCATCCACGGCTTCCGCCGTTTGTAAAATGTGTCCGCCGCAAGCGGGAGGGTTGAGTTCCGACAGGTGGAGCGGGCATCCGAAAGCGGCTGGAATTTGAGCCGTACCGAACTCAACGCGCACCGACGGCACGGTGTCATCCTCAAAGGCCAGGTGCTGACGAAAAGACTCCAGCCGCGCCTGTAGCATTACGAGCGGATCGGCCAGCATTTGACCGAAGGTAGGCTCGGTGGCGCTGAGCTTCCGGACCACGATCATCGGCTCACAGTTTTCCGGATCGCTATGCAGCCGGCGATAACGCGCATAGACTCCCTCCAAATGCTCTTGGATTTTGTCGGTGTAGGGAAGATAGTTTTTTAGACTCATAGCTGATTAGACTGGTTGGTGTGGTGTTGCTGAACCGCACGCCCGAGGATTCCTTCGGCTTTCTTTCCAGCAGTTAAGGGCGCAACAATGACTTTGATTCCCGCATTTTCCAATGCCTCTAATTGGGCCTTGTCAGCACGACTGTCAGTGATGAGCATTGTCCATTTCTCGAGCTGGCCGAAACGCATCAACCCGGACTTGCCGAGTTTGGAACTGTCGGCGAGCACATATACGCGCCCGGCACGCTCAGCCATCTTGCTCAGCATGCTCCCTTCGCAAAGTGAGTTGTCATAAACGCCGCCTTTCTCGTCAATTGCATCCGCGCTGATAAACGCCACATCTGCGTGCAAGCTCTCCAGATTCGCTTCTGCCATAGGACCACCGAGGTTTGGCGCATCACGGCGCATAATGCCGCCCAGCAGAAGAATCTCGATGCCCGCACAAAACTGCAATGCCGCCGCAACTGGCAGTGACGCGGTGATCACTGTAAGACCACTGCGCATCCGGAGTAGATCGGCCAGCGCAAGAGTTGTCGTGCCCGAATCGAGCATGACGACACGAGCATCCCTAAGCTGCCCGATTGCCACGGCCGCGATGGCCTCCTTGGCACTACTGTTAACCTGCGTCCGCTGCAAAAAGTTGAATTCGAAAGCCACCTTTTCAGCCAGCATGGCCCCGCCGTGGGTGCGAACGACCCGCCCCTCCCTTTCCAGCAAATGCAATTCGCGGCGAATGGTCATCTGGCAGACATCCAGACGCCTGGCAAGCAAACTCACGCTGCAATTACCTTCGGCTTTCAACAGATTCAAGATGCCTTTTTTTCGTGTTTTCATACTTCTTTTTTTGCGTTAAATACTCATTTCTCTCACAGGTAGAAAATAATTCTCCGGATCAAACATCGGTGCGACCCCAAAGGGAGCCTGATCGAGGGTAGCGGTTGACTGCATGCCCTGGCTGATGCGGAGGCTCACCAGACCATCGCTTGTTAAATAATATAAATCAGGATGACTTTCAAGCGCCTGCTGCTGCCAGGCTTCCGGCCAGCAGGACAGGCCCCGGAAATAATGGTGTCCGTTGCGCTCGACCGTTGCGTTTCCAAGCAACGATTGAACGGCAAGATCCTGCTGCAATGCCACCGGGCCGATGTTGGCGAGATCTTCCCCGCTCATCAGCAGCGGCTGCCCGGCTGCATTCCGGCGGCGGTGGCGCAGCAGGCAGGCATTGGCAAGCCCGCGAAAAACACCCTTGCAGTTTTTGTGACTGACACCGCGGTAACCGAGTTCCAATGCTGTCCGCAAGCTCGCCGGCTCCCCGTCGGATTCGTCAATAATGAGAGGGGGCGCCTCCGGCCACGCGCGCCAGTCGGCGGACGGAGTTAGGGCATTGGCACGCCGAACCGGTTGTTCAACAAACAAAAGCCGCTCCCGTCGGGCGCTCGCCCAGCCCCTGGACATCAAATTGTCCCACATCGTCCGAAAATCCGATGCGGTCGCATAATTCTCGTTCCCATCCAGACTGAACGCCCAGTTCACCGTGGCGTGGGCGTCAAGCAGATCAAAAATGCGCTTGAGACGACTTTCGTCCACGGCCTGATTTCCACAGATCTTGATTTTGAATTCGCGCAGTCCATAGGCTTGAACCGCCTCTTCGAGTGTCTCCGGAAGACCGTCATGGAGGCGACTGCCCTCCGCCAGATCGGCTGCCGTGAGCGGATCACTCAACCCCACCGTATGCCTCACTGTGACGGCGCTCAAAGGCAAAGCAGGCAGGAACTCAGAGGGAGAGTGGCCCGCCAGTTCGGGATGAATCCAACCGAGGTCAATGCCGAGCTCATCGGATTGAATCGCGCGCGCCAGCGGCATCCGGCGACTACGGCAAAAAGCATCCAGAAGCGAACGCTCCACCAGTGAGGTCCCCAGTCCAGCCAGCAACTGCGGCATCCCGGATTGCTCCGCACGGAGGGTCATCCCCTCTTGCAGACGCCGCCAGAATTCAAACGGCGTTTCGGCATTTTGGATTTTTTCCGCCAGATCCGCAGCCAGACGGATGACCGCGATCATTTCGTCGATTTCCAGGCCGGGATCGAGTTCCGGCTGCTTGGTGAACCATTTTGGCGGCAGATTTTCCGAGGCCAGCCCCACGGCTTCGTCGCCGTCCAGTTTCCACTCCGTCCGCAGGAAGACATGCGGCAGCGCCGTCATGTTTGCAATGCCGTACCGAAATGGCATCCTCGTGCGCAAATCGGCCCGGTAGAGCTGGGAGTGCAACAGGTGGATCACATCATTTAACCTGTTGCAGCCTGGCGAAAGGCATTGAGGGACTGACTAAGGTTGGTCGGCGGATGGCCTCCAATGAGGTACCCTTGAAAACCAACGTCGCCCTTGAATCCAATTTCGCGCAGTCCGCTGATGAAGTCAGCCAGTGGAAATTCACCGTTGCCCACGGGCTCGATCGTCGCGGGGAGCGAAGACTTTTCATCAGGCACAGCCGGGCGGCTGCCGCAGACATTGGCAAGATGCAACCACGGGGCGGCCATCCGGAGTTTTCCCTTCAGATCCGTCCGGTCAATCGCATACCAGTGGTAGCCGCAAAAAGTCACCCGCAAATTCGGATCATTGATGGCTTTCGCCAGCCGCACACAATCCTCAATGCGCTCCAGCCAAAACCCAAAGTGATGATAAAGCGAAATCGTCACCCCCCTCTTGCGAGCCTCTTCCAGAAGGGGCTTGAGAAAGGCCGCCGCCTGCGCGTCACGCGCAGGGCTCGACAGTTCCTTTTGCCAACCGACGCTTAACGCAAGTTCCAGCGTGTCGCCCGGCTGCAATTGTTGCACTGCGGCCAGGCCAAGCCCCGTGCGTTGGAGCTGCCTGGGTATGGCCGAAAAGAGCTCCCAGGAAGGCGACGGGCTGCGGCTAACCGAAAAATAGACTTTGTCAAAACCGAGTTCGCGCGGGATATCCCAGTACTCGTCCGGAGTGTAGGGCCGATCCGCGTCGTTGAAATAGTTATCAAATGCAAAAAGTTTCCACATGGGAGGGCTGGAGTTTTGTTTTATTTTGAAAGCATGACGGTTCGCCGCTCGCGTCCTGAAACATAAATCGCGTCCAGGATTTCATGGACCAGGATTTGCGATTCCGGTGAAGCCGCGACCGGAGCGCCCGATCGCACAGCCTCCGCGAGATTCAACAGCGGGCCGCTGAGGATAAGCTTCCAATCCTCGGTCGGCCGCACATCGGGCCGCGTTTCCACAATTTTCCCGGCAGAATCCAGAGAGTAAAACCGCGCCACATTGACTGAGGCATCCGGTGCGAAGGGAACATTCAGGCCGGCATTGTCTCCTCGTAATTCCACAAGGTTTTCTGCCGGACCGAATTCCGCGATACGGCTCATTTGGACATCAAGGCCGCCGGCGCAGGAAATTGTCACTTGGTAGCTGCTCTCCAAATCAGAGTTTTCCCGACGCCAGTAATCCAGCGAAGCGGTGACGGCGACAGGTGCAAACCCCTGCCCGATCACGGATCGCAGCCATTCGATTTCGTAAACTCCCCAATCCGACGCCAATCCCCCACCCGCGGATTGGCTGGAGCGCTTCCAGCCGGCTAGATTTTCCAGCGGAGCCGGAGGACTTACCCTGGCACAGATTCGTGCCTGCCTCAGATGTCCCAGTAAATTCTCTTCAACCTTCTGTCGCGCCGTCTCCGCTGCGGGCGTAAAACAAAATCTCGAAGAGCAGCATCCCACTTTGAGATCGGGATGCTTCGACGCCTCTACCGCCACTTCACGCGCCTCCGCGGCGCTCAACATCCACGGTTTCTCGCAAATCACATGTTTACCCGCCCTCAGTGCCGCCAGCGTCAGCGGCAGGTGCGTCGAAGGCGGGGTGGCGATATAAACGGCTTCGACCTCCTCCGCGGCAAGCAGCGAGGCGTGATCGGAATAAACACGGGGCGAACCAATCTTCTCCGCCAGAGATTGCGCTCCGGTGAGATTAAGATCGGTCACTCCGCTGATGACGACAGTTGTTCCCGGCAACATCGGCAGGATGATTTGAGAAATCTGTCCTGCGCCAATGACTCCAAGCCGCAAAGGGGAAGTACTCTCTTTGTCTAATGTGATCATTTAAAAATGAATAATACATGGATACCAACCTAATAAAAATGGCTACCCTGATCAAAATATTGTGATATTTGATCATTATGTCCCATCCCTTTCGGTTTTTACATTTCAATCACCTGCCCAACTGCACAGCCTGGGTGGATCGAACTTTTGAAGGTTATTTCGCACTGAATTACGCCCATGCCGGCCGGATTTCATGGGGGATGAACGGCGCTCCCCTGCAAGAGTTGACGGCCCCGGCAGCTTGGTGGACCTGGCCCGGCCCGCACTTCACTTACGGCTGCAAAAACCCGCCTGGATGGGATCACTACTATGTGACTTTCTGCGGACGCTGGGCCGTGGAACTGCTTCAAACGGGCTGGCTTCCAACGGTGGCAACAGAGTCGTTTCGCCCGGTTACGGATCCGGATGATTTCTGCCTCAAGATGTCCCGCCTGCAGGAGGCGCTTGCCCAACGGGATGACGCGCGGGCCTGGGCCATGCTGCTCGGACTGATGCTGGATGTCCGGGACAACCGGAAGGAGCAGTCTTCGCGCGAGCAACGCCTTCAAAATTTTGCCAGCGCGATCCGCCGCGATCCTCATCGCCTTTGGACCGAAGAGGCTGGAATGCGGCTTTGCGCCGTATCCAAACCCCACTTCCGACGGTTGTTCAGAGAGCAAACCGGGCAGCCATTCCGTCAATTCTGTCTTCAGTCTCGGATGGACCTGGCCGCCACGCTTTTGCGGACCGGTCGTCATACGATCCAGGAAATTTCCTCACGCTGCGGCCTGTCCGACATCTACCAATTTTACCGTCAGTTTCGAAAATATCACAACCGGCCTCCGGGGGAGTACCGGCGGACCATCCGGTTGGAGCAAAATTAGATTTACCCCCCCCGTTCCAATAAAAAACGCCCCGGTTTTGCAACCGGGGCGTTTTCTAAAATTTAGTTTCTGCAGGACGGTTAATTTGCGCCGACTGCGAGCGGATCAACATTGACGCGGCGGCCTTCGCGATCGAACCGGACCGTGCCGTCCACCAATGCAAAAATGGTGTAATCAGTTCCAAGCCCGACATTCTTGCCAGGCAGAAACTTGGTGCCACGTTGGCGAATGATGATATTGCCGGCGACCACCGTCTGGCTGCCGAATTTTTTTACGCCGAGTCGTTTACTGACGCTGTCGCGTCCGTTTTTTACGCTGCCTTGACCTTTTTTATGAGCCATAAAGGAGTAGTGAGTTAAGGATTGAAAGTTGGGAGATTAGGCGTTGATGCTCTTGATTTTGAGCTGGGTGACCTTCCGGCGGTGACCGACGGTGCGGTGATAACCTTTCCGGCGGCGGTACTTGTAGCAGATCACTTTGGGCGCTTTTTTCTGCCCGACGATTTCCGCGACCACCGTGGCGCCCTTGAGCGCGTCGGAGCCTGATTTCACTTCACTGCCGTTTGAGAAAAACAACACTTCCATGAAAGTTGCCTCGCTGCCTGCTTCCGCGTCGAGTTTTTCAACTTCGATCACGTCGCCTGCTGCGACTTTGTATTGTTTTCCACCAGTTTTAAAAATTGCGTAAGCCAT